>Ga0247725_1000257_pt1 | contig 50853 bp, 49 predicted proteins | sample OKSTACKMCFT3sol_FD_183021 | JGI IMG/M metagenome (GOLD analysis project Ga0247725, IMG submission 183021) | Subsurface sediment microbial communities from gas well in Oklahoma, United States - OK STACK MC-FT3-sol | ecosystem: Environmental > Terrestrial > Deep subsurface > Rock core/Sediment...
AAGCGCAAAGCAAAGACATTGGCATTATTGCCACCGAAAACGGCTGGAACCTGTATGTCTGCGGTAATGGCGGCATGAGACCACGCCACGCCGACTTATTTGCTACCGACCTCGATACTGAAACTTTAATCCGCTACATAGACCGCATTCTGATGTTGTATATCCGCACCGCCGACCGTTTGCAGCGCACTTCAGTCTGGATGGAAAAGCTGGATGGCGGCCTGGACTATCTGCGTAAAGTTATTATCGACGACGAGCTGGGAATAGGTGCAGAGCTGGAAAACCAGATGGCGGCCTTAGTCAATACTTATGCCTGTGAGTGGAAAGCCACGCTGGACGACCCACAAGCGCTGAAACGTTTCCGCCAGTTTGTAAACAGCCCGGATGCAGATGAAAACATAGTTTTTGTCGAAGAACGTTCACAAATCCGCCCTGCTACGGCTGAAGAAAAGCGCCAGTGGCAACAACAAATTCCGATTAAAGAGCTGCCTGTAGCCGCTTTAGCAGAGGAGAACCAACATGGCCTGGACTGATATTTGTGCTTTTGAAGACTTAGTCGAAAACAGCGGCATTTGCGCTTTGCTGAATGGCGAGCAGGTGGCGGTGTTTTTGCTGGAGCTGCAAGGCGAACCACAGATTTATGCGGTAGGTAATTACGACCCGGTTGGTGAAGCCAATGTGCTATCACGCGGCATGGTGGGTTCTATAGGTGAGCAGATAGTGGTCGCTTCACCTTTGTATAAACAGCACTTTGACCTGACAAGTGGCCAGTGCTTAGAACAACCTGAAGTGGTGATCCCTGTGTATGGGGTGAAGCTGCAACAGGGTAGGGTGTGGCTGAATACTGAACAACAAAAGCAACAAGCATCAGCAGCTTGATCTGAAAGCGAAGGGTCAAGGCAAAGGACAAGGGGAGATAGTGTATGAGTGTAATCAGTCATTTACTACGAGTGCCACAGGCGGCGCAGTGGCTGTCAGGCTGGAACTGGAAAGGTGAAACCGCAGAAACAGAACAGCAAAAGCCAGCAGGTAAGGGTCAGGTGGTGCTGATAGGTGCAGGGCCTGGTGATCCTGAGCTGCTTACCGTTAAAGCTCAGCGTTTATTGCAAGAAGCTGATGTGCTGCTGTTTGACAGTTTAGTGTCGGCTGAGCTACTGGCTATAGCGCCACGGCGCTGCAAAAAAGTTTTTGTGGGCAAAAGAGCGGGTCGTCATGCGATGCCACAACAAGAGATCAACCAGTTGTTGGTGCAATACGGCCAGCAAGGTGGTTTAGTGGTGAGGTTAAAAGGCGGTGACCCGGCGATTTTTGGCCGTGTATCGGAAGAAGCCGCTGCTTTGCAACAGGCAGGTATTGCCTTTGCGATAGTGCCAGGCGTGACCAGTGCCTGCGCAGCTTCTGCCTATTGTGGTATTCCGCTGACTGCCCGGGGTTGTGCAACTTCAGTGCAGTTTTTAACGGCGCAGTTTGCCGATCCGGCTAAACAACCGGACTGGTCTGGATATCAGTACAGAGCCAATGGCTCTAACCCCACTTTGGTGGTTTATATGGGACTCAACCGTTTGCAACAATTATGTGCCGGTTTAGTCTCTGTTGGCTGGCCGGATCATACGCCTATAGCGCTGCTGGATCAGGTCAGTACAGCCCAGCAAACCCAGCTGCAGGGCACTTTGGCTGATATCAATGATCGTCTTGCTGCTTTTCCACTCGCTGGCCCAACCCTGATTGTGGTGGGCGAGGTGCTGAAGCAGCGGATGAAGGTAGATTTAAGCCTGTTGCAACAGGTCACTGTAACCAGCTAACCCTTTAGTAAAACCCCATTTGTTTTGCTTTCTGGCTGCTTTAAAGCGCCAGCTGGCGAAGCTTTGCCAAAAATAGAAGGAATCCTTATGCGCTATTACTCTTTACCCGCTTTGGCTGTAATGGCCGCTTGTACTTCAGTTTGTGCTGCTGATGTTGCTTCCACCGCTTTAGCTGCCCCTGAACTGAAAATGTTATTCCGTTACCGGCTGGAAGCAGTGGACCAGGATGGCCTTGCCGAAAATGCTTTAGCCAGTACCTTGTTATCGCGTTTTAGCCTGACACAAAAATTCGGCCATGGCTGGTCGGCTGGTGGTGAGTTTGATTACGTGGCGGCTTTAGGGGATAAAAATTACAACGACAGTATCAATGGCAAAACAGCTTATCCAGTGGTAGCAGACCCTGCTGGTGCTGATTTAAATCAGGCTTTTTTGCAGTATCAAAGCGGTGAGCAGACACTAAAAATTGGCCGGCAGCGTATTAACTTAGCCAATGAACGTTTTGTCGGTGGCGTAGGCTGGCGTCAAAACGAACAGACCTTTGATGCAGTGCGTTATCAGGCCAGTGTATCTGCTGAACTCAAACTGGATTACAGCTACAGCAGTAAAGTGAACCGGGTGTTTGGCAGCAAAAGCCCACAAGGCGACTGGAGTTCGGATTTACATCTGCTGGATGTGCGTTACCAACCGAATACCAACCATCAGCTTGGTGCTTTTGTTTACCAGATGGAATTTGAAGATGCACCTTTAGTGTCCAATCAAACGCTGGGGCTGGACTATCAATACAGTCAGGCGTTATCCCAAAGCAGCCGTTATAGCCTTTATGGCTCTTATGCCCGGCAGCAGGACGCTGGTGATAACCCAAATTCGTACGACGCCGATTACTGGACTGTAGAGGCCAACTTGTGGCTGGGAGCCTGGCAAAGCGGCGTAGGGATTGAAGTTCTAGGTTCTGACAACAGCTCTGGTAATGCGATTGGTTTTGCCACACCACTCGCAACTTTGCATAAATTTCAGGGCTTTGCCGATAAGTTTCTGGCAACCCCGGCCAATGGTATTGAAGATAAATACCTCAAGCTGGGGTATAAACTGGAGCAGCTGGAGCTGATGGCTTTTTACCACTGGCTGGATGCGGCGCAGGGCGACGCTGACTATGGCAAAGAGCTGGACTTACAACTGAGTTATAACCTGAATGCTCAGCATGCGGTATTGCTGAAATATGCCGATTATCAGGCCAATTCATTACACACAGACACCAGCAAATTCTGGTTGCAGTGGCTGGCTAAATACTGATGAATCACTGTGGATCTGGCCTGTTCGTTCAGGCCAGATCCCTTAACAGCCATAGAATAATCAAAGTCTGCAGTACACAAAGGCACTGCCAGAACCAAAGTGGATGCAGTTCAATCAGGCTGAGTGGTTTTTGAAATTCAGCATTGGGGTGGCGTAAGTCGTATAAAAACTCCGACAAAGCCTGGTAGCGTTTATTCGGGTCGGGCTGCAGTGCTTTTTCTAAGGTTAAATCCAGCCAGACCGGTAGCTCGCTGTCTTTGCTGAGAACCGACTGATAGCGTAACTTCTTCTGCGCTTTGATGCTTTTACCCCGCGCCACATCAGCGCCATAAGGATAACGGCCAGACAGCAACTGGTAAGTTAAAACCGCTAGTGAATATAAATCCGACAGCTCTGTGCCTGCCAAGCCTAAAAAGTACTCAGGCGCTGTGTACAAAGCTGTGCCTGGAATATCTCCTGCTACTTCGTCATCTGTTTGCAACCCTGCCAGTCGTGCAGCGCCAAAGTCGATAATTTTAACTATGCCTTGAGGGGTCATCATCAGGTTGTCGGGTCGGATATCCTGATGCAGAATTTCACTGCGGTGCAACGCCTGCAGCCCTTTACCTAGCTGTTCAATAATGTCGCGCACTTGTTCCAATGTGGGATTGGGGTGATCCAGTTGCCACTGTTTTAGCGTCTGGCCTTCGACATAATCAAACAAGGTATAAAGCGCAGTGCGAGGCCTGTTGCTGCTGGCCGGGCGCACTACATGATTGCTCTGTACTCTTTTGGCAATCCATTCTTCGCGCATCAGCCGCTCCAGATAATCCGGCTGTTCAGCTAAATCAATGGAAGGAGCTTTGAGCACCAGAAACTGCTCTGTACTTGTATCCTGCACCAGATACACATGGCTACGGCTACTTTGTTGTAGTGGCCTTATCACCTGCAAGCCGTCCAATGTATCGCCTGGTTGCAACAAAGGTGGTAAAGGTAATTGCTGATCCAGGCAAAGAGGTAAATGGTTGCCTGCCGGCAACTGATCAATTCGTACCAATTGCAGCGTAATATTATCTTCGCTGCCTGCAGCTAACGCGGTTTCGGTCAGTTGCAAGGCCAACAGGGATAGATCGGATTCTGTCTCAAGCAGATTGATCAGTTCAGTCTGAGATAAAACCTCAAATAAACCGTCTGTTGCCAACAGAAACAGGTCTCCCTGTTGCAAAGGCTGGCTATGATAATCCGCTTCCAGTGCTGCTCCTGCGCCAAGTGCCTGACTTAAAAAGCTGCTGCTGCCTCGCCAGACTCTATGATCCCGCGTCAGTTGTTCCAGTTGCTGATTACGCAGCAAGTAAATCCGGCTGTCACCCACATGCAGCAAATGAGCATGGCGTTGTTTTAGTATTAAGGCACTAAAAGTGCAGACATAACCTTTGTCCGGATCGGAGGCAAAAGGGCTGTTACGGTTTTGTGCATAAAGCCAGTTGTGGCAGGCTTTTAATACTTGCAAGCCTGCATGTGGCACAGACCAGGCATCGCTGGTGCAGTAATAATCATCCAGAAAACTTTTCACTGCTGTTTCACTGGCGATCTGGCTGACGGTGCTGGTGCTGATGCCATCGGCCACCGCCAACACTATGCCTTTACTGCTTAATTCCGGCTCTTTTGGCAGATAAGCGCCAAAGCTGTCCTGATTTAAAGCTTTACGGCCAGCAGTGGAGTGCTGGCCTATGGAGACTTGTAACGAGGCTCCTTGCCACATGATCAGGCTTTGGCCAGAGTAGCAGCAGGGCTTTCTGCTGTTTTAGCGGTCAGGTTACGTTTTGGTGCCGTTTTATAGTGGGTGCTGTACAGGGTTAAACCGGTAAAGGCCAAACCACCCACCAGATTGCCTAATGCTGTTGGGATTTCGTTCCAGATCAGATAATCCATTACTGAGAAATCACCACCCATCATCATGGCAAAAGGAAACAGAAACATATTGACTACTGAGTGCTCAAAACCCATAAAGAAGAACAACATAATAGGCATCCACATTGCCATCACTTTGCCGCTGACATGAGTGGAAATCATAGCGCCCACCACACCCATAGACACCATCCAGTTACACAACATGCCACGCAGGAATATGGTCATCCAGCCGGCCACACCATGTTCGGCATAACCTAAAGTACGGGCTTCGCCTACGCCAGCCAGTTTTGTCCCCACAGGCCCGGCTTCGGTATGAAAACCCATAGTCAGCACAAAAGCCATCATGGCGGCGACTGTTAAAGCGCCAAGGAAGTTACCGGTAAATACCAAACCCCAGTTACGAAGTACGCCTTGCACTGTAACGCCTGGACGACGGTCGAGCAGGGCCAGCGGAGTTAATACAAAGACACCGGTCAGTAAGTCGAACCCCATCAGATACAGCATAATAAAACCGACAGGGAACAACATGGAACCTACTAAAAAGGATCCGGTTTGCACAGCTACTGTCACTGCAAATACTGCAGCCAAAGCCAGAATAGCTCCTGCCATATAAGAGCGGATCAGCGTATCCCGGGTGGACATAAAAATTTTTGATTCGCCGGAGTCGACCATTTTGGTCACAAACTCGGCTGGAACTAAATAAGCCATAGGTTCACCTTTTCCTGTTGTTGCTTTTTTAAATTCAGGAGCTGTTTTTTAAAAAACAAAAAAGGCGTCCGGATCATTCTGTTGCCAGAAGATCACGGGACGCCTTTGTCCTGAAATATGTTGGGAGGTGGTTATCACCTCTGCCGTTTTAACAGAGCAACTTTGATGCCAGCCAGCTGCTTTTTATCAATGTATTGATTTTACTTGGCTTTTACGAAGTTGTGCTAGTGCAAGAGTGACAGAGAGGTTCCATTGTTGTGCATTTTCTGCACCGTTACAGGGCAGTGCAGCTTTGTGCTCTGCAGCAAAAAGACGAACTAAGTCTGACAATCCAGCATTGGCGCGGCCTGTCAGCTGTCGCGGGCAGCGTGGAATAACCATTGCTAGAGTATGGGATTATCAGCACTACAGAGTGATCCATGAATTATTCGACAGCTCAGTTTTTGCTGGCCGCGAAACAGGCAGAAATAAAAGCCCTGCAGCAGCTTTCGGCTAACTGTTTGCTGGTTACCAGCGTCAGTGAACTGGTGCATCAGTTACAACGTGAGCGTGGTATCAGCAATATTTTTCTGGCATCAGACTGTGAAGTGTTTGTGGTGCAGCGCCAGCAGCAATTATTGCAAAGTACTAAAGCAGAGCAACAATTGCGAACCCAACTGAATCAGCAGTATCTGCAGGCAACCGAACTTTGTAGCAGCAGCCGTTTATTGAGTGCTGTTTGTCTGGCGTTGCAGGGCATGGACCATTTGGCTGAGTTACGCGAACAGGTAGGCAAACAGAAATTTACGCCGTTGCAATCAACAGAAGCATACAGCAGATTAATTACCGCCTGGTTGGCTGTAGTGCTGGAGTCGGCTGATTTAGCCTGTGACGCTGGTATTACCCGTTTTTTGGTGGCGTTATTTAACTTACTGCAATCCAAAGAATACGCTGGGCAGGAACGCGCATGGGGTGCTATGGGCTTAGCTTCGGGTCAGCTCACGACAGAGTTGGCCGAGCGTTTGTTATTGCTACAACAAGCACAGCAACATAGCGCCGCTGTATTTTTGGAGTTTGCCACTGCATCACAGCAGCAGCAGTGGCATCAGCTGGAACAAGCGACTGCGGCAAAACAACTGCAGCAATTAAGAACTATGATCCAACAACTGTCCGGTACTGCAGCACCAGTGCCTGCGGTTAGTGATTTGTGGTATCAGTTTGCCACTGAACGTATGGATGAAATGCATCTGTTGCAGGCTGGATTAACTTCAGAGTTGCAGCAACTTACATCAGACACAGTAACAGCGGCACAGCAGCAATTGCAGCAACATCAACTGAAGCTGACCGAACTGACAGAGTTGCCAGCCAGCCCAGGTTTAACCTTGCTGATTGATCCGGGTATGCTGGGATTGTACGGTGCCTCTGTTGTGCCTGCGGGACAGGTTGAACAAAATCTGCAGGTACCGAGCCGGTCCTTTTATCAGCTATTGTCTGAGCAAGCTCAGCATATTCGCCAAATGCACACAGAGCTGACGGACGCCCGTCGTGCTATTAGCGAACAAAAGCTGATAGACCGCGCTAAGTTATTACTGATGCAGTATAAAAAACTGACTGAAGAGCAGGCTTATCGTCAGTTACAGCAAAGTGCGATGAAACAACAATGCCGTATTGCTGATGTGGCTACTGCTGTAGTGAAAGCTCTGGTACCGGCGAAAACTTAGTTTTAGTATCCTAGTTGCGGGTCAAACCACAGGGCTTTATTTTTTAGCGGTGTTTCGGCTGGTAAAATTGGATTGCTTAACTGAACCACTGTTCTGGTTTTTAAATCAGCCTGCTGTATGGCGCTGCTGAAATGTTGTAAAAACAACTGCTGCATACTGCCATCTTCAATGGCGCGCAATAGCCCAATTTCAATGGCGTTGGCCAGTTCGATATTGTCTTTTTGCACAAAAAAATACAAAGCAGCCGGGTAATGCAATACCCACTTCGGCGCAATGGTTAGCGACATGCCTTTTTTTTGCTGCAATTCGGGCCAGATTTCTGTGACTGAGCGGGGGAAATAATCAATACGTTTGGCACTCAGCATCTTAAACATAGCGTCAAAATCACCACTGCCAAGTACCCGAAAATGATTGGCTTTTAAAATAGGGTAGTCTGGCCAATCGCTCCCTTGTACAGAAGGGCTGGTTTTCAATTGTTTTTCATCCAGTTGCTGAATTTTTTGTTCGTTATCGTTGTGAATTAGCAATAAACGCCAGCCAATTAATCCTCTGTCTATGGGTACCCGGATAGGCCTTAATTCCTTTTCGCGCTCTGGTGAGGTCATAGTCCAGACTACATCTAAGCCATTATTAGAACCCAACTGACGCAAAGTTCTGTGTTGGCTCATCACCTGACCACTGGGAACCAACTGATAATCAGCACCGGATTTTTCCACTGCCAGATGCAATAACGCGATCGGATAGCTGCCGCGGGCGTCCCCCAACATCGACATAGGCCATGCGTAGATCACTTGTTGCGGTTGTGCCTTACTGAAAATGGGCAGCAGCAAAAGAACAGACAGAAGCAGGATACAGAACCGGGCCGTCATCATAGACATATGATCCACTCCATGGCGTTGATTTAGAGACTATAGAACATTTCAGCTACAAGGTTAGGTTGTTGTCTTCGCATGATGTTATTTCGCCGAATATTTTTAGTTATACTCAGCGGCAAAAATTGACGGCGGGAGCAGTAATGACGGCTGAATTAAAAATTGAAGATCTGGTGTTGGGTGAGGGTAAGGCGGCTGAACGTGGTGCTTTAATTACCGCGCATTATCGCGGCTGGCTGGAAGATGGTACAGAGTTCGATTCGTCGCATAGGCGTGGCGAAGCTTTTCAGTGTATTTTGAGCAATAACAGAGTGATTCAGGGCTGGATTTTAGGCTTAAAAGGCATGCAGGTCGGGGGCAAACGTAAGTTATGGGTGCCAGCTCATTTAGCTTATGGTGAACGCCAGATTGGCACTATGATACCGCCACATTCTAATTTGATTTTTGAAATAGAACTGTTGGAAGTACTGACCAGAGACTAGAGATTTCTTTGTGAAATACAGCTTTTTGTTATCAGTCGGTTATAAATTTGAAATCACTTACATCGCATAGGTTTTTCGCGCCGCTCTTTATCTTAATCTAGTTGATAACAATTCGTATTAGTGTATTATTCGCTCGATTTTATTGGGGGGTAATCATGGCGTTACAACAGAAATTCAGCAAGCTGCCAGTGGTACTGGCAGTTCAATTGGCTTGTATGGTGGGGGCGGTTCAGGCCGCTGACGATAAAGCTGAAAAAGACATTGAAAAGATTTCGGTGAAAGGCCATTACACAGTGAATGAAAACATTGATACGGCTACTGGTTTAGGTTTGTCTTTATTTGAAACCCCTCAATCCGTCACTGTGATTACCTCACAACGTATTATCGACCAGGGTTTTAGCGGTATTAATGAGGTAATGAGTCAGGCTGTAGGTGTGTCGGCTAAACAGCTGGATTCTACTCGTAATGTGTTTAGCTCCCGTGGTTTCGATATTGATAAATACCAGATTGATGGTGTGCCTTTAGCTTGGTCTTTAGCTGGGGATTCAGGCGAAACCATCACTGACGTATCGATTTATGAACGTATTGAAGTGGTGCGTGGCGCCACAGGTTTACTGACTGGTGCTGGTGATCCTTCTGCTTCTATCAACCTGGTTCGTAAACATGCCAATTCCGCTGAACTGAAGGGCTATATCAATGCTGGTGTAGGTCGCTGGAATAACAGATTTGCTACTGCAGACGTATCGACTGGTTTAGACAGTCAAGGCGATGTACGAGCGCGCGTTGTTGCCAAAAAAGAAGTGGGCGACAGCTTTATGGATATCCCTGAAGACGACAAAACGGTGCTTTATGGGGTAGTAGATGCTGATTTAACGAATCAGACTTCCATTAGTCTGGGGAGCAGCTATCAGGATAACGATCCTAAAGGTTCAACCTGGGGTGGTCTAACGCCCTGGTTTAGTGACGGCACTCCCACTAACTGGGACCGTTCTGTTTCGTCAGCGGCAGACTGGACCTACTGGGCTTCTACCAATGAGAACAGTTTTGCAAACCTGAACCATAACTTCACGAATGGCTGGCAAGCAAAAGTAAGTTTTAACCATACCAAAAATACTGCAGATGCCCAACTGATGTATTTGTCTGGCGCCGTCGACAAGGCGACAGGTGAAGGTTTAAATCCATGGGCGTACAAGAGCACAGGGTTTAGCAAGCAAGACAGTGTTGATTTGCAGTTAAAAGGCGATTATCAGCTGTTAAATCGTCAGCATGAATTTGTACTAGGCTACCTGCACAGTGAGCAGGACGCTGAAACCAGCACTTTCGCAGTAGAATCAGCCTATCCGTCTACAGGCAGTTTTTATGACTGGGATGGCAGTTATCCTGAACCTGAGTTTGCAGATAGCAGCACTGTAGCTGTTGATTTAGACACCAAACAGACCGGCTATTATGCCGCCACACGTTTGTCTTTGACTGATGATCTGAAATTGATTGCTGGCGGTCGTTTATCCGAGTGGAAACGTAATGGTTTTAGCTACGGAGTACCAGAAAACTATGGTGATGACAGTGTCTTTGTACCTTATGCTGGTTTGATGTACCAGTTGAGTGCAAACCACAATGCCTATATCAGTCAGACTGAAATTTTTAAACCACAAAATGCGCGTGTGGCGTCCGGCGAATTTATCGATCCTCTGGAAGGTACAAATACTGAATTGGGTTTAAAGAGCTCTTTTCTGAACGGTGCGGTGCAAACTGCTGTGGCCGTGTTCAAGGTGGAACAAGATAATCTGGCTCAGGATACTGGTACTACTTTCCCTCAGGTAGGAAATAACCTGCCAGAAACTATATATCGTGCTGCGCAGGGGGTGGAAAGCACCGGTTTTGAACTGGAAGTGATTGGCCAACTGACAGAGCAGTGGAATATTTCTGCTGGCTATTCACAGTTTAAAGCAGAAGATGCTGCTGGCATTGAAGTGAATACAGATCATCCGCGTAAAAAGCTGAATATTTTTACGACTTACGATTTTGCTAATGTCTTACAAGGTTTAGTCGTAGGTGGTGGTGTGAACTGGGAAGATTCACAATACAGCGGCTCAGGCGCTACCCGTTTAGATCAGGACTCCTACAGCCTGGTTAGTCTGATGGCTCGTTATGAAGTGACTGAACAGCTGTCTGTGCAGTTTAACGTCGATAACCTGTTTGACGAAACCTACTACAGTCAGATCGGTTTCTTCAATCAATATGCTTATGGCACGCCACGTAACTTCACTCTAGGCGCGACTTACTCGTTTTGATCTAATACCTGAATAAGCTGAAGACGAAAGGGTCAGAGTTAAAACTCTGACCCTTTGTTTATCAGGCTAAAGCGTAATCCACACCAGCACAAATCACAGCAACCTGAGCTGCATTGCATTGCTCCGGGCTTGCTTTGGGGCTATCCGGATACACTTCGGTGGTCGTGACAAATCGGGCATCTGTCATACCGCCACACAGTCCCAGCGAACGTTTTGGGTAATTCACTACGCCAAACTGTGCCAGTTTTTCACCGATCAGGCAGCCGTTTTCATCGGCTTCGGCTATATGGGTGACCTTTTGCACCGCTTCGATAATAGCGCGTTGAAAGCCTGGTTCCGGCTTGTTGCTATCACCCACCAGATAAAAACCATCAGGAATATTCCAGTTGTGATTCACTGTGCCATCACGAGCGGCTTTAGCTGGGCGGAATTCGCTGTTATCAGAATCTGTCGTTTCGTGCAGGTCGATATGCACTAAGACTTCTCCACTGTGCTGACGGACAAAAGCCATAGCCTGTGTTGCTTCATCGGACTGGCTTTCTGCGCCAAAAGAACGGTTAGGGTCTACGGCTTTTGGGTTCCAGCGGTTGATGGTTTCATAGCCCCAGGGGCTGATACAAGGTAAAACCAGCAGGTTCACTTTGCCGCTGTAACGGCTGAATTCTTCTTTAATAAACTTAAGCGCACCTTGTACACCACTGGTTTCATAACCATGTACGCCACCAGTCACCAGCACTATAGGGTAACCTTCTTGCCAGTTTTTGCTGCGAACAGCAAAAAGCTCATAGACAGGCAAATTAAAAGCACTGTAATCCAGAGTGCCGTAATTCAGCAGTTCTGCGGTATCAGGTAAATACTGCTGAAGTGGTGTTACGACTTCGTCTTGATAGCTGCGTTTAATCTGTTGTTCACTCAGCCACTGCCGTTTTTCCGCATCGCCCCACGGCGTGCCTACAGTGCCTAAGTGATAAATAAAATCTTTCATTGGGCTGGTCATACCGCACCTTATAGTTTAAATGAAGCTGTTATTCGGTAGTCATTTCATCGGCAATTTGCAACAGACTAGCTGCTAAAGTGGCTGGGTCTTGTGCACCGGAAATTAAGTAACGTTGATTGATGACAAAAGCAGGAACTGAACTGATGCCCGCTTGCTGATACTGGGCTTCTTCTGAGCGTACTTCATCAATAAACTGTTGTGATTGCAGTACGTTTAACGCTTCATCCGCATTAAGTCCGGCTTTTTCTGCGCATTTTTGCAGAACTTCAGCTTTGGATACATCTTCGGCAAAACCAAAGTAGGCTTCAAATAAGGCCTGTTTCATCGCTGTCTGTTTATCAAATGCAGCGGCCCATTTCACCAAACGGTGCGCGTCAAAAGTATTGCAGGTAAAACGTTGCTGCATTTTTTCAAAATTCAGCCCAAGATCAGTGGCCACCTTGATCATCGAGTCCTGATTCGCGCGCATCTCTGCTTCGCTGCGGCCATATTTTTTGCTCAGCGCGGGCAAAATGGGTTCAGGGATCAGGTTTGGATCAGGGTTTAATTCAAAGGCACGCCACTGAATGCTGACGCTGACTTTATCTTTTATGCTGTGCATGGCTTGTTCTAAGCGCGCATAACCTATGGCGCACCAGGGGCAGGCGATATCGGAGACTAAATCTATATGCAGGTTTTTCATGACAGATCCTGGCTTGGGTGAGTTTTGTTGGATCTGGTTACGTGAATGCAGAATATCAATGCCGGAACGGTTTTTTGTTGTGGTGAAAGCTGTAAGTCTGATAGGGAACAACCAACCGGGTTCAGGCCCGGCTGGTTGTGATAAAACACAGTTTAAAAACGATAATTGACGCCAGCGCTGATGCTGTTCACATCCAGATCATCTTCATCATCTCCCAACTCTGGTAAGACGGCGTATTCAAAGTTGACGCTAAAATTGGAAGTAATGCGAAGCTCAGCACCTGCGCCATAAATCAGACCATCTTCGCTGTGGCTGTCGTTCAGGTTGCCGTCTTCATCATTGATCTTGATGTCGTATTTGGTTTTATTAAAACCAGCTATACCGTAAACAGATAAGGTTTCCAGCACTGGCCAGGACGCTTTGCCTAACACTGAATAGCTGTTATCTATGCCTATTTTAACGCGGGTGAGATCCCCAAAGTACTCTTCATCCTGCACTCCAACGCCTAAGCGGCCTTCGATGGCAAAGATGTCATTAAACTTATAACCAGCCACTCCAGAGACCAAACCGAAATCCCAGTCGGCACCATCAACACTTTGTTGGCTGTACTGAGCACCAAAATAGAGAGGCTGGTCAGCCTGAGCCGAAAATACTGCCATTGAACAGCCTAAACCCATCAATGCTACTGCGATTTTTTTTAACATATTTTTCCTTAAACAGTCTGAGAGAGCAGCCAGGCCTGGAAGCATGGCTGGTGTCCTTGAAGTGGACTAAAGGTAATTTATGTTAAGTATTGTGAATATAAGATTAACAAAGTTGCAGGTTAACAGCTCTGATCACTGTCTGTCAGGCTGACACTGGCATCATCCAGATTAATTTTTATTACTCCGGCTGGGCGGATTGGAAGATAAAAATCACGCTGCAGCAGATAGGGAGATTTTTCAAAACAGCGCCATTGCACAGAGCTCACTGAACGCAATAACTTTTCCAATTGCTGCCGGCTATAAAAGGAACTCAGGCCAAAGCTTTGCAGCACAGAGCCATCCGCTTTGTATAACACCACCACGTCGCCATGCCCTGAGCTGTACCAATTATCCAGAGTGATCAATTCACCCTGATTACTGACATAGATAACCAACGGAGATACTTTGTTTTGTAAAGACAGTTGTTGATAAGGTTGATAGCTACCTTGGTTATCCCAGCGGAAAAAACTGGCTGTGGCAAAATGAGGCTGATTACTGGCATCTCTATTGGGTAAAACACCTGGTTCAACCCTCACCAGTACCGACGCGTCTGCGCTTAAAGCGGCCATAGCTTCAGGAGGAGCCCAGCTGTCAGCATTTAAGCTAAAACTGATCAGTAAAAACAGCGGCGCTATAAACTTCATTTGAATTGTCCGGCTTTGGCAAGGTACTTCATCATAAAACAGATCCAGCTAAAATAATTCTGTAGTGGCAATTTACTCAGATGTAATTTAGCTCTACACTTTGCGCGTTTTTTACACAGGAGGCCTTATGGCAAAAAAACCAACGGCTGAGCATGGCCGCGGCGAAATCCGGGATAATGCACTCAAAGCTTTAGTGACCAGCAAGTTATTTCAGATGCAGGTGGTAAAAGCGAAAAAAGGCAAAGGCTCTTACAGCCGCCAGAAGTTTAAACAAGGGCAGAAGCGTGATGATTCTGCCCTTTTTGTTTGCAGTATTTAACCCGGTTTTCCAAAGTGTTCACTCTGTTTTTCTTCTTTTTTTAAAACCTTCGCTATATAAAATCTCTACACATATATCCATATGGAATAACAAGTCAGAAAAAATCACTTTTGCTTTGGTGAGGATTTCAGTATTATGCGCGCAACCGTCTGGACGTCTAAATGTTTGTATGGTTTTCGGTCTGCTGTTCTGCACTTCACTCTTCCATAGTCGGAGTATGACTGTCAGATCCATTATTGATCTGTAATTCAGGCAAATCAGTCCGCTGAATGCCGGGTTTGTTGTAAAGGTAAAATCCTATGTTCACTGTTTCACTTCGCTTCTGTGTCTTGTTTGCCACTGCACTGCTGCGTTGTTGTCGAATGCCTCATTGTTCAGCCCGTCTTTTGATGTGCTGCTAAGTCTTATGCGCTCTTGCCACTGCTTATCAGTCGCACACAGCGCTGCGGTATAACCGCTTTATTCAATTTTCTATAAAAAACTAAGTTGACTGACTGCTCAGGCGTTTAATCCGCCATGGCACAGCTTTATCCAATTTTGAGGTCTTTATGTTAAAAACAACTGGTTCTGGCTTTGCGCCTAAGCTTAGCCTGCTGGCTTTGGCTGTCTCTGTTTTTGTGCCCGTGCTGGCAGATGAAAGCAAAGTGGAACGTATTCAGGTGACAGGTTCCTTGATTAAAAGAGTGCAGCAGGAAAATGCCACGCCTTTGCTGCAAGTCACGGCTGAAGATATTAAAGTCAGCGGCAAAGTCACCCTGACCGATGTGTTACGCGATTTAACGGTCAATTCAGGCAATAGCTTTGACGAACAATACACAGGTAGCTTCTCTGCAGGTTCGGCGTCCATCGGCTTACGGGGTTTAAGTCCAAAAAACACCCTGGTGCTGGTGAATGGCCAACGCGTCTCTAACTATGGTTTTGCACTGAATACCCAGGATACTTTTGTTGATTTAAATGCGTTACCGTTAAGCGCAGTAGCAAGGATTGAAGTATTAAAAGATGGTGCATCTGCTGTGTATGGCTCCGATGCCATAGCCGGTGTGGTGAACATTATCCTGAAAAAGAATGTACAGGACACAGAAATAAAAGCCTCGACCGGCGCAGCCACTCAGGGTGGTTTAGAGCAACGGGCTTTGGGTCTGGTTAGTGGCACAGGTGATTTAAATCAGGACGGTTACAACCTGAGTGTAACTCTGGATTGGTTTGACCGTGAGCGGCTGGATGCCAGTGACAGGGACTTACTTAGCAGTGGCGACTTCCGTCATTTACCAGGCGGAAAGTTATCCGGCTGGAGCAGTCAGGGTGCCAACAGCTTACAAAACCCATCTTTACCAGCAGCTTTTGCAAATTGCCCTGCAGGTGCAGTGAAGCGACCATGGACTGATTTTACACCGGGTCGTACCGGTGAGGTGTGTGCGTTTAACGCTCAGCCTTTTAATACCTTACAACCTGAAGTAACCCGTCGTCAGGCCTCCTTGCAAGGTACCTATCAGTTGTCAGATAAACTTCAAGCCACCACTGAAGTGCTGTACAGCTATAACGACTCGGCGATGATTTTCGGCACGCCGTTAACAGTAGGGCCGGGTTTACGGGCTTATGATCCAGTCAACAGCACTTTGACCGATATCACGGTGGCATTGCCTGTTGGACATCCGGACAATCCAACCAATGCTGCCTTGCCTTTTGAATACACACTGTTTGACTTAGGTCCCCGCCTGAAAGAAAACAAACAAATCTTCAGCCGGGTGCTGGCAGGTCTACGTTATCAGGGAGATGAATGGGATTTACAGTTGAATGCGCTGCAATCGAGCAGTCATCAACGTGAATATGTAGATAACTTCGTTGACCGTTTTGCCTTTGAGCAAGCCTTACAGGATGGCAGTTACCGTTTTGATGGCCGTGAAAATTCGGCTGAAGTGTTGGATGAGTTGCGCCTGCAAACCCGCCGTCCCGGCACTTATCATTTAAGCTCTGTCAATGCCAGTGCCAGCACAGTGTTGACCGAGCTTGAGCATGGCCCACTTGCCTTTGCCGCTGGTGTGGATTTACGCCGCGAAAAAATGGATGCTGGTACTTCGCCTGAAGTCTTGTCCGGCACCGAGCTGCGTCCTGCAATTAATTTGGTCAAAGGTGAGCGTGAAATTAAGGCGGCTTTCGCTGAATTCAGTATTCCACTGTTGCAGGATTTAACCGCCAGTGTTGCAGGCCGGTCTGATCATTATGACGACTTCGGTAACGCATTCTCACCTAAAGTAGGAGTGCATTATGTGCTGGCCGAAGACTGGTTAGTGCGGGCATCCTGGTCCAAAGGCTTCCGTGCGCCTTCTTTGCCTGAAATTGCCAACAGCAACACCATCAGTTATGGCACTGTGATTGACCCGAATGACCCTGTTGAACCTGGTGCGCGTCGTGGTTTTACCCAACTACGTACCGGTAATCCGGAGCTACAGCCTGAGCGTTCAAAAAACCTCAATACAGGTGTGATTTGGTCCTTTACTCAACAAGGCAGTATTGGCGTGGACTGGTTCCGGATTGAGCAGGAGCAGATTATAGGGGCCGATAACGCCCAGTTTATTGTTAATAATCCGGCTTTATATGCCGACCGCATAAAGCGTGATGCACAGGGCCGATTACAAATTGTCAGTAATCAATACAACAATCAGGGCAGCAGAACCACTTCAGGTATAGATGTTGATTTTAACTACAGATGGGATTTGGCTTCAGGCCAGTCACTGGCGTTTAAATCAGTCTGGTCACGTTTAATCAGCTACAAACAAGCCTTAGTGGCAGGGCAGGCCGAAATTAACGGTGCCGGAAATAACCAGTTTGGAGCTTTACCCCAATGGAAAAACAGCACCAGTCTGAATTGGTCTGTGGCAGACTGGCGCAGCAGTCTGATCAGCAGCTACAGCAGCAGTTATGAGCAAAAAGTTGCAACCCAAAGCAGCAACCCTGGTATGCAGGCAAAAGTGGCCAGTTACACTCAACTTGATGCTCAGGTTAGTTATTTGGGGCTGAGCAATACTGAGCTGGCTTTATCCATCGGTAACTTAACAGACAGAGACCCACCTTTTGACCCGGCCGCTGGTGGCGATTATTTTGATACCAGTTTGTACAACCATAAAGGTCGCATCTGGACTTTGAGTGCCAGTTATCAGTTCTAATTATTGCTAAAAACCTCAGGGGCTGTATCATGCAGCCCTTTATTTTTAAGGCGTGTTCAGCCAGGGTTCAAGCCATCAGCTTTACTCTCTGTTTCGCGTATTTATCCACTCCATTTTCAACCCACTAATGCATTAAGGGAATTTTATGTTTGAAGCCGAATTCAGCAAGTTAGAGCAGTTAATTCAACAATTAATTTCACAAAACCAGCAACTGACTGCACAAGTACAAGAACTGGGTCAAAAAGAACAGCAGTTGCAGCAGGAACTGAAAAAAAGCGCAGATCAGCTGGAAACGTTACAGTTACATGCCATGGAGTCTGACGACCAGAAGCAAAGGGCACAGCAAAAACTACAGCAACTGACCCAGTTGTTTGAACAGCAATTGTCTGCCTGAACATGCTGAAGCAGCCATTGGCGGTTGAACAGAAAGTAGTGATAGCCGGTCGTGAGTACTGGCTACGCTGCACTGTAAAAGAACAGGCCGAGCTACAGGAAGCTGCGCGGTTGCTGAACGGTAAAATTGCACAAGTGAGGCAGGGGGCTGGTCATTTGTCGATGGAACAAAGCATAGTGCTGGCGGCTTTAAGTTTGGGCCAGCAATTGGTGGTCCAGCAAAGCCCGCAATTAGATGAATGTCAGCAGCGTCTTACACAGTTAATCAGATTAATTGACACACAAAATTAAATAGTTAACTTTTATTTAACTGTTAAGTTTTGGTTCAGCTGGCTCAGCCAAAATGAATGTTAGACGTCAAGCCGGTGAGTAACAGGCACGGCAGAACTTTTATTGATGACTGAGAAGGAAGGAACCGATGAAACAACTAAAAGCCTGGCTTGGTGCCACTTTGGCTCTGGTGCTGGTAAGTGCCTGTAGTACAACAGCTGAACATCAGCAAAAGTACGCTCAGCTGTATAAAGAAACACCGAAGAAACTGATGATAGTGGTGCATGGTGGAGAAGCCGTGCCTGCTGAACTGATACAGGCTTTTAATAAAGAAGTTCCGGATATTGTCGCAGAGCATGGCTTTGAGATTATCGATGCGCAGCAGCGTCAACTGACTGAAATACCGGCATTAACGGATGTAGATGCGGTTCTGTATGTTGATGTTCAGCGTTGGAATCAGGATTACTCAGCTGTGATTGCCGCTGAATCTGTGTTGGAGCTGGAGTTTAAACTGGTGTCGACTAAATCAGATCAGGAGCTGTGGAGCCATCAGGACAAATACACTAAAACCCATTTGTTTCTGGGTGGCGATGCACTGTCTGAACTGATCCATCGTGCATTTTTTGAAGCCTCTACGGCTTATGAAAACCGCGCCAATGTCGTGACCAAACAAGCTTTTTCAGACTTCCCTGATGTACTGGCGGCTAATCACTAATTTAAAAACGGGGTTATTTACAAGGCTGGCTTTTACTGTTGATATCGCAAACATGGATTTTGATGGTGTAGTCCAACCATAAATCCCATTCGGTTTGCAAAGGTAAGCTGCGCCAGACTTTGTTAAAGACATAAAGCGACTCTTTTCCTGCAATGGATTTATGCAGAATTTTGGAATAAGCGCCGCTTTTGCTTTTACATTCAGACACCCAGACCAAAGCCGGATATCCATTCACCGGCTCTTTGCTTAAGATTTGACTGTCAAACAACTCGTCACAGTTACGTTGGCCTTGTTGATCATCAATAGTTTTGGTTTTCATCAGGTCGCTGTTGGGCTGCTGCTCAAATACAAAACTCTGTACATAGTTTTCTGAATCAACAGCTTGCCAGCGCATTTCTGTGACATTATTCCTGTCATTTGGATTGCTTTGAGTCACAGTCCATTCGCCTTCGGGCAAAGGCATTGGTTGCTGCAATCGCTCTGTGTAGCGTGGCATAGCGCAGGCGGTTAATAACAAACCGCTGATCAAAACAAAGCCGGAGTAGGTTTTCATAAGACTCAAATTATTTCGCGTTAACGGGAGCGCAGAATGATCTGAGCTCCCTGCCTAGTTAAATGCTACAGGTATTTTTGTAAAAAGGCTAAATAAGCCTCTTGCGCCTTAATACGATTTTCCTTTTTCATAAAGCCGTGGCCTTCGTCCGGGAATAACACGTACTCAACAGGCACATTCTGAGCGCGGATAGCCGCCACCATTTCATCACTTTCCACCTGCAGTACCCGAGGATCGTTGGCGCCTTGCACCACCAGCACTGGTTTTTTCACCTTATCACCGTGGAACACAGGAGAAATGCGGCGTAAACGTTCGCCGTCTTTAGCCGGGTCGCCCAGTTCAGCATACAATGACTCTCGGAACGATTCCCACCAGGCTGGAATACTTTCTAAAGTACGAACCCAGTTGGTGACACCAAAAATATTAATGCCCACTTTAAACTCATCAGTAAACGCCATAGCCGCCATCGTCAGGTAACCACCATAGCTGCCGCCCATCACGCCAATACGATCAGCCGCCACCCAGTCCAGCGATTGCAGGTATTTTTTACCATACACAATGTCCTGCAAATCGTCTTCGCCGTGTTTTAAATCATCCAAATGGAAGAAGGTTTTGCCATAACCACTGGAGCCTCTGTTATTGACAGCTAACACCGCATAACCCTGATTCACCAGATGCTGAATCGCCGGGCTGTAGCCGGTACGCGACTGACCACCAGGGCCACCGTGGATCCAGATTAAGGCCGGCACTTTAGCCGAACTGCTGGCCTGTGTCGGCTTATACAACAGCGCTGGTATAGCTAAATCGTCAAAGCTTGGGTAACGCACTACTTCACTGCTCACCAGCACACTTTCGTCCAGCGCTTTATCCAGTGCCTGAGTTAAACGTTCTGCTTTGGTTTCAGATAATTTCCAAACAAATAAGTTAGAAGGGCTATTGTCGGCGTTGACGTAAAAGCTTAAGTACTGGCTGTCAGCTGAAAAGGTGACGCCACGTAAATCACCAGCTGGTAATTCCGGCAGTTGCAGGGCTTTGCCGGTAGCTTGTTCTGTGATGCTGATTTTGGTGGAAGCGTCGGCATTTACGGCTTCTACTTTGTATTTATTATCTTTGCTAAAGCCAATGTACATAATGTCCCAGTCGGCTTTGCTGTATGGCTGCACCGCTTTTTCAGCGATGTTGTAGGCAAAGGCTTCACTGAATTCTGATTTTTCGTCAGAGCCAAAAATCAGCTGGTTATTGTCACGGCTAAAACCATAAACCCCATGCGATACATTGCCTTGGTGCGGGGTGATATGCACTGGTGTTTTGTCGGCGCTTTGCAAATCGACTAAATACAAATTGTTATCGGCATTGGTGCGTTCTTTGGATAAAGCGATATAACGGCCATTGTCACTTAAAGCGCCGATGTCATAGCCTTCGTTATTCTGATACACCAAAGTCCGTTGATAGGTACTGCTGTCGTAGCTGTATAAGTCGAAGAACTTAGGCTCACGCTCGTTGCTCATTACCCAGAATTTATTGTCGTCAGTCCAGCCAATAAACTCGGCTTTGTGTTTATCACCCGGGGTTAAGTCTTTGACTGAGCCGTCCAATTCACGCACATAGACATGGTGTAACTCGTTGCCGCCCTGATCGGCGCTGTAGAGTACGCGATCGTCTTGCGGAAACCAGTCAATAGGTAAAATAGACTCAGTGCTCGAATTGGTCAAAGGCGTCCAGGTTTTACCGTCCAGGCTGACTTTATATAAGTTAAATACACCTGTTTCATCGGATGCCACCAAAAGCGCATCGGCTTTGTGGTTAATTTTATTGCCCATATAGGACTTGGTGGCATAAAACTGAGTGGGAGTATAGCTAGGAACAGCAGCTGCTTTTGTTTCCACCGCAGTTGCTGCAACTGCGGTACTAGTGTCGGTTTTGGGTGTTTTATCGCAAGCGCTGAGCAGCAAAGTGCCAGTCAGCAGCGCCAGATAGAGTGGGGTGGGCTTCATACAAAATCCTTGTTATTGATCTGATTTGATACCAGAGCTGCCTGTACTGCCTGTAGGTCATAATTCTGGAGTGCTTCACCAATCTACGGCATCAAAGCTACAGATTCAAGGCTGGTTATTCCGCCCAGCGTTGTTTAATTTCAAGGATTTTTTGCAGGTTTTCATCCAGCAGATCCACCAGCCGAGGTTCAAAATGCAGGCCTTTCTGCTGATGGATATGCTGCAGTGTTTCTTCAATGCTCCAGGCTTGTTTGTAAGGCCGGGCGCTGGTTAAGGCATCAAATACATCGGATAACGCCACAATACGGGCTTCGATAGGGATTTGTTCGCCTGACAGACCAAAAGGGTAACCTGAGCCGTCCCATTTTTCGTGGTGATACAAAGCCACTGCTTTGGCCATTTTTAACAAATCAGATTCACAATCACCAATGATCTCAGCCCCTATCAGTGGGTGCTTTTGCATCTCTTTGTATTCTTCAGCTGTCAGTTTGCCGGGTTTGAGTAAAATATTGTCGGCTATGCCTATTTTTCCTATGTCGTGCATAGGGGCTGCATGTAACAAGTCTTCGGCTTTTTGTTCGCTAAAACCATAAGCCAAGGCCAAGACCTGAGAGTAGTGGCTCATCCGCATCACATGTAAGCCTGTTTCATTATCTTTGTATTCAGCGGCCCGACCTAAACGCTGGATCACTTGCAGCCGGGTTTGTTTCAGCTCCTGGGCCTGCACCAAAGACAAATGAGTTTTTACGCGAGCCCGCACTACGGCAGGGCTGATAGGTTTAGTAATGTAATCTACTGCGCCCACTTCAAAGCCTTTGGTTTCGTCCATTTCATCTTTTAAGGCTGTGACAAAAATAACCGGAATAGCGCTGGTGGCAGGGTTGGCTTTTAGGCGTGCGCAGACATCAAAGCCTGTTAACCCCGGCATCATGACATCAAGCAGTATTAAATCGGGTTGTTCTTTTTGCACCAGTTGTAAGGCTTCTTCACCACTTTTGGCAAATAACAAACGGTATTGCTCCTGCAATACAGTGCGCAGCACTCTTAAGTTGGTGGGTTCATCATCCACCAGTAACAAGCTTTGTTTTTCTGTCATCAGAGCTCTCCTTCACCCAGCTTTTGCTTTAACTGCTCCAGCAGTTGTAACGCCAGGTTAAAGTCAAAATCGTTCACAGCGTCCAGTAACATCATCAAGAGTTGCTGATGTTCGCCACTGTAGTGAGACAATTGTTCTATCCCTTGATCGTCCAGTTCATGTCTTAGTAAAGACTGTTGTAAGCTGTCGAGCATGGCAGCCAGTTGTTGGTTATCCAGTTGTGTGGACTGCATCTTTTCAGCTGCAGGTTGTTCAGATGACAGCTTCCGGTGTTCCGCTTCAAACTTTGGCCAGCAGCCAAGGATTTTTTGCAGTAATTCAGTTGCTCTTTGCTCTTGTTGTTGCCTCGCAGCCTGTTCCAGCTCGGCGCAAACTCTGCTTAATGGCTCCAGCCCTAAATTGGCACTGACGCCTTTAATGGCATGAGCTTGTTGCTGCACAACGTTATAGTTTCCAGCTTGTAGCTGCTCAACGACTAACTGTAATTGTGGTCTTTGCTGCTGCAGAAATTGTTCTAACTGCGGCAGGTAAGTCGCCATGTTGCCCCAAAGCTGCAAGGCTTTTGGCAGGTTCAATAACTGATCTGTGGTTGTAGCTTCTGAATGCTGTGATAAAGGCTCGCGTACTTCAATATCCAACACGCGGGCTATTTCAAAACACAAGGCGGCAAAGTCTATAGGTTTGCTGGCAAAGCCCTGCATACCTGCGTCTTTGGCTGCAGTTTTATCCTCGTCCAGTACACTGGCTGTTAACGCAATCACAGGCAACATGGTTTTGCTCTGATCCTGCTCCCACTGTCGTATTTGCTTACAGGCTTGCAGTCCATCCAGATTTGGCATTTGAATATCCATCAGCACCAGATCAAAGTTGTGTTGCTTGATGGTTTTCACCGCTTCAATACCATCAGTCACAGCTGTCACCTGATGCCCTGCACGTTGCAGCAAGAGTTTTAACAGCTCCAGGTTCTGAGGTATATCATCGGCAATCAGTATATTGAGTGCAGGTAAAGCAGGTACATAACCCTGTTGGCCAGTTGCAGTGGCTTTGCCGGTTTGTAGCGGCAGGCTGAATTCAAAACAACTGCCAACACCTTCGGTGCTTTGCACTGTAATGTGCCCGCCCATCAGCTCAACCAGTTGTTTACTGATGGTGGTGCCAAGGCCTGTGCCACCAAAACGGCGGCTCATCGAGGCGTCAGCCTGAGTAAAGGCATCAAAGATCTGCCGTAAACGATCAGGCGCTATGCCAATACCAGTATCAAAAATACTGAACAGCAGTTGCTGGTTAGTTGTGGGCGCGACTTTCACCAGCACAGTGCCTTGTTCGGTGAATTTAATGGCGTTACCAATCAGGTTCGTTAATACCTGACGTAGTCTGTCTGGTGCACCGTAATAAAATTCACCCAACTGAGGAGACAGTTCCAGCCGTAATGCCAGTTGTTTTTTCCGTGCCTGGATCCACAAAGTCGACACTACTGAATCCAGCACAGCAGGCAAAGAAAAATCCTGTAACTCCAGCTCAAGTTTACCTTTCTCCAGCTTGGCGCTGTCGAGAATATCGTTTAGCAAATGCAATAACGAGTGGGCTGAACCATGAATAGTGGCCAGATGTTTTTTCTGCTCAGCAGATAACTCTGAGCTTAATAACAGGTCGCTAAAACCTATAATGGCGTTCATTGGCGTGCGGATTTCATGGCTCATATTGGCTAAAAATGCGCTGCGGCTTTCTGCGGCCAACTCGGCTTTGTTTTTCGCCTCCAGCAACTCAACTTCCATTTGTTTGCGCTGGCTGATATCCATTAAAAATCCGTCCAGCCAAATGATTTCACCTTCAGCTGATTTTACCGCTTCGCCATATTCCAGCATCCAGCGGATGGAGCCATCTTTATGAATAATCCGGTATTCAATGGTGAAATGGCCCTGATACAAATCGAGCTGAGTGGTGGTGCTTTTATCTTCCGGATGCACTAAATCAGACCAACTGCGTTTCGGCGCTGGCAACATAAAATCACTGGCGGGGTAACCAGACAAGGTTTCAATGGCGTCACTGATAAATACCATATCCCAGTTTTCATTAAACAAGCAGCGATAGGCTGCGCCTGGAATATTGCCAATCAAAGAGCGGAATTTTTCTTCGTTTTCTTTTAATGCCTGCTCCATCTGCAGGCGACTGCTGATGTCGGTGATAAAAGCCACAAAGATATCTTCATCCGGTAATTTAGCATGGCCAATAGCCAGCCGTACCGGCACGGCATGACCATCTTTATGCACTGCTTCGACATCACGGCCTATGCCGATAATTTTAGCTTCGCCTGTGGTCAGGTAGTTCTGTAGGTAGGAGTCGTGATCAGGGCGAATAGTGCCTGGCGTAAGGATATTGACGTTTTTATGCAGTAGCTCAGTGCTTGTCCAGCCAAGAATTTTCTCCGCTGCTTTGTTCATGCCCTGAATAAGGCCTTGTGCATTGATAGTCACTATACCGTCGACCGCTGTGTCCATCATGGCTAATAAGCGACTTTCACTGACTCTGGCCAAAGCGCTGGCTTCGCGGTATTTCAACAGCAAGTTGATAGCAACGACTAAACTGCTGATCATCAAAGTAGTGAAGGTGATCCCCATAGCCAGAACTAAAGGCATTTCACCTGCTTGTGTATCTGGCTGAAAACCTGGCGGTGGAACAAAACGGGCTGCAGCCATGCCGGTGTAATGCATGCCACTGATAGCGGCGCCCATCACTATGCTGCTTAACAAGGTCAGCCAGGCCGGGGCCAGATTAAAGCGTTTTAAGCCAAAGCGGATCCAAAGTGCAATGATGGCAAGTACCACGGCCACCAGAATAGATAACAAAAACATGGGTAAGTCGTAACGCAAAGCAACCGACATTTGCATGGCGGCCATACCGGCGTAATGCATAGTGCCTATGCCTGCGCCCATCAATAGCCCACCCAGCAACAGCTGAGCCAGGCTGATGTGTTTTTTACTGATAAGATCCAAGGCCACCCAGGAGGCGGCTATGCTGGGCAGCATGGATAATGCGGTCATACCGAAGTGATAACTGACATCTGTGCATAAGGCAAAAGCCAGCATGCCAATAAAATGCATAGACCAGACACCACCGCCAAGTGCGATACTGCCACTGCCAAGCATCATCAAACGCAGCGAGTTTTTACTGACACTAATAGCCTGTGCTGTAACCTGCATCGCCATAGCAGAGGCAAAGACTGCAATTAAAAACGACAACAGCACTAAGCTAAGATCGTAACTGCCGGATAACAGCAATGGATCGGCTGGGTGTTCGAACAACTGACGTAACCAATCCATTTACTCTACCTCTACTGCTGCAATTTAGTGTTTAGCTGCATAGTCCTCTACTGCACGCCAAACTCTTAGTGTATTACCGGATAAGACTTTTTCAATTTCCTGCTCTGTGTAACCACGCTCTAATAAGCCACGGATCAGGTTAGGGTACATAGAGACATCTTTTAACTGTTCAGGTAAGGAATCACCTACACCGTCAAAGTCAGAACCTATGCCGACATAGTCTATGCCCACCAGTTTTTTCACATAGTCGATATGATCCAGTACCTTTTCTAAAGAGGCAAATGGATATGGGTTTTTCTTTTTATATTCTGCAGTAAAAGCGTCTTTATCGGTCTGACCTGAGGCTTTAAAAGCGCCATCTCGCTGTAAACCCCACTGATTGGCTGCTGAAACGACAAAAGCTGAACCAAAGTTAATTTGGATCACACCGCCATTTTTCGCCAGGGCCTTGATCATCTTGTCGTCCATATTGCGTTCAAAACCCGGCACAAAAGCGCGTAATGAGGAGTGGGAGGCAATGACTGGTACTTTACTAATTTCGACGGCCTGATAAAACGCATCGTCAGACACATGAGAGATATCAATCATGATACCTGTCTCATTCATGGCTTTGACCAGCTCTTTACCAAAAGGGCTTAAGCCTTTCCACTGACGGCGTAAGTCATAGCTGGAGTCGGCTATATGATTACTTTCGGAGTGAGCCAAGGTGATGTAACGAATACCACGGTCATAAAAGTGCTGCAGGTTTTCCAGCTTACCTTCGATAGGAGTGCCGTTTTCCATACCCAAGGCCAGCGAGATTTTGCCTTCTTTAAAGTGCTTAGCTAAATCAGCGCTGCTGTAGGCCATCGCAAATTTATCTGGGGCGCGGCCCACTAAAGCTTCCATATTGTCGATTAGCTGGTTCGCCAATAGATAACCGCCGCCTTTTTTCTCGTAAGAGGACGGAATATAAATCGACATAAAAGGCGCATTTAAACCACCGGCTTTGGCGCGCGGATAGTCAAATTCCCCTCTTTTGGTGGCTTTGGTTACATCTTCCCAGTCGTCATGTAAGCGGTAAGGGACGTCAATGTGAGTGTCGATAATCAGCATACTTTGAGCGATTTTATTGGCTTGCTGGCTAAAGTCTGCGGCCTGAGCCTGCAGACCAAAAGCGGCGATTAAACTGATGCTAAGTAGAGTAAAGCGCATAGATCCCTCGATAGTTTTAACTGCAACGCAGTTGTCTTTTTTCCTTAATCTATCGCGCTTTGTACTTTGGGTATAGAGCAAGCCGTGTTTCTGGTCGCAGTTTTTGCCCTTATGGCAGCAACCAGCCGGATAACCATAAGCTGTATAAGGCGGAAGTGTGTAAAAGCACAGTCAGCCAGAACAGTAACTGGAAGCTGACTTTACGGTTTTTATGCCGGAACCAGTGTTGTGCTACAAAAGCTGCCGGCCAACCACCAGCTAAGCCCAACAGTAATAAGGTGCTTTCCTGAGTGCGCCATGCCTGTTGCTCCGCTGCCTTTTTATCGCGCCAGTAACCAAACAAAGTCACCGCATTAATCAAAACAAAGACGTACTTCAACCAACCCGGCACTAACAGTTGCCAGTCCAGATACAGCAACCACAGAGTCAACAGCACAAAAAGGCCACTACTGAATTTTAAACTGAAGCGAAAAGTGCTGGTGTCCGGTTGCATGGGCAGATCCTTAGAAGGCGTTTAATTGGATTTCAGAACAAAGATGTAATGAAGCCGCTTAGTTTAAAGAATACTAGCTGAAATGCGGCTGAACCAGAGTGCTTTCTTATTGTTTTTTCTGGAGATATGTTTTGCTCCTACTAGACTTGATTCTATCCATCCCTTATTGGAAAAACTTATGAATCACGTCATTGCTGTGAGCTGCGTTTTGCTTTTGTCATTCAGCTCCTCCTTATCTGCTATTGAAACAAGCGAGGCTGTAAAGGTAACGCCCGTATTAAAAACCAGCCAAAGCTGGGACGGTGCTTTATTAAACTATCCGCAAGGTCAGGCCGAAATTACTGGTGTCAGAATTGAAATAGCGCCAGGCGGTGAAACAGGTTGGCACTTACATCCAGTTCCCTCTTTTGGTGTGGTGTTACAAGGCCAGTTGGAAATTAGGTTAAGAAATGGTAAAAAGAATGTGGTTAGGGCGGGTGATGCTTTAGCTGAAGTGGTTAATACCGCTCATAGCGGTAAAAATATTGGCACAGAACCTGTGTTGTTGCTGATTTTTTATGCCGGGGCCGTAGGGCAGGCTAATTCAGCGTCGTTAATGGAAGGAAACTAAATGCGGCAAACAGTCAACTATCTCAGCTTGTTACCTCTGGTTTTAGTCTTAACTGGTTGTGGTACTTTTCAGACTTTGGCTCCTGAAAAAGGCAAAGTGAAAATCAGTTATAACGACAAAAAGAGTTATTGTCAGTCTATTCCCCGTATTTACAGTGGAGTCGCACATAACTTTTGTCTGATGTATGGTGAACCAAGCAAAACCAGTTACACCGCTGCTGCGGATTTACCTGTTTGGGCCATAGATACCATGCTTTGCGCCGTTACTGACACCTTAGCTTTGCCTTACACTGTGACACGTCAGATCAAAGACGGCCCACTTAAAGTGGTACGCTAAGCCGTTGTTTTTTCTGCTGCAGATAAAGCAGTGGCCAGATAAGCACAATCAAAAGCAGGGCGTACAACATATGTTCTGCTATAGCCACCGCCAGCAGCAGGCACAAAGCTAAACTGATAAGACTAACTGCTTTATAGCGACCTGGCAGCAGCCTGTAAGCCGCTGCCATACTGACCAGATAAATCACCACAAAGACTCCATTAACCCAACTGATTAAATCCTCCAGTTGCTGGCCGCTGAACCAGGTGAGCAACAACACTGCCGCCATAGCGCTGATAATGGCAGTTAAAGCGCGTTGAGGTATCTGGTGAGCGTTTTTCTGCTGAAAAAAAGCAGGAGTAATGCCTTGTTCACTAAAGCTGGCCAAAGAGCGGGCCACACTGGCGGTGTAGACATTGACTGTCGCTATGCCACTGCAAAAGCCTAAGATACCAAGCACCAGCTCGCCATAACCCCCTAACAACTGATTAAAAACGCCAATCATAGCCAGCGGATGGCCTGCTCCCATCACCAGCACTAAGTAACTACAGGCGATATAAATAGCGCCAACTACCAGGCATCCGCGAAAAAGCGCAGGTAATAAATCTTTGCTGGCATCTCTGAAATCATGGGCCAGATGAGTCATGGCTTCAATACCTAAAAAACTCCAGAAGGCGATAGCACAAGCTGCAGCCAAAGCGCTGCCATTAAAAGCAGGCAAAGGGGGCTGTTGCAGGCTTTGCGGTTGCAGCAAGCCAAAGGCCAGTAATAACAACACCACAACTGCAATAATCAACAAGGTTAAACCAAACTGCAGGCGGGCCGAAAGCTGTAAACCACGATAATTCAGTAACCATAATAAGCCCAGCAGGCTTAATTCAACCGGCAAGCGCCATTGCTGGGCTTGAGGTAATAAAGGCGCAATAAATTCAAAAGTAATCATCAAGGCTGCGGATGCACCAAGTGGTACTACCAGCAAAAACATCAGGCCAAGAATTCTGCCCGTCAGTTCACCAAAGGCTAAAGCAGCGAAGTGTGCTGGCCCTGTGGCATGAGGAAAGCGACTAGCCAGCAAACCAAAAGTAAAAGCCAGCGGTAATACAGCGAGGGTGAGTATCAGCCAGGCCAGTAAAGCCCAAGGGCCAGCGACAGAGACTGTCATCTGCGGCAGAATAAATACTCCGGTGCCCAGTAAAGTGGTGGCCATTAGTGCCGCACCTTGCCAACGTCCTATTCCTTTGTGTGACATAGTTTTTCTCTTCGATTAGGGCTGGTGATATTCTAATAAAAGCCAAGGCGACAAACTGTAGTTTTCTGCCGTGAAAACGCAGGTCTATCAATAAAAACAGAGTCTATGCAGCGGCTGCATGAAATTCGCGAGTTACTGGATGCCGAACTGGACCTGATTAAAATCCGGACTCATGTAGTCATGAGCGAGTGGATTAATAATCTGGGCTAGTGGGGACAGTCGCCTCAGAGCGAACTGCGCAATTGCGGCCAGCATCTTTGGCCTGATACAACGCCTGATCGGCCAGCTCGACTAAGCTTCTGCTGTCCATAGTGGCAGGTGGTATGTCGCAGTACCAGCCAATACTGACAGTGCAGCGGCCCCGTTGATGGTTTAGTCGGACCTGATGCTGTTCAAGACGCTGGAGAAAATCTTCCAGTAATTGCTGCATAGTTTCTGCATCACTACCGACACTGACTAAAATAAACTCCTCGCCACCATATCGCACCAATAAGTCGTCTTTGCGTTGAAACTGACTCTGGCATAGCTCTGCGAAGTCTTTTAAGCACTGATCACCGAAGTTATGCCCTAGTGTGTCGTTGATATCTTTAAAATGATCCAAATCCATCATCGCCAGCGTTAGTGGCAGTTGCTGTCGCTGACACAAAGCCAAAGCCTGTTGCACCCGGGGTTCAAAATATTGCCTGTTGTACAAGCCTGTTAAAGGGTCATGCTGGCTGAGTTGTTCCAGCCTTGTATTGGCTTCAATCAGAGCCAAATTGAGTTTTTTTAGCTTCAGGTAACTGATACTGACCACAGATATCAGCAAGACAAAAGCCAGTAGCATTTGCCAGAACAATTCATAGTCAAACCCATGCTCGTAACGAATGGCCAGCCAATGATTGTTGATGTTTTGCTTTTGTTCCGGGCTGATCTGCAGTAATAACTTGTCAAAAATCTCCAGCAGCATGGGGTCATCGTTCCTGCAGGCCAGACTGAGCAGCGTGTCCTCAGCCAATCGCCCTGCTATTTTCAGGTTGGTGATGGAGTTTTGCTGCAGGCTATAACTAATGCTGCCCATATTGCCGAGCATACCGTACAAATGGCCTGACTGAACCTGCAACAGTCCTTGTTCGTAATCATGAAAAGGTACCAGTTGTAATTTAGGGTAACGTTGCTGATAAAGCTCAAGGGTGCCAAAGCCAGCCCTTATGCCAACAGGAGAAGAAGTTGGAATATCAGCTACCGAGCGGATAAAAGCTTTGTCTTTGGTGGTGACTACAACATTAGGTACTTCCAGATAAGCTTTGGTAAAGATCAGGTATTCAAGGCGGGAAGGGGTGGGCATGGCCAGAGTAAGCAAATCACAGTGCCTGTCTTTGGCTGCCTGCAACGATGCTGGCCAGTCGGCGGTAGGGTATAACTCCAGTGGTACCGGCAGCATGCGTTGCAGCAGACGAATATACTCAGCTGAAATACCCGTATGTTTGCCTTGTTCAGACAGAGCTTCAAAAGGCAGCCAGTTGGGGTCTATGCAATAGGTAACTTTGCCTTTTTGTTTCAGGTGCGCAATCTGGGTGTCAGACAACAAGGATTCTGCTACTGCAGACCAACTTGTCATCCAGAGACTCAGCAAAATAACAAAACCCGAACTTTTGAAGCGTACCGCTGACATGAGATAAACAGCCCAGTGTGATAGCACATGCTCTTTTAGCACCATAGGTCTGGTTTGGATAAGCCGCAAGGAAAACAGAAAAATATAAGGAGGTATTTCTGAAGTGGTACCGAATAGAAACAAAAATGCCCCATCAAGGGGCATTTTTCTTAGTTGGCGTTTGCTGTTAACAGCTGGCCATCTTTTACCGGAATACGTTCTGCCGGTTCTTCATCCATGCGGGTTTTGTGGACTTTACCGTCCAGCAGGTAAGTTACATCGTAACCAACCACTCGTTGTTCTTTTTTCTGTACTGTTTTACAAACGCGACGTGTAGTGCTTTCTACATCCTTGTTTTGCATGTCGCTCTGCACTTGTTTACCGGCATAACCTCCGGCTGCAGCGCCAGCAACAGTCGCGATCTTTTTACCAGAACCGCCGCCTACCTGGTTACCCAGTACACCACCAACCACAGCACCTAAGACTGTACCTGCAATTTGATGCTGATCCTGTACAGCTTTTTTCTGCTGCACTATCTGATCGGTACATTGTTCAACCGGAACGTTGTAGCTTTCATACACAGCTTTGCTGGCCACTACTTCTGCATAGTCCGGTTTTTTGTCTAAATAACTGTAGCCTGCCACAGAACCTAAAGCAGTAACGGCGATACCACCTACTACTAAACCTGCAATTAGAGACTTGTTCATGTTGCACCTCAATTCACTGTTATAAAGTTCGATTGCTTTCGGCAATGAAGTTGACAACAGTGTAGGCGCGTCAAGCTGTACTCAAACTGAATCGTAAGAAAATGTTTCACGTCTTTAAGAATGGTTGCACATAAGAGCAACTGGCCTGCATTTCATAGCCTTGTTTTTTAGCCCAATCAATACCTGCTTCAACTAACTGCCGTGCTAAACCCTGGCCTCTGGCACTCGGTGGAACATAAGTACGGTAAAAGTTGATTTTCCTGCTATTTGGGTCAAGGCTATATAAAAGTTCTGCCTGTTCGTTTAGCCACTGAATGACAAAGCGCTGCTGCGCAGGGGAATGTTGGATCTCAACTGATGGTGACATAAGGTGCTGCCTTTATTGGCTAAGGATCATCTTATTCAGACTAAACTTTTTCTAACGGCTGGCATAGAGGTAAGCGCATGAGATGGTTGTTGTTTTTATGTATCGCCTGTAGTTTTACTGCTCAAGCCAAAACAGAACTGACTATCCTGGTTGGGCTGGATAAACCTCCTTATATAGATTTAAACGACAGTTCAGGCTACGAGCTGGACTTGTTGCGTTTGTTGGCTCAAAAAATGGGCTATGACGCCGTGTTTTTACATGTGCCTAATGCCCGAATCAAAGACCTAATGTTGGATGGCCGGGCTGATATTGCGACTTTACAGAAACCCGATCCAACACAACAACAGCTGTATTTTTCATTGCCTTACATCCGCTATCAGAATGTAGCTGCCAGTCTGGCATCAAAAAGTTTGCAACTTAGGCAGTTAGAGCAACTGAAACCTTATTCTGTAGTGGCTTTTCATAATGCCCGCACTTTGTTAGGCCCGGAGTATCAACAACTGGTTCGTTTTGTGATGAATTATCAGGAAGTGGCTAATCAGAGTCAGCAATTGCAAATGTTGCTGCTGGAGCGGTGTGATGTGGTGGTGATGGACAGGAATATTTTTTATTACTACGCCAAACTGGCAGGCCAGAGTATGCAGCCCTTTGATATAGCGCCTGTATTTTCGGCCAGTTTATACAGCGCGGCCTTTAAAAATGAACGGTTACGAAACAAGTTTGACAAGGCTCTGGCTGAAGTCCAGCAAGAGCCGGTTTTTACTCAGCTGCAGCTGAAGTATTTTTCTGAAGTGAATCAGCAGCTTCAGGAACCTGCGTTTCAGTAGCTTCGGTTTTTGCGACTTCAGTCTGAGTTTCTACAGCTTTCTGCTTCAGCCGGATGGAGTTTTTCACCAGAATGTTTTTCTTTTGTTTGGCTCTTTTACTTATTTTCTTTTTTAACGCTTTGCTTGAACTCATGATGTCTTTTCTCACGCCGGATATGGCCGCTAGTTTACCTGACTCTGTTTATATACCCAAGAACTTGCTGCGGCTTCGGTAGGGGCAGGGCTTGTCCCTGCCCGTCTCGTGTCCAACCTGAACTATACGAAGAGGATTAGAACCAACGGTCTTTGACCATCCCATAATGAAAATAGCCCCACTGACCTAAACGCCGCAATGCAGGTAATGGAAACTTGGGTAAAACACTTTGGTACAACGGAATGGTAGGCAAAGGGACTCCCATTAAACGTTCAGCCAGTCGTTTGCCAGCCTGAACTGAAAAGGTCAGGCCGCTGCCACAATACCCCATGCTGTACAACACATTGCCTTTATCATCTGCCTGCGCCAAATGAGGAATATCATCCAGCGTCATACAAATCCAGCCTGACCAGCTGTAGTCATAGGTTAATGAATGCAGAGCTGGAAAACTGAGTTTTAATACCTCAAGCAAACGCCTGGCGAAATAAGGATCTTCTGCGCCCTTACCAGTAATAGCACCGCGGCCACCAAACAGAATTCTGTTGTCAGGTAATTTGCGGTAGTAATACTTCAACGCGCGGGTATCCATAATGACTTGCGAGGTTAAAAAGTTGCAGGCAGCCAGTTGGGCTTCAGACAAAGGTTCAGTGACAATAATTTGTGATAACACCGGCAAAGTTCGGGATTGCACACCGCTGTGCAGCAGCTTAGGTGTATAGCCATTGCTGGCAATCACCACCTTTTTCGCTCTGACATTGCCTTGTGGAGTGATTAAAAGCTGCTGTTCGCCGTCTTGTTGCCATTGGGTGACAGGGCTTGCACTATAAATTTTCGCGCCCGCTTTTTGCGCCAATTGCTGATAACCCCATGCCAGCTTTAATGGATTAACTCCAAAACCATCATAAAAACGTAAGGCAGCATAGGCATGCTGGTCGGCAACAAATTTTTGCTGCAGCTCATCACGGCTGAACAGCTCCACCTGATAACCAAACTCTTTTTGTAACAAGCTGGCTTGTTGTTGCAGGGTTTTGATCATGGATGGCTTATGAGCCATGCGTAAGTAGCCAGCTTCTTGCTGGTCGCAGTCTATGCCTGTGTCGATCAGCGACTTGACGGTTTCAAGCCCGGCACAGAATTCGTTATAAATTCCGTGCATAGCGGCTTCGCCATAATGGGCTCTCATCACCGAATAGGGTTTCCGACCCGAGGATTTCAGTACAAAACCTGCATTACGGCCACTGCACCCCCAGGCTGTTTGATTGGCTTCCAGCACCACGGCTTTGACACCATGTTCAGTCGCCAGATGATAAGCGCAGGATAAGCCGGTATAGCCAGCGCCAATAATAGCCACGTCCACGGACAAATCCTGTTGGAGCTGGCCATTATCAGCAGGAGCAAAACCAGAATGATCTGCCCAATAGCTGTGTGGGTAAGGTTGGCCCTGGCCAGGATGGGGATCAATTAGCGGGTCGTACATCCATATTTCCTCTGGTTAGACGGGCCTATTGTATTGGATAGAGCTTTTGGCGATCATGGCAAGAAGCAGATAAAAAACCAAGAGCCTTTTATGCATTCTATAGCTATTCAGTACCGTCAGTTGCAGTTGCAGGATTATACCGCTTTGCTGCACTTGGCGAATCAGGTGCATGGTGATGGTTATCTGGATCAGCAGTCTCTGGCTTACTATCACCAGTTAAGTATTAAACAAGGTATAGATGCCAGCTTTGTTGCTTATGCGGATCAGCAATTAGTGGGTTTTCGTTTATGTTGGGCGGCCGGGCAGTGGCAACCAGATCAGTGGTGCAGCACGGATTTGTGGCAAACAGATATAGCCGATACCAGTTATTTTAAATGCAATACCATAGCGCCATTTTGGCAAGGCCGTGGTATTGGTGGTGAACTAATGAGCCACTCTATAGCTGCGTTAAAACAGCAAGGTGCAAAAGCTGGTGTGGCGCATTTATGGCGGCAAAGTCCGGGCAATGCGGCGGTAAAGTACTTCAGTAAACAAGGTGGACAGCTGGTAAAAATCCATCCGGATAAGTGGCGGGAAGACAGCCACAACGGTTATGAATGTGTGCGTTGTGGTTTTGATTGTCGTTGTGAAGCAGCCGAGATGATCATCTATTTCTGAAAATCCGTCGTCCTTGGCGCTGCAGCGGCGTTGACTACTCTTGCTCGCCCCAATTTCAACAGGCGGGCGACCATAAAGGTCGCCCCTACCAATTTATTCCGCAAATTGCCTTGTAGGGGCGTGGGTTTATCCCCGCCCGTCCATCGTTCAATCCGGTGTCGATTGGGTTAATCCCCGCCCGTCCAGCGTTCAATCCGGTGTCGATTGGGTTAATCCCCGCCCGTCCAGCGTCCAATTCGGTGCCAATCAGATTATTCCGTCACCCAAGGCATTTCTGGTAACAAGGCCAGATGTTCGATGTAGCGCTGCAGATTAAATGTTTCGTTGCGTTCAATCACCGCTTCCATTTCCGGTGCTAAAGCACAAGCCATTAATTCGAGAGCATCTTCTCTGCTATGACCTGTCATGCATAACCGCATCAGGGTTTCTTTCACTTGTTTTGGATTATTATCGGCCAGCTGGTTTTCCAGCACTTCAAAAATAATTTCCTGATCGACTAAGGGTTCCTGGCTCATAAGGGTATTTTCCAGATGCATTGATTTATGCGCGCAGCATGCCAGAGCCTAAGCCAAGCGGCAAGCCGAAGGACCGACCTCTGAAGTTTTTACTCTGGCCTGATGGTGTTCCGCTTTGGCTTTGGCTAAGCTGGGCCACGGCTTTTTAAACATAAAAACAAAAACTTATGCAACAGGGATATTCATCAAACTGGCACAGCAGGCTAAAAGCTTTAGGGCCGGGAGTTTTATTGGCTACGGCGGCCATTGGTGGCTCACATATTGTTGCTTCCACTCAGGCAGGTGCTTTGTTTGGCTGGCAACTGGCAGTGCTGATTTTGCTGGTGAACGTGCTGAAATACCCCTTTTTCCGCTTTGGTGTGGAATACAGCCTGCAAAGCGGTGAAACCTTACTGGAAGGTTATAAAAAACAAGGTCGGGGTTATTTATTCAGTTTTGTCTGGCTGAATTTGATAGCTGCGGTGGTTAATACCGCCGGGGTCTTATTACTGACCGCCAGTTTGTTGCAGTTTTTTATGCCGGTGCAGTTATCACTGACCGCTCTTTGTTTGATCTTGTTGGCGGTTTGTTTGCTGATTTTATTGGCAGGCCAATACAAGTTGCTCGACAAGGTGTCTAAATGGGTAATGGTGCTGCTGACCATCACTACAGTGGCTGCCGCTATTATTGCCTTCAACAAAGGCCCAACAGCAGCTGCCGATTTTGTTGGCCCTTCACCCTGGCAGTTGATGTATTTAGGTTTTTTGGTGGCGTTGATGGGCTGGATGCCTGCTCCTATTGAAATTTCGGCTATTAATTCGTTGTGGCTGAAAGCCAAGCAACAGCATACCCCTGTCAATAAACAGGATGGTTTGTTTGATTTTAACTTAGGCTATTGGAGTACTACTGCACTGGCATTGGTGTTTTTATCGCTGGGTGCTTTGGTGCAATATGGCTCGGATCAGAAAGTTGAATTAGCTGGTGCTGCGTATACCAGCCAATTTGTTGCTATGTATGCCAGCACTATAGGCGACTGGTCAAAGCTGTTGGTGGCTTTGGTGGCCTTTCTTTGTATGTTTGGCACGACCTTAACTGTGCTGGATGGTTATGCCCGTACTATCAATGAATCTTTTCAACTCTTGGGTTGGCAAAAAGCTGAACGAAAACATAGCTATAACTACTGGCTGCTGGCACAAGCAGCTTCGGGGATGGCTGTGATTTTGTTTTTTAAATCTGCGCTTGGGCCTATGTTGACCTTTGCGATGAGTCTGGCTTTTGTGACTACTCCGGTTTTTGCCTGGCTAAATTACCGCCTGATGCGGGGCCAGCAAAAACATCTGATGCAACCCTGGATCCGCTTGTTATCCTGGCTAGGCCTGATTTATTTGTTCAGCTTTTCACTATTGTTTATCTGGTGGTATCTGAGTAAATAAAAATATCTATCTAATCACCTGCTTAAGGGGAAGTCACAGAAATCCGTTTGTGCTGGATGAAACTGCTCTGTAGTCTCGATTTCAGAGAGCGGTTTAAACCGGCAGCAAAGCAACAACACAACTTTCCCACGATAAAACAACAACCTCTACATCAACAACTTTAGAAGTATAAATGATGAACGCATTGGAATTTGTGGGCAGCTTTGTGCTGTAATCGGCCGTTATTCTGGTCGCAGCTCAAATCTTTGGTTATCTGGCTCGTTTCATAGGTCAGCCGAAAGTAGTTGGCGAAATGATCGCTGGCGTTGTGTTAGGCCCTTCGTTATTTGGCCTGCTCTGGCCAGGCATACAACAACAGATATTTCCTGCTGAGACTATGCCTGCGTTATTTTCCATTATGGTGCTGATGGCTATTGTCACCACGCTGATGGCAACACCGCTGTTTGAGCTGGTCTATGGGCGGTATATGAAAAAAACTCGACAACAAAAACCAGTGTTGGAAGTTCGCGAAGCCAATTAATTTTTTAACAAGAGAACAGAGCTCGGCGGATCTCTGTTCTTTGTTATGTTCATGCGCTGTATCTATGTTGAAATACCCACCCCCGCTTATTTTACCACTTGAGCTGTCTTAAGCTCACAATTCTATAACTTAAAGAAAATTAACAATTTTTTCTGCGAATTAATGGCAAAAAAACCAGCAGGATCCATACTTCTCTGGCGTCTCTTTGTAACTTTGGAACTGGCTAATGGACAAAAGGTTAATTCCGCCGCTGTGCATCATTTTATTTATTTTGGTGTTGGTCAGCCAATGGCTGAACTATTCATCTATTGGCGGGGCAATCTTCAGCACTCTGCTGTGCCTGGTTGGTGCGGCCTTATTGTGGTTGTCTTTTTCTGCAGCAGAGCCCAAAACAGAACAAATCCGGCAGGAACAAGTGCCGGAACTGCGGCCTTTTAGCCAAAATCTGCTGCAGTTACTTAGTCAGGTATTGCCAATGTGGGTGAAACAATCTGCGTTGGTCAAAGAACAAACCGAAGCCGGAGTAGTGCATCTGAATCATAAGTTTGCTGATCTGCTCAGTGTGTTGGGATCGGGGCCAGGTAAAGGAGCTGCGCACAATGAGCAGATGCTGGTTGCAATGATCAAAGAGTCTGAACGTAAGCTGCTGGCGATGACACAGCAATTAAATCAGGCTCAGCAAAACCGCCACAAGATGCTGACTGACATTCAGGAACTTGCCAAAGTGACAGACAATTTGCAAGCCATGACCAGTGAAGTGGGCGATATAGCCGCTCAAACTAACTTGTTGGCACTCAATGCGGCTATCGAAGCAGCCAGAGCGGGTGAAAGTGGTCGGGGTTTTGCTGTGGTCGCGACCGAAGTTCGTGCTTTATCTAATCGTTCCAGCGAAGCTGGCCAAAAAATCCGCCAACGTGTGGCTGAAGTGACACAGGCTTTAACCAAAACAGTGGCAGATTCAGAGCAGCAAGTCGGGCACGAACAACAGCTTATTCAACAAACCGAACAAACCATCAGCAGTGTGCTCAGCGACTACGAAGGTGCAGTGCAGGGCATCAGTGATTCCAATCATCAAATGCAGCTACAGGCAGAGCATGTGCAGCAGCAACTATCTGATGTGGTGATGCATTTACAGTTTCAGGACAGAGTCAGCCAGATCCTCAGCCACGTGATGGACGATATGAATAAGCTGAGTGACAACGCAAACCTGTTTGCGGCCCAGCTGGATGCGGGGCAGCTGCCCGATACGATTTCAGTACAGCAGTGGCTGGAAGGCTTACGAAAAACCTATACCACGCTTGAGCAAGTGTCTGTGCATACGGGCGGTAAACAACACTCAGCGTCAGATGATGATATTACGTTTTTTTAGGGATGTGCAGTGATGAAAACCATACTAATTGTCGATGACTCAATCAGCATTCGTCAGGTCGTGGGCATGACCCTCAAAGCCAACGGTTTTGACGTGATTGAAGCAGTGGATGGCGTGGACGCGCTAAAGAAACTGACAGGGCAGAAAGTCCATCTGATTATTTCGGACGTGAATATGCCAAATATGGATGGCATTACCTTATTAAAGGAAATCAAGCAGTTACCAGCTTATCGTTTTACTCCTGTGGTGATGTTAACCACTGAAGGTGCAGAAGAGAAAAAAGAACAGGGTCGTGCTGCCGGAGCAAAAGCCTGGATTATCAAGCCATTTCGCCCTGAACAAATGTTGGTCGCCGTGAATAAACTTATTCTTCCTTAGGACTTCAACATGTCAGTACAAATTACTCCAAAAGCGGATTTTCTGGTGGTTGAATTTGGTCATGATCTGACCATTTTTACTGTTCGGGATTGTTATGAAGCCCTGAAAAAGCTTGCCAGCATGACGATGGAGAAAGTGATTCTGGATTTATCCGCAGTGAACGACTTTGATTCTTCCGGTGTGCAGTTAGTACTGTGGGTGATGCAGCATCACAAAGACAAAAACTTTACCCTGACTCATAGCGAAAACCCGGCTGTTAGTCGGGTATTTCAGCTGTATTCACTGGATTTTACTTCTGACGCAGCAGCAATTTAGAAGGGGCACTCTATGGATATGTCAGAAGCGAAGTCGTTGTTTTTTGAGGAAGCCATGGGGTTGCTTGAGGCTATGGAGTCCTGCTTATTAGAAATTGAATCAGGTGAAGCGACAGTTGAGTCACATATTGATGCAATTTTCCGTGCAGCTCATACCATTAAAGGCTCGGCAGGTTTGTTTGGCTATGACCATATAGTGGCTTTTACTCATAGTGTGGAGAGCGTGCTGGATAAAGTCCGCTCTCGTGAACTGGCCATGGATGAAGCGCTGATTAATCTGTGTTTTGCCAGTCAGGACCACTTAACCACTATGGTTCGACAGTTGCAGGACCCAGCTATTGAGCTGGATTTTCAGGCAGGCGAATTGTTGCTGGTGGAGTTAAATCGCTATCTGGATCCGTCGCCAGTAACTGTAGTTGACGAAGCTGAGCCTGCACAGAGCTCTGAGAACTGGTTGATAGATATTCAGTATGGGCCTGATGTGTTCCGTGATGGCATGGACCCTTTATCCCAATTAGGTTTTTTGTCTACGCTGGGTCAGTTGCAACAGGTCAGATTGCTGCCCCATTTTAAAGACGACTTTGACCCTGAAACTTGTTACTTGCAGCTTTTTATTGAACTGAATTCTGCCGTCAGTAAAAAAGAGCTGGAGGATGTGTTTGAGTTTATTCAGGACAGCAGCAAAATTCAGATCACTGTGCCTGCCAAAATTAGCCAGCAGCTTGAGCAGCAAGCTGTGGTTGATGAAAAACTAGGAGCTTTGCTGGTACAGGCGGGGGCTGTGACTGAGCGTGAATTAGCCCAGGCCTTGCACGTGCATAAAACGCAGGAAATTGCGCTGGGCGAAGCCTTAGTACAGCAAGGTGCTGTATCGAAAGACATAGTCAGTACAGCGTTGGACAAGCAAAAGTCTACCGAACATAAACGACCTGCTGATTTTCAGTTTCTGAAAGTGGAAGCGAAAAAACTGGATTTACTGATCAACCTGATTGGGGAGCTGGTAACGTCTGGTGCCGAGATGGACACGCTGTTATCTCATCTGGAAGATGACAAAATTACGGAGTCCTTTTCGATTTTAACCTCCTTGCTTGAACAGATCCGGGATGGTGCTCTGGGCCTGCGTATGGTGCAGATTGGCGAATCCTTCAGCCGTTTACGCCGTATAGTCAGGGATGTCAGTAAAGAGCTGGATAAAGAGATCAATCTGATGATTGATGGTGCTGAAACCGAGCTGGATAAAACCATGGTCGAGAAGTTATCCGACCCTTTAATGCATATAGTGCGTAATGCGCTGGACCACGGCATAGAGCCAAAAGAGTTAAGGTTATACAAAGGCAAACCAGCGCAGGGGCAATTAAAATTGAGTGCCCGGCATGAAGCCGGTTCTGTCGTCATTGAAATTTCTGATGATGGAGCGGGTTTAAATCATCAGAAGATCCGGCAAAAAGCTATAGACAAAGGCATTATCAGCGCCGATCGGGAGTTGTCTGAGCAGGATATTTTTAAACTAATTTTTGAACCTGGTTTCTCCACTGCCGCAGCCGTGACTAATTTGTCAGGTCGTGGTGTGGGTATGGATGTGGTGCGGCGTAATATCGAAGAGTTACGTGGTCAAATCCAGATTTTTTCTACGCTGGACCAAGGCACGACTTTCAGTATTCGTTTACCTCTGACGCTGGCTATTATTGATGGCTTCCTTGTCAGCGTGGCTGACGCCAAAATGGTATTGCCGCTGAATATGGTTCAGGAATGCATTGAATTTCATCCATCTTTGCAAACCCATGGCCGGAATTATCTCGACCTGCGTGGTGAGGTGCTGCCTTTTATCCGTTTAAGGGATTTATTTAAGCTCTCCAAAGTGCCTTGTGGGCGGGAGAACATAGTGGTTGTGCAGTATGGCTCAGACCGGGCTGGCTTAGTGGTAGACAGTCTGCATGGTGAATTACAGGCGGTGATTAAACCCCTGAATTCGATGTTTAAATCCTTAAGGGGTATTGGCGGGTCAACCATTTTGGGCAGTGGTGATATAGGCTTGATCCTCGATATCCCGCAGTTAGTTCAGTTTGCCACCAATCTGGAGATGCAAACATGTCAACAGTAACAAACAGGCCGCAAGGCAATAATCTGATCAACGATTCATTGAAGCGTGACGACCTGAACCCTGAGCATTACCTGACCTTTTTATTAAGAGACGAATACTTTGGCATCAGTATCAGTTCGGTGAAAGAAATTATTGAGTATGACAATGTCACTTCTATCCCGTTGATGCCGGACTTTGTCAAAGGTGTGCTGAATTTGCGTGGTGAAGTGGTCCCTGTGATTGATTTATCCATTCGCTTTAATAAGCCTGCGACCGAAGTGCAAAAAAGAACCTGCATTATCATTATGGAAATTCCATACGACGATCAAATAGTGACCTTGGGGGCCGTGGTCGACAGTGTCTGCGAAGTAATGGAAATTCCTGATAAAAGTATTGAATCCGCCCCGACTTTTGGCGCCAAGATCAGAGCGCAGTTTATCTTAGGTGTAGCCCATATAGACGAGCATTTTGTCATTTTATTAAGAGGGGACAGAGTACTTTCTATTGATGAAATGGCCTCTATTATTGACAAAGTGCTTGAGTAATAAGGGGTTAGCCATCGGAGGCAGACGCAGTGAGCAGCACTCAACCTAAAGCATTTATTGATCCAGCCGAGCTAAACCGGGCTATTCCGTTGTCTGATCAGGAGTTTTATCAGATCCGTGATTGGCTCAGAGGCCAGTCCGGTATTCATCTGGCCGATATCAAAAAAAGTATGGTAGTAGGGCGCTTACAAAAACGTTTGAAAGCACTGCAGATCCCAACTTTTGCTGCTTACCTTAAATTGATCCATCAGGCCGATCAAAACGCTGAGCGGCAAACCGCGGTGAATTTATTAACCACCAATGAAACCTACTTTTTCCGTGAAGAAAAACATTTCCAGTTTCTCGAACAACAGGTGCTACCGGCGGTACAAAGTCGCGACAACTTTAAAGTCTGGAGTGCTGCTGCCTCTACTGGCGAAGAGGCGTATTCGATAGCGCTGACGCTTGGCCATTTATGGGGGCAGCAAAGTAGCTGGCAAGTCATGGGCACTGACATTAATACTACGGTACTGCAAAGGGCACAAAAAGCTCTGTATCCCTTGGACGCCAAAGACAGGATACCGCTGCATCTGCTCAAAGCCTTTTGTTTAAGAGGCATAGGTCAGGAGACTGGCTGGTTAAAAATCAGCTCTGAAATAAGCTCGCATGTCAGTTTTATGCAGGCCAATCTTTTTAGCCTACAGATAAAACTACCTTTGTTTGATGTGGTTTTTTTACGTAATGTGCTGATTTATTTTGAATTAGAGGATAAGAAAAAAATTATCCAAAATGTGGTTCGGCAGTTAAAACCAGGCGGCTGGTTGCTGGTTGGGCACTCTGAGAGCATTCATGGCTATCACGATGATTTAAAGCAGCACAGGCCAAGCTGTTACCAGTATATGCCGGCCAGCAGGTCATAAATAAAAAGGTAGTCCAGTGGCAAAAATAAAAGTACTGATAGTGGATGATTCAGCCTTAGTTCGACAGGTGCTGAGTGGTTTGCTGGAAAAGGAAGCTGATATCGAAGTAATGGCTACGGCGCCGGATCCTATTTTTGCGATGAGCAAAATGAACAAAGAATGGCCGGATGTGATCACGCTGGACGTTGAAATGCCACGTATGGACGGTATCACTTTTTTAAAACAAATCATGGCAACCCGGCCCACACCAGTCTTAATTTGCAGTTCATTAACAGAAAAAGGTGCCGCAACCACGGTACAGGCGCTGGAAGCCGGTGCCGCCGGAATTTTTACTAAACCACAGTTAGGTGTAAAAGATTTTCTGATCAACAGTAAAGCCAGCTTTGCCGAAGCTATACGGGAAGTGGCAAAAATTAATACCAGAAACCTGAAGCATCAGCCAAAACCAGCTGCTAAGGCGATGCAAATGGCTGTGCCAGAACCAGCAGCTATAGCTATGGCCAAAACTACAGAAAAAGTGGTGGCTATTGGCACCTCCACTGGCGGTACTATTGCGCTTGAATATGTATTAAGCCGACTGGATACCGACTGTGAAGGCATAGTGATAGTGCAGCATATGCCGGAGAAATTCACCGCAGCTTTTGCTGAACGTTTAAATACACTGTGCGCTATTGAAGTGCGCGAAGCCAAACATGGTGACAGAGTCCGGCCAGGATTGGCACTGATAGCCCCAGGTGGGCAGCATATGAGCCTGATGCGTAACGGTGCTTATTATCATGTTTCAGTCAAACCTGGTCCCGCGGTAAACCGGCATTGCCCTTCTGTGGATGTGTTATTTCGCTCTGTGGCTAAAATTGCTGGTACCAATTCGATAGGTATTATTATGACTGGTATGGGTGATGATGGCGCTCGTGGTTTGTTGGAAATGAAAGAAAACGGCGCCCGCACTTTTGCTCAGGATGAAGAAAGTTGTGTGGTGTATGGCATGCCAAAAGAAGCGGTCAAACGTGGTGCTGCGGATCAACTGGTGGGGTTGGACAAAATACCTTCTGTCATTATGGCTTACAGTCGATAAGGAAAAGGTTTATGGCATCGCCCCGAGTATTAATTGTTGAAGACAGCCCTTGTCAGGCCGAGTATTTGTCTGCGCTGTGCCGCGCTTGTGGCATCAGTAAGCTGTCGACAGCAGAAAATGGCCGGGTTGCGCTGGAATTGATCGACAAAGCTGAAACCAGTTTTGATATTTTGATCTGTGATCTGGAAATGCCAGACTTAGACGGGATAGAGCTTATTCAATGGTTGGCAAAACGTAATACCAGCAGTGCTCTGATTATTGTCAGTAGCCGTGAGCAAAGCTTAATTTCGGCTGTTGAGCTGATGGCTGTCACCGAAGGTATTGATGTGCTGGGCAGCATTCAAAAACCTGTACCTCAAGGGGCTTTGGAAGCACTGCTCAAAGGCTACAGAGGCAAAGCTGTGGCGCGGACAAAAGGCGCTTCCTGTTTAAACTCGGCTTTGAGCTTGCAAGAGTTGGAACAAGGCCTGGCTCAGCATCAGTTTGAATTGCATTATCAGCCAAAAATTTGCATGGACAACGGCATGTTACATGGGTTGGAAGCCTTGGTCCGATTTCGCCATCCAGCACGTGGTTTGCTTTATCCGGGCGACTTTATTGAGTTATGTGAACACAAAGGGCTTATTGATCAGTTAAGTTTTGAAGTGATCACTATGGCAATACAGCAACTGCTCATCTGGAATCAGCAAGGTTTTGCTCCTCGTATTTCGGTCAACTTATCTGGTCGTTCTTTTAGCAACAGTGATTTTACTCAGGATGTGATGAAGCTGCTTACTCAGGCTGCTATTGCACCTTCAGATTTAATTTTTGAAGTCACTGAAACTCAGGTGATAGGCAATATAGGTGAAGCATTGGCCTTTCTGAGCCGCTTGCGTTTGCATGGTTTTGGTTTGTCTATTGATGACTACGGCACAGGCTATTCTTCGGTTAAGCAACTGTCGCAAATTCCTTTTACCGAACTAAAAATGGATCGCAGTTTAATTGAAGGGGTAGCATCAAAATCTCATTTGCAGGTGATTTTTGAAAGTACCTTGTCGATGTGTAACAAACTGGGTATTGATCTGGTGGCTGAAGGTATAGAAAAACATAAAGACTGGGAGTATTTACGTAGCGCCGGTTGCCATGTGGCGCAGGGATATTATATTTCTCCGCCTATGCCAAGCTATGAAGTGGTGAATTGGGTACATGCAGGCATGCCTGCTTTACACGATAAAATGGCTTAACTATTTTTTCTGTTGTAACGGCAGCTGTCTGACCCAGACATCGCCACTCCACAAATCAAAAAATACGTTCCTGTGGCCAGTTCCACCTACATGCTCTGAAACAGAATTTAATCCCATGCTATGCAATAAGTCTTTCGCCATTTGAATGTTTTTGTAACCTACATCGGCTATGGTTCCTTGTTCGCCGCTAAACATACGGCCGCCACCAAAGATTTTTGCCTGAAATTGACTCAGTGGCAGACCCATATGACGGATATCTTCCCGCAATAACCAGAAGGCTTCTTCTGCATAACGGGCATCGGCCAGTTGATGGTTGATCGTTTTGAGCGACTCTTTACGTTTGGGCAGTAAGAAGTGACACATACCGCCTGTTTTAAACTTGGGGTGCCACAAAGTGACTGAAACACAAGAACCGAGTAAGGTTCGGATCCTGGTATTGGGATCATTGCTAAAGTAGTATTCTCCCGGCTGCAGCAGTATTTCGACATATTGTTTAGGTTGCATCTTTGCAACTCCTGCCGGCGGAACGAGTGCAGCTCAGCAGAACAACAACGCTGAGCTGTCTGAAGCTAAAAGCGGACAAAATCTCCATCTGAGTTAACGTTGTGATGCACCATGGCTTTTTTCGAAGGGGTCTTGTGCAATGGAGTGGAGCTGCGTGGTATCGAATCAGAGACTCCTGACACTTTGAAAAACGAAATCAGTTGCTGCAGCTGTTCTGCTTGACCACTCATCTCTTCTGCTGTTGCGGCCAACTCTTCACTGCTGGCTGCGTTTTGTTGAGTCACCTGATTCAGTTGCACCATAGCTGAGTTGATTTGTGTAGTGCCTGTGCTTTGTTCTTCACTGGCGGCGGTAATTTCCTGCACCAGCTCCGAGGTTTTATTGATGCCTGGTACTATTTCATCCAGCACTGCTCCTGCGCGTTCCGCCAGCGTGACACTACTTTTGGCCACTTCGCCAATTTCCTGAGCTGCCACCTGACTGCGTTCTGCCAGCTTGCGCACTTCGGCTGCTACTACTGCAAAGCCACGGCCATGTTCGCCCGCTCTGGCTGCCTCTATCGCTGCGTTTAATGCCAGCAAATTGGTTTGATAGGCAATGTCGTCAATAATGCCAATTTTGTCAGCGATGCTTTTCATGGCGGCTACCGTTTGGCGTACAGCCTGACCACCCTCATTGGCGTTTACTGCAGCTTTAGAGGCAATGCCTTCGGTAATTTTAGCGTTTTCCGTGTTCTGGCTGACTGATGCGCTCATTTCCTCTACTGAAGCAGAAGTTTCTTCTACACTGGCCGCCTGTTCGCTGGTTGCCTGCGACATGTTTTGGGCTGTGGAGCTGACTTCTTCTGAAGCTGAAGATAAGTTATCTGCAGCGCTTCTGACCTCTCCCACTATTTGTGATAAACGAGCCACCATTTCACTGATAGCAAACAACATACTGGAAGAGTCACCAGTTTTTAGCTGCACTTTCATGGTTAAATCGCCGGCTGCGACTTTAGTGACTACATCTGCCGCATAAGCTGGCTCGCCACCAATTTGTTTCACTAGTCCTCGCACTATGATCACAGCTACAGCTATACCTAGAGCCACACTGACTAAAATCATTACACTGACAAATTGCTGGGCTGCAGCGTAAATCTCATCCCCTAAAGCACTGGCTTTTTCTCCACCTGCGACATTCAGTTCTACCAGTTTTAGCAGTGTTCCAGAGAAATCATTAAATAATTGCTGTGATTCACCGTTGAGCAAAGCGACTGCTTCCTGAGTTTTCAGGGCTGTGGATAGTGGGATCATCCTGTTATGTACTTCAAGGTATTGGCTAAACAGCTTATCGAAGTCTGCGAGCAGTTTGGCTTCTTCATCTGAAGACACTAGTTTTTGGTATTTATCTCTGCTGGTCTTTATGCGTTCCAGCAAAACAGCCATCTCTTTTTCATACAGCGCCATTTGTTCAGGCGTTTCTGCCAGTACATGATTCAGCTCAGTAATACGGTAATCTGAAGTGGCTGTATTGGTTTCGTGAATAAAGTTAATGCTTGGCATCCAGTTGTTCGCAATATCAGTCGACTGGTCATTCACCTTACTCATTTCCGATAATGCGACTGCCCCCATAATGGCCATCAGCAGCAAGACGACAAAAAATCCTAAACCTAACTTAGTCGCTATTTTTAAATCACGAAACAGGTTCATATCTACTCCCGCAAGGTCGATTAAGGGTCATGAAGTAATGAATAACTAAGACTGTCTGAACAACACAACTGATAAAATCAGTAAAAGAAGCCTCTACAATACAAGCACAAGAATTTCGGCTGCGCCAGCAACTGAATAAGATAAAAATCAGTAAGTTATTTTCACCGGACTAATTTTGCGACTGCGTTGAGTAATTGAGTTGGGTGGAAAGGTTTAATGACCCAAGCCTTGGCACCAATTTCATAGGCTTCGAGCTTTTTGTCTTCGGATTTTTCTGTACTCAAAATAATGACTGGGGTGAATTTGTAGGCGGGAAGTTGTTTAATTTGTCTGATCAGCTCCAGGCCATCAGTGCCGGGCATATAAAGATCACAAAGAATAAGATGTATTTTCTGACCGTTCAGTAAGTCCAGAGCCTCAACGGCGTCTTCTGCTTCCAGAGTTTTATAACCAGCCTCTGTCAGCAATTGTCTGACCACATAACGTAACGAGCTGGAGTCATCAACGATCAACACTGTTTGTTGCATTGGAGTGCCGTGGCAGAAACTTATTAGTTTCAACTGTAATGCACTACAACAGAAAATGCGAATACTGAGGAATTACAGCAAGGAAAAGGACCACTGGGTTGTGGTCCTTGCAGTCTATTTCAGAGGCTTAAAGTACGTTCACCACGTGAAATGCCAGACACACCACTGCGTACTGTCTCCAGTATTTGTGTGCCGTTTAATGCCTGAATAAAGGCTTCCAGCTTCTCAGAGGTGCCTACTACCTGAATAGTGTAGGTACTAGCTGTGATATCAATAATCTGACCACGGAAGATATCAGCGCAGCGTTTTACTTCTTCGCGTTGCTCTGCCGTGGTTTTGACTTTAACCATCATCAGTTCACGTTCAATATGAGCCGATTCACTTAAATCGGCCAATTTCACCACTTCAATCAGTTTATGCAGCTGTTTGGTGATTTGTTCTATCACCTGATCATCACCCCTTGTCACCAAGGTCAGACGGGAAATAGTAGGATCTTCTGTGGCCGCTACAGTGAGCGAATCAATGTTATAACCGCGCTGAGCAAACAAGCCGACTACACGGGCTAAAGCGCCGGACTCGTTTTCCAGCAATACAGATAAAATATGCCGCATTTTAAGTCCGCTCCGTTTTGCTTAAAAACATTTCATTCATAGCACCACCTGGTATTTGCATTGGATACACATGCTCGGTCGGGTCGACATGAATATCTAAAAACACCAGTTTGTCTTTGAGGGCAAAAGCGCGCTCTAACGCAGGCTCTAACTCTTCAGCTTTGGTGACCCGAATACCAACATGGCCATAAGCTTCGGCCAGCTTTACAAAGTCAGGCAAAGAATCCATATAAGAGCTGGAGTAGCGGCTGTCGTAGTTCATATCCTGCCACTGTTTTACCATGCCTAAGTAACCGTTATTCAGGTTAATGATTTTGACGCCAAGGCCATATTGTTTGCAGGTGGACAGCTCCTGAATATTCATTTGAATAGAGCCTTCGCCTGTTACACAGACCACTTCAGCATCAGGGTAATGCAGCTTGACGCCCATAGCAGCTGGTAAACCAAAGCCCATGGTGCCAAGGCCACCTGAATTGATCCAGCGATTCGGTTTATCAAACTTATAATACTGTGCAGCAAACATCTGGTGCTGACCTACGTCTGACGTGACATAGGCATCACCTTTGGTATGGCGGTGCACAGCTTCAATTACGGCCTGAGGTTTTAAATGCGATGCGCTGCTGTCATAACGGCCACCATGCACTTCACGCCATTGCTGTATTTGATGCCACCACTGACCTAAGGCGTCTTGATCCAGTTCGCCTTTGTTTTTCTCCAGTTGATGCAGCATTTCCTGCAATACAGGCTTCACTAAGCCCACAATAGGAATATGGGCATTGATGGTTTTGGAGATGCTGGCCGGGTCAATGTCGATATGAATAATGGTGGCGTTCGGGCAGAATTTTTTGGTGGCGTTGGTCACGCGATCGTCAAAACGCGCGCCTACTGCAAAAATCACATCGGCGTTGTGCATCACCTGATTGGCTTCATAACTGCCGTGCATGCCCAGCATGCCAATAAACTGTGGATCGGAAGCCGGATAAGCACCTAAGCCCATTAAGGTATTGGTGACAGGTAAATTCAGCTTGCGGGCGAGCACTGTCAGTTCGTCTGAGGCCCGGCCTAAAATCACACCGCCACCTGCATACAGCACAGGTCTTTTGGCCGCTAATAAAGTGGTCAGGGCTTTTTTGATCTGGCCCGGATGGCCTTTAGCGTTCGGGTTATAAGAGCGCAGCTTGATCTCTTTTGGATACTCGTACGGGAATTTCTGACTTGGTATGGTCATATCCTTTGGAATATCCAATACCACAGGACCAGGACGGCCGCTTTGCGCTATATAAAAGGCTTTTTTTACTAAATACGGAATATCTTCAGGCCGACGCACCGACATATTGTGCTTCACGATAGGGCGGGAAATACCCAGCATATCGGTTTCCTGAAAGGCATCGTCGCCAATCAGATGGCTCATCACCTGACCACAGATCACCACCATAGGAATAGAATCCATATAAGCAGTAGCTATGCCGGTGACCGCATTTGTAGCGCCAGGGCCAGAGGTGACGAGCACTACACCAGCTTTGCCGCTTGCTCTTGCGTAGGCGTCCGCCATATGGGTCGCGGCTTGCTCATGGCGGACCAGCACGTGTTTCACCTGATGCTGTTG
>Ga0247725_1000258_pt1 | contig 50802 bp, 66 predicted proteins | sample OKSTACKMCFT3sol_FD_183021 | JGI IMG/M metagenome (GOLD analysis project Ga0247725, IMG submission 183021) | Subsurface sediment microbial communities from gas well in Oklahoma, United States - OK STACK MC-FT3-sol | ecosystem: Environmental > Terrestrial > Deep subsurface > Rock core/Sediment...
TAACCCCTTTGACGGTCGCTCCAGGGACAGCCCAAAGGCTCCAGGCCCTGGATATCTTCGCCCGTTTCCAGCGTCGATTTCAGCGTCGGATGACTCAGGGGTTCTTATCCATGGCTTCGCATAATGTGCAGACGTTACGTTAGGCGCAGCCCGACCACCGGGAGAGTCACCAGTCCGGAAAATCGCCCAGCGTCCGGACTGGTGATTTACACGTAACGTCCATTATGCGATGCCGCTCCGGGTTTTTCGTTACCGTAACGGAAAATCCTTGCTTTTGGTCCGGCAGGGCCTATGATTCGAATATTCGTTACGGTAACGGAAATTCGAAGATGGCCAAGGATACCCGCGATACACAGACCCTCGACGCCTTCCCGGCCAAGCCATCCAGGGGTCGGCCTCGCAAGGCTGACGCGCTCTCCAATGCTGAGCGGCAGCGCCTCTACCGTCAGCGGCAGGCGGGCAAGGCACCCCAGGTGGACGCGGATGCCCTGGTTCGTCTGCAAAACGAGTTTGACCGGCACGTTGATGATGCGCGCGCCCTGGTGGCCCATCTTCGAAAGACCATTGCCCAGATGGAGCTTGAGGTAGATCTGTGCCGCAAAGAGCGATCCGATGCCATGCGCGTCAACAGCCTTTACCGTGAGCGCCTGGAGCTTGCTGGTCTCCCCACGGACTATTAGCCCCTCTGATCCTTCCCTAGTCAGGTGCCGCGCTCCCGGCTCGTCGGATCAGCTTCACCGATCCGGCGAACGGAAGCACGGGCGAAGCGAACACTTGACGTAACTCCCCCTGAAACAGCCTCAGCTCGGGAGGGAGGGACAGCTCTTCCGTCCCTGCCTCCTGAGCCCTCGGCGGCAAGAGCGGGTTGTAGGGCAGCGCCCTACGATCTTGTTTGCCGTCCAGGGTGCAACCCTGGCCGTCGGAGACATTGCTCTTGGGGCTCGGAACTGGCCCCGGAGGGGTGGGGGTGCTGTAACACCCCCACTTTGGTATGAAACTCCATACTTACCAGTCGCTCCAGGCCCTTCTTTTCCGTCGGTGAGCCCTTCTGCGCCGGTGGGTGGAGCCGGTTTCACTCTATGTGAATTACCAGTTTCCCAGAGGCGGATACCTCCAGGCTGCTGATGGCGTGTTCGAGGAAGGCGTGCACGATTTCTGAGTCTTTCAGTGGCTGGAGCCCGCGCTTCACTAGCTCTTTGTTGACCTCCACGGCCTTCTTTCTCAGCGCTTCTTGTTCGGCCTGGGTCAGTCGGATGTTTGTTGGCATGTGGTCTCTCATTCGGTGAACACCTCTACACATATTCGTGTGTGCAAGTTATAAGTGTTGACGTGTGTGCATGTGCGCGTCTACATTTCGCGCAAATGTAACGTGTGTGCATGCATCCCATGACCGTTTCCAATGACCAAGGTTCGCCAATGTTCTACGACTGGATATCCGGCTATCAGGATTTCCCGTTCGACATTCCGCAGGTGGGCAAGGTCATTCGACTGAATGTTGACTCGGAGACCAACGAGGTGCTGAGCCAGTCGTGCCCGGCCTTCCATGCTGAGGGTAGCTACAGCACGAAGTTTCGCATTCAGGTGGCAGGGCGCCGGGTGTACGTCGACGGCAATGCGAGCCGCGTTAACCGCCTGGACAACCTCTACGGCCTGACCACGCTCGCGGACAACATGGCCGTCATCAATTCGATCTTGACCGCACCGGAAATCGGTCTTCCGCCGCTCACTCGATGCACCCGGCTTGATCGTCTGCAGGACGGTACGGCGGTGGTGGACGGGTTCACTTTCACTCGGATCGATGCGACCCGGAATCTCTTCGTAGGGAAGGGCAACGAGTCGGCATATCTGCGGGCTCTGTCGAGCCAGCGTTTCCGGAACTCCATCGGCTACTTGTACCCGGACGGCGGCACCGTTGTGTGGACGCCCAGCGGGGGAGAGAAGGCCGGTCGCCTGGTGTACCCGGGTTACTACAACAAGGGGCTGGAACTGACCCGGCATTTGCTGCCGAAGGTTCTACGACGTTACGGCGCTGAGTCTGAGGAGTATCGCTACGTCAGCCAGGTGCGCGACTGGTGCGTAGAAGTCGGAGTTGTCCGCGCTGAAATCAAGCTCAAGAGCGAGCTGCTGAAGAGGGATTGCCTCTGCCATTGGGGCCTGTTCGACGAACAGCGCATCTGGGATCACCTGGGCGAATTTTTGAAGGTGGGCGACAAAATGACCCTGACCGCACATGACATTGCCAGCATTTCCGAAGAACTGATGCGTGTAGGCGTCTGCGACTCCATGCAGGCGGCTGGGCGTACTGCGACTTACGCGATGGAGTGGATGAACGGCAAGACGTTCGATTTCAACAAGTCTGCCGTGAAGACGCATCGCGCCCGTCTTCGGGCTATCGGCTTCGATATCAAGCTGCCTTTCGACGCGTCGCGGCACATGTTCTTCATCCACAACGTGCGCGAAGTCTCCCGCACCTTCGACGTGCCCGCGCCGAGCTTCTACCGGCGTCCGGACGTGCCGCGCCATTTGCGGCTGGTGGCCTGACGTGCTTGCGCCGACTCTCCAGGCTCTCGCGCTGCTCGCCGGTGCCGTCACCCTGGTTCACGCCCTCGGCGTGTGGGCTCGGTCATGAACATGAAGACTCGCATCTTCCTGCGCACGCTGCGCTTCGTTGCCTACAACTGGTGGCTGCCGTTCTTGCTGGGCAATGTCTTCGCGCTGGTCGGCTTTGCCTTCACTGCTGATCTGATTAATGACGCGTTCGTCTCGTCGCTCGAAACGGTGGTGCAGTCATGCGCACGGTGAGCTTCCAGGGAGACGGCCTGTCGGCCAGTCAGTACCGGTCGATCCAGCTTCGCCAGCAGGTGAGGGCGGCGGTGAATCAGTCCGTGTTGCAACAGCAGGTTGCGGCCACTCTCCAGGCCCTGGAGCAGCACAAAGAGCAGGGCGGTAAGCCCGAAAAGGTCTGGTCGATGATCTCCAACGAGAAGGGCACGCCGTGGGTCGGCGATGTGTTCGGGTGGCCGTGATGGCTATCGAGATCAACCGCCAGTCGTACATGGCTCTGCGCTCGGCCCTGGAGCTGGAACTGCTCGATGTCGGCATCGACTCGCCGGACCTGCTGAGCCGGCTTATGCGCCACGTGCTGGCCACCGAATCCTCGACTCGTACTGACTCGCAACGCGTGCGCCGTGCATTCGTTACGGCCCGTAGAAACCCGCTGCTGGGCGCAATCCCTCAGCACAGTCCAGGGCGCACAAATCGCCCGTATATCCGCAAGAGGAAACCCTAATGCCCTTCGTCTATCTCGGCCTGACCCGCGACGCCGGAACCTCGAAAAAGACCGGCAACGCCTACGACATCACGGTCGTGCACTTCGCCGTCGATGCCACGCAATCGACCCGGCCCGACCGCAAGTTTGCACTCGGTCTGGAGCCTCAGAACTTGCCGATCGCGCCGGAAGCGGTCAGCCAGTTCCAGCGCGTTGAACCGCTGTCGTCGGTGAACTTCGAGTTCGAGCCTGACCCTCGGAACATGCAACGCAACCGTATTTGCGGCGTGAAGCCGGTGCCGAAAGCGGCTGCTCAGGCGGCGTCGTAATTCGGACTGACTATTAAGAATCAGGGGTGATCGAAAATGGAAGCGGCAATGCAACTTTTAAGTTCGGTCACTTTTGAAAGTCTCACGGCGGTATACGGTTCCGGGTTTATCTTGACCTTTGCCGCATATGCCGTGGGTTTAAAAGTGGGAATCGTACTAAGTGCGATCCGTAAACTATGAAAGAGGTGAATCATGGCTGATATTTTCGGTGCGGTAGACTTTTCCAGCGTTTCCACCTGGGTCGTAAGTGCCGGTGTTGCGATCATCGGTATTGCGATGGCGTTCAAAGGGATCGACCTGGGCAAGCGCGGCGTTAAGAAGGCCTAAGGGCCAGGGCAGGGGGCTGAAAGGCCCCCTGTATCTTATGGAACCCTCTCAACTTACATTCACAGCGGCGGACCTTGCGCTGGTAGTTCACGCCCTGGTCTTCCATGGCGGGGTATTGGCAGCATGGGCATTTATCGCCGGTATGCGGCAGCGTTTCTAGCATTCGCGTTTTTTCTCTCCTCTGAAGTTTCGTATTCCGCGACTCGAAAGAGCGTCACCGTGCCTAGTGCAAGTCTTGTTGCGCGCGGTGGCGGCTCTCCTTCTGTTTCCGGTCCATCTTTAAAGATTCCTGGCCAGCCTGGTGTTGAGTATATTCCTCGATCTGGCGGCGGGGCTTCTGGTGTTCCGATAAAGATCATCCCGACGATTGATTTCTCGATCCCAAGGACTATTAAAGGCAGTGTTTCTTCGCTCAAGGGTGGAATTGCTGGCATTGCTGCAACTGCGGCCATGTCAATGGCTCTTGATAGTATCGGGGGCTTTATTGACGAGAATGGTAAGCCGGTTAAGAAAGTAAGTGACGCCCCTTCGGGGGCCGTGGCGGGCGTTTATTACGCTAGGCCGCCGCAAACGGTCGGGGGTGTTTATCTTGATCTTAAGTATGGGCTGACTCGCCAGCAGGCCTGCGAATATGAGGTTACTCAGAGTGGCAACTGTGTAATTAGAATTAATGGCATTGTGAGTTCTTCTATTATTTACGCCAATAGTTGTGACCCTGGCGTGTGGTTTAATGTTTCAACTGGCAAGTGCGATAGTTTGTGGAAGCCTGGCGAGCATACAGAGTCGTTGACTGACCCGGATTATGACGATATTACGGATTCACTTTCTGGTGTGGTTGATCCGAATTGGCTTAAAGATTTGCTAACGGCGACGTGTGAAGGGTCTTTGAATCCTGCCGCGTGCTATGAGCAGATGTCTGAAACCACGCATCTTAGCGGGCCTTCATCGGTAAACGGCCCCAAGACCTCGACGACGACGACGACCACGAATCCTGATGGCACTACCAGTACGACGACGAAGGACACTCAAACTAAGTATGAGATTAAGTATGGCGATAACTATATCGACTATACGGAAACGACCACGACCACGACCACGAAAGACGGTGATAAAACCGAAGAGACGACTACGACCGACACTGATGACGTGACGGCAGAAATTCCTCCCGAAGAGAAAGAGGAGGAGGGCGGTAGTTTTGAAGATGCCGAATTTCCGGAAGTTAAGCCGTTCTATGAGCAAAAATATGAGGATGGGTTAGAGGGTGTATGGCGTGACAAGCGCGCCGAATTTGAAGATACGGAATTTATGAAGTTTCTCCAGGGGTTCATTCCGTCGTTTTCGGGGCGGTGTCCGGCATTTGGGCTGGATATGAATATTGCGTCCTGGGCGAACTATGGTTATCAGCAATTCGGGTCTATCTGCTATGTGCTTGATTTCGTGAAGGCGATTCTTATGGTTTCGGCCTTGTTCTTGTGTCGCGCTCTGATTTTTGGGGGTTGATATGGCTGGGGTTTTTAAGTTCTTTACTGCGCTGCTTGCTAAAATTGTTGGGTTTGCAAAATGGCTTCTGCTGGTGTTCGCTCAGATATTTAAAGATGCGTGGAATATGGTTACGGATGTTGTTTGCTGGGTATTTGAGCAGACGCTTTCTATTGCGGCCTCGGCACTGGATGCAATTGCGATACCATTCAACCCGCAAACATATTATGCAATGATCCCAGCAGAGGCGGCTAACATGCTGGGCTATGTGGGTGTGCCTCAGGCTATAACGCTTATTGTCGGCGCTCTGGTCGTTCGATTCCTGTTGCAAACTATCCCGTTTGTCCGCTGGGGGTCGTAATGATTAACTTGATCCTGGGCCAGCCTGGTGGCGGAAAGTCTCATGAGGCTGTTGTCTATCATGTTGTTCCTGCGTTGAATCAAGGGCGAAAGGTCATCACGAACCTGGCCTTGGATATGGATAAGTTCAAGGCGTTTTTCCCGGAGTCTTGGCATTTGATCGAGCTTCGGGATTCTACTGTTGAGGTGTTCAACAATGAGAGTGGCGAGGAGGAGAGTAGGGTAGTACGCCCGTTTAGTAGGGTTGATCATTATGCGGACCCTTGGCGGCATCCTGATGAAGGATTCGGTCCGCTGTATGTGATCGATGAATGTCACCTTTCGATACCGCTGCGCGGCACGCCTGTGCCGGTTGAAGAGTGGTATTCGCTTCATCGTCACGAACTGGCTGATGTGCTGTTGATCACTCAGAGTTACGGCAAGATCAACCGTGCAATTCGTGATCTTGTCCAGGTCGTGTATCGCTGTAAGAAAGCCACAGCTTTCGGCACCAATGATCGCTATATCCGCAAGGTCCAGGACGGTCTGCGCGGTGAGGTCGTGAATACCAGCATCCGGGAGTATCAGAAACAGTTCTACGGATTCTGGAAGTCGCATACGCGGTCTTCGGCCGCAGGCCAGGAACTGGCCGCCAATGACATTGTGCCGATCTGGAAGCGCTGGCCGTTCAAAGGTGCTGCGCTGTGCTTCCTGATCGTCATCTGTCTGTCGACGTGGAACGTTACGCGGGAAAAGAAGCATGCGCCGCCGCCTAGGGTTCAGCCGGTGGCTGCGAGTGTCGATTCTGCGCCTGTAGGTGCGGCTCCAGCGGTTCCAGCGGCTCCGGTGATCGAGGCCAAGCCTCGGGGGCCTGAGCAGAAACTTCACCCGTTTCAGGGGTTGTCGATGCATCTGGTTGCAACCATGCGCGGCAAGCGCTTTCGGGATGGTGTTGAGGAAGAGTTTCTGGGCGGTTTTATCCAGCTCGCGAACAACGGGCAGCCGGTCAGTAAGGTGTCGTTTGACGATCTGCGCACCGCGGGCTATTCGATCACTTGGGAATCGCCGACGGTCGTTTCGCTGACGTACAAGGGCTTCGATATCGGTTACGTGGTAACGGATATGCCGCTGGTATCCGCAGCAAAGGACATCGCAGTAACCACGCCTGTGCAGGCGCCTTGAGGGAATCGGGAGGGCTCCCGCTTGCGGGCGGGACCCGATTCCCGGCGGTGCCTGCGTTCTCGATTAACCCCTTTGACGGTCGCTCCAGGGACAGCCCAAAGGCTCCAGGCCCTGGATATCTTCGCCCGTTTCCAGCGTCGATTTCAGCGTCGGATGACTCAGGGGTTCTTATCCATGGCTTCGCATAATGTATATTATGTTAAATTAAATGCTATGTTAGAAGCCAGGATGATTCAGTCCTAAAGCGTCAAGCCCGATCTGGCGCTGTGCTGTACGGTGGTCGCTAAGCTGCTACCTTCAACGCTCAGGCGTCCTCAGATGTCATTGCCGAGAGCCTGGTGGTTGCGATGATGACGTCGTCCTCTGAGGTCACCGTTGCCAAGTACCCCTCAGATCTCATCTCGTTGACTAACCTCCGGTTTGACTCGGTGTTTCTTACCTTGATCTTCTTGACCTTCGCGCTCACGGTTTTGAAGTCCTCATCGTCGAGCAACCCTAGAGCTGCGGCAACCTCCGGCCACTTCATCCCAGGAAGACATTGTGTCAGCATTTCAGAGCGCTGCTCCGAGGTTAGGCTCGCGTTGCGAACCAGATGTCGCAGCACAGGCATCAGCGGATCAGCAAACCTTTCGCCAGCTTTATTGGCCAGCATAGATACACGGCCGAGCTCTGGAACCGCTTCCGGTTTGCTTTCAATCGTCTCTAGGCTAAGCCCTGACCACATCTGAATTTTCTGTGTGAGTGGCAGCGCTTTGCTTTTGCTCAGAGTGAGCATCGAGTCGAGCTGGAGAGAACTGATATCGATCTCTGCCTTTGCTAGATCCCACCGTTCAACCAGGTACTGGCCTTCGAGATGTGGGCAAGTATTCAGTACGATCTCCCTGACTTCCGAGCTGTATGGCAGAAATGATGAGGCTACCAGCATGACCCACCGCCCTTCAGGTAGCGCTGCTTTTATCATTGATAGGTCTTGAAGCACGACGCCATCGAGCAATATTTTGAGCACGTCATTACTGATACTGGTGGAGCTCAGAAGATACTGTTGCAGCGACCAGTCTGCGCTCGTTGACTGCCACAGCTTGCCCTTGAGAGACGATGCGTTCCGAACGATGAAATCGGTGAACACCGTTTGTAGTGGTCAACCCATCCCGGACAGTGGGTTGAGTTTTTCTTCGGCCACCGCAGGTGGTACCGCTGGACTTCCTGCGCCGTCAGGTAGCCAGTCGGCGGGACCCATTCCGACTTCAGGCTGCGGAACAGACGCTCCATCGGCGAATTGTCCCAGCAGTTCCCCCAGCGGCTTATGCTCTGCTGCATCCGGTAGCGCCACAGTCGCTGCCGGAACAAGCGGCTGGCGTAACTGGCTGAATCCGAATGGAACAGCACCTATTGTGGCTTGCCGCGCTGTTCGTAGGCCATGTCCAGGGCCTTGATCACCAGCTCGGCATCCGGCTTGGCCGAGAACGCCCAGCCGATCACCCGCCGTGCCTGCAGATCCAGCACCGCCGCCAAGTAATGCCAGCGGCCTTGCGCCCAGATGTACATGATGTCGCCACACCACACCTGATTGGGACGCTGGACCGCGAACTCGCGGTTCAGCCGATTCGGGATATCCGGCCGCTCAACCATGGCCTGTCTATAGGCGTGCGAGCCCGGTTGCTTGCTGACCAGGCCCAGCTCACGCATCAACGCGGCGCGCATCGACCCGACGACGTCGAAGACGGTGGACGTAGTAGCAAGACCGCGCCACATCGAAAGCTGAACAGACCACTTCCACCGACTATCGAGTTTGTCCGACATCAAGAGAGCGGTAGCCTTTTTTAGGATCGCTTTCTCCCGCTCCAGCCGGTTGATCCGAGCCTCCAGCTCCTAGATCTTCTGCTGTTCTGGGGCGAGCGCCTTGCTCTTCGGGGTCACGCCGTCGCGCTCCTGCTGGAGCTGTTTCACCCAACGGCGCAAGGCCGACCCAGCGAACGGCAGGCGTCGATATGGCTGTAGCCTTGGTCCAACACCAGGGGCGCGGCCTCTCGCTTGAACTCGGCGGAAAACGTACGTCGTTGCTTGCTCATCAGACACCTCTCTCACGGCAAGGATTGTCGCCTAAATCGGTGTCCGGGATTACAAACTGCCCTTCAAAGCTAGCTATTGGTCGTTCTCTGCCGGTCTCAGATCCGATGCAAATGCTTGGTCCAGTCAAATGCAATCAGGTGGTCAAGTAAGCGCAATTGCGCAGCGGCGAGCGGTAGTTCAGTGCGCTGCGGATGTTCCTCGTTGTAATCCTCTCTCCCCTTCAAGGCCTGACACAAGAAGGGCATAATGGCATAATGCAGCCACCTGCATCGCTTGCTGCCAGGAAGCGATGACGTAGCGATAAGGAAGTCGCCCCGCAATGCTCTTCCCTTGCTTTCCGTCATTTCTTGATATCCGTAAATCATCACTACCCTCTCGATGCAACGACCAGAGTTGCGGGTAGTTCAAGGAGAGACCGTGCGTTCGACTCTGCCACCACTCACTGGTTTGCTGATGCTTGGTCTGGGCGGGTGTGTTTCGTTCCATCCCGCCGGTCCCATCGGCGCACCTTCAGAAACAGCGCAAAGCACCTACCCGCACGCTGTTCAGGTGGAAGAGGTACAGATCACCGACAGGAAAATTACCAATGCTGACTGGCGCCGCACCGTCAGCGCGGCCCTGACCCAACAGATCGGGCAGCATGTCGAGCGCGGTGAGTATTTCGGGCGCTTGATCAGCTTTCCAGCGAAGGTCGAAGGCAATGACGTTGTGTTGAAGTTCAGCTTCTCCTCGCTAGAAGGCAAGCGAACCCCGCATCCCGGCTATATCCCAGGTGCCCTGCTGACACTGACTGCATGGATCTGGGTGAACGGCCCAATCTACGTGGACAAGTACGATCTGGTCGGTGACCTGTTGATCGAAAACGCTGAGGGCAAGGCGCTGGCCAGCAGCCACAAAGCACTGGACGTCCAGCAGAACACAGGCCTCTGGGATCACGACTATGCCGCCTTCTCCCTGGGCAGTGTGCAACTCACTCAACTGGTGGAGTCGCTGCTGAAGGATGCCACTGCGCAGTTGCCCTGCCCTGAGGGGGAGCCTTGTGAAAGCAAGCCGGATTGACCAGGGAACGGTTGCAGTCCGCCAAACCGGTAGTTTCACCATCCAAACAGCAACAACGGCGATTCAAAGCATTAGCCACTGCAAGATCATCCAGAAGGCCGATGGCTACGCCTTTTTCTCACACCCTACCGATAGCACCCCCCAGAAGGAGGCAGCGAGAGCAGGGTCACGCTTCGCGTGACGGGCTATCCCTCCTCGCCCAAGGACGAGGTTTCTCGCGCAAGACTGATGAAGAAATACCACCTCGCGCTATTAGGCGCTCTCTGCCTGCAACTCACCGGCTGCATTTCCTATTCGCACCAGCAGCAGGCAGACGCCAGCGCTTGGCCGATTCCACTGAACTCGGCCAAGCCCACCGTCAGCCTCAAGGTCGATACCGACTATCAGTTCAACGGTACCCCCAGTCAGCGCGGATTCAATCTACCTCGCCTGGAGAGACTGCTGATCAAAGAGTACCAGAGCAGTCAAGCGTTCGAGCAAGTCGCGCTCGGACTCAATACTGCGGACGTCTACGCCAAGGTGAAGGTTAGCAACCATGAAACCGGCAGCATGCTTCTGGCGATCCTCTCAGGCGCTACTTTACTGGTGATTCCGGGAACCTTTGACAATGAGTGGATCATGGAGACTCGTTTCTTCGATGCCAATGGCAAGGAACAAGGACGCGTGGTCAAACGGGAGATAACGACTACCTGGACGCAGCTACTGCTGGTGTTCGCCCTGCCCTTCAACGAATCGACTGATGAGATCTTGGCCAAGTTGGCACGGAGCACTCTGGAAGAAGCAAGTCAGCGCAAGTTGCTCTGAATGACGTTACGGTAGGGGGCATCAGTAGGCCGACCAAAACATCTTGGCGTAAGACTGGGTAGGTGTGATGATCAAGGCAGTCAATGTGCCCGCGTTGCAGTGACCTGCCCCCAGTTTTAGTACCGCTGCCTAGTTAGTAGGCCCTGGGGTTGATATTAATTTTTCCTGCTTCAGCTGCTGCTGGCGAGTTCGCCAACTTGCAGCAAATTCTGCCGGGGTGGGATTGCCAATCGCGCTGTGCGGTCGGTGTGCGTTGTAATCCCGCCGCTTTGCACACTGGCTCGCGGCTGGTAGCACAACACCGAGCGGGACAGCCCGATCAACTGACAGGCACGACGCTCGGAGATGCCGGTTCGCGCCTGCATCTCCTGCACCGCCTCCCGCCGTGCTGTCGGGCTTACCCTTTTCCCCGGGCGACCACTTTCAGCGACTCGATGTCGAGGTGGGCCTCGGCGAGCAATTTCTTCAATCGGCTGTTTTCCAGTTCAAGATCCTTCAACCGTTTGGCGTCCGCCACGGTCATACCGCCAAACTTGGCCCGCCAGGTGTAGAACGAGGCATCACTGAAGCCGTGTCGGCGACACAGTTCCTTCACCGGCACACCGGCCTCCGCCTGCTTGAGGAAGTCGAGAATCTGCTCTTCGGTAAAACGCTTTTTCACTGCCGTCTCCTGCTCGGAAAACGGACTCTACTAAGTTTGACGTGGTACTGAAATTGGGGGGCAGGTCAGAGGCTATGTAGCAACGGTTGGATCGCCAACCGGAGATGATGAGTGTGCGTCGACAGACCGTAGAGCATCCGTTTGGCACGCTCAAACATTGGATGGGCGTGACGCACCTTTTGACCAAGACGCTACCCCGCGTCAGCACGGAAATGAGCTTGCATGAACCTCAAACGACTGCTGAGCATCTTCGGCGTCAGCGGTACAATGGAGGTACTGCGGGCCTGAGGTCAGCCATTTTCTGCGTCTCTCCACCACAAGCTGCCGTACATTGCCCCAGAAGACTCTGACAGCGGTTAACAGTCTGTGGTCGAGGTGTGCGGGCCTTCGGAGGCTAATTCCAAATGCGGTTCTGGCGTAGCCCTTCGCTGTTTTCACACAGCCTGGCCCCATAGCGGACTCTCGACGTCGACATTCCCAAGTTACGGCTTTTCCGGACGCATCAGAATCGTACTTGAACCGAGTTTCCGCAGACCTCCGCCTGGCATGCCAACGTCCAGCCCAGTGCAATTTCGTTGTCACTCAATGCGGCGTTGTGGCGCAGGCGTACATACCCTGTCTCGATTCTGCAACGGCACGCTCCGCACAGGCCGCTTCGACATCCTGTGGGCGGATGGAGGCCTGCGCGCTCCAGGCTTTCCAGCAGTACCTCGCCCGTGTGGCCGTCGATATCGACAGACTGTCCTTTGAGTTCTACCTGGATGCGATGTGTGACTTCAGGTGATGGCGTGGGGAACTGATCACGTCCGGTAAAGCGCTCGCTATGAATGCGGTGGGCAGGCGCCCCGAGTTCCTGCAGGCACTCGCAGACTAGGTCCATGAAATCGGCTTTTCCGCAGATAAACACTTCTTCGTCTGACCATTGGCGCAAAAGCCCCAACATTTCTTCCCTTCCTATCCGGCCGCGCTCGTCGTTGAAGCGGTTCTGCAAGGTAAAGCGCTGTGCGTGACGTTGCTGCAGGGCCAACAACGAGGCGGAAAAAATGGCGGAGTCCGGTGATTGATTTAGGTAGATCAATCGAACATGCCCAGTACCGTTTTCCAGGCGGTCGCGCAGTATCGAATACACAGGAGTGATACCACTACCAGCAGCCAATAGCAGGATATCCCTTGCAGCGCTGGGGCAGACGAAGGCGCCCATGGGTCTCTTCGCCTGAAAGATCTTGCCCGCCAACTGTTCGTCGTGGAGCCAGTTTGAGACCCGACCGCCGGGAACTCGCTTCACTGTGATTCGCAAGCAATCGTCCAGTCCCGGCGTACTGGAGAGTGAGTAACATCGCCACAATAGCTGGTCGCCGCATGTAACTTGGATGAGAAGATATTGGCCCGCGCGATAGCTTGGCAGCGATTGGCCTGCAGCAGCGGGAACCAGCTCAAAGGAGCGGGTATCCACGGTTTCTTCGTGGACAGCTCGAGCCCGCAGTGCGATCAAGTCGTCGTGTGCATTTTTCCTACGACGTGCCGTCAGCATCATCCTGGCGGGCTTCCGGGCAAATAGCAGGAGGAATACCAGATGGGCTATGACCAGTCCTAGCACCAGATTGGCGAGAAACTCATGTGTTTCCGCTGGATCCCCGGGCAGGTCATCAGCGTTCAGAACGCTCAGCTTCCAAGCGTCCGATAAACCTGGCGAGATGGTCGAGTTGATGAAGTCCACATTATCGATCATCAGCCAACCCAGCGCCGAGCAGGTCGCTAGCGTAGCCAGGAGCACCACTGTGAGCCCCTTTCCGAAGCACGTTTTCGTATCTGTAGTTGTACGTCGGGATACAAGCAGTCGAGGAAATCCGTTGGTCGTGCATAGCGCGGTCAGCAGACGGACGCACAGCAGGGCGATGAGTCCATAGCCAAACCACACATGCAATGTCTCAGCGCTTTCACCACTGAGATAGGCCCCCACGAAAAACGCTGCTAGTAACCAGTGATAGAGACGGAACCGATTGTACACGTTCATGCCAGGTACTCCCTTTCTAATCAGGAAAGGGTTCTAGCCGGGCATCCTTAATTGTTTCTGAACTTCTCTAGTACGGCATTTCAGCTTGGCTTAAGAAAAAGACCATATGTTTTGTATGTCTTTTGTTGGGAGTTACCTATGCGCCAGTCCATATTGATTGCCACCATTTTGTGCTCGGCACTTTCCGGTCCTGTTCTGGCCGCCGAGCCGACTGCATTGCTCGACAATTATGCTGCTCAGGCACGTCAGCAGGACCCGAACTTCACCGGTTTTTCAGGGGAACGCGGCAAGGCCCTGTATTTCCGCAAAGCGCTCCGCGATGACAAGAACATGAGTTGCACCACTTGCCACGGCGCGGATCCGCTGAAAGCTGGAAAGACGTTGACTTTCCGCAAGATCGAGCCCCTGGCGCCGAGTGCTGCACCCGCTCGTTTCACGGACACGAAGAAGGTGGAAAAGTGGTTCCGTCGGAACTGCAACGATGTGTTTGGACGTGAATGCAGCGCTCAGGAAAAGGGCGATTTCATTTCCTGGATCAGCAATCTGAAATAGTTGGAGCACAGTGCATGAACAGAAAAGGACTGCTGCTGCCGCTGATAATGGTTCCCCTGCTGATTGTCGTTGGCTGCGATGCGGAAGACCACAAAGGAGGCAGACACGGGAATTATAAGCGGCCCAAACAACTGGCCGTTTCCGCAGACGCTCCAGAGGCCTGGCGCGAAGAATGTTCCGCGTGCCATCTGGCCTACCCGCCAGGCTTGTTGCCTGCGGATGCCTGGAGGATGCAGATGAAGGATCTGAGTAACCATTACGGCAGCGATGCGAGCCTTGATCCGGAAACGGAGACAGTCATTCTCGATTTCTTGCTCCAGGCCTCAGTGAACAACCGCCTGCCGATGGAGGGGGAAGGGTCTGGCTTCCCACCGCGCATTACGGAAACGCGCTGGTTCTTGAAAAAACACGATGAAATCCGTCCATCGACCTTCAAGCGCCCGAGTATTGGCAGCGCTTCCAACTGCGTTGCCTGTCATCGTGACGCAGAGAGGGGGAACTTTGACGAGGATCGGGTCAAAATACCCAAGGTTGGCGACCAGAGTGCAGATGTCGAGTTGGCTCTGCAGAAGCAGCAACTGATCGACCTCTCGCCCAGCACGGTGACGGCTAATGGGGCTAATGGCTCCGGAAATAGCAATAGCTGTAAGGTCACTACCATCACGTCAAGTGTCCATTGCGGCTCTTCAACGGACGCCAGAAACGAGCCCGCCGCCTCGATCGTGTGGACGCAGGCCTCCGATGGGACCTGGACCTGCACATTCAGCGGCGCCAGCAATACAGGGCTCGTTCCGAGGAACTGCACGATACAGGAGTCCCGATAATAGAGCTCAACGCCTCCAAGAAGGGAAAGCCGACTAGCTAGTACGCCGCCTGCTCCTTGTCTACGTTGCGGCCAGGACCGGGACGGTGGAGGGTGAGCGGCGTTGTAGCGCGAATGGTTTGATCTGCTGAGTTCTTAGCTACGCTCTGGCTGACAGTGAGCGCCCTATCAGAGCAATCAATTCTGGTTGAGTCAGCGCTCCAGGCTCAGTCATGGCGAGGGTTTCGCTTGAGACCGGAACGGGCTTATCTAGGAAAACCGGTATGCGGTCCGAAACCGAGGTTCGAACTACTCTAGGAAAACCGGTATGCGGTCCGAAACCGAGGTTCGAACTACTCTCGTCGCCTCCTGATCGCTTAGGGGCGCCTCAGGCGAACCCTATGCGGTTATTCAGACTCAGGGCGAAGACATGAGCCTCAGGGTTGCCCGAAGCCCGCCGGTGGCAAGATTGCTCAGCTGCACGCTGCCTCCGAGCCGTTCCATGATCATTGCGACAATGGATAGGCCGAGCCCTGCACCGTTTTCAGAGTCCTTGCTATAGAAGCGCTCGAACACTCGCTCAAGGTCACCCTCATCAATACCGGGCCCTTGATCCTCGACACTGAGTACGAAGACCTTGCCCTCGCGATCCAGGGTGACGTTAATGTGGCCGCCGGGCGGCGAGTGATTCACTGCATTGACCACCAGGTTCTGCAGGGCGATGTCTAAGGCGCCAGAGTCGCTCGGAAGCTGGTAATTCCCTTCGGCAATGTCCAGAGACGGCTCCCGCCCCTGATCCAATATCCAAGGCGTCATCTCTGCCATCGTTACCGTTACTACCTCGGCCAGGTCCACTGTCTCCCAGTTGCGCTGCCCCAGGCGCGGTTCGATCCTGGCCATGGTCAGCAACTGGTTGACCACTCGGCTGAGGCGGTCCACGCCGCCGACGAGGAACCCCAGTGCCTTGTCGCGCTCGTCGTCGCTCTGGGCCTCCAGGGCATTCTGCGCATGCAGGCGAAGGATCGCCAAAGGCGTGCGCATTTCGTGCGCAGCATCGGCAATGAATCGATGCTCGCGGCGCAGCAACTCATCGATCTGGCCCAGCAGGCGGTTGAGTGCCGCTTGCATGGGTTCGAGTTCCCGTGGCAGCGGTACCAGTTGCAGGGGCTCCAGTGACTCCGCATGACGGGCGCGGATGACCCGCACCATGTTCTGCAGCGGTTGCAGGCCCCAGCCGATCGCCAGCCAGACCAGCAAAGCAAGGGCGAGGCTGCCGACCAGGAACGGGAGCAGCGTGTGGCGTACGATGCGGCCGATCAGGTCATCGCGGACATCGTTGCGTTCACCTACCCAGATCACCATCTGCCTCTCCGGCACGGGCAGTACGAAGCTGCGCCACTGCCGGCCAGCGACCATGACGTTGGAGAATCCCGGTTCGCTCAGCGGTCGAGTGAAGCTGGGCGCGCTGGCCGTGTGCACCAGCACTTCGCCGCTGCCCCGCCAGACTTGGAACGCCAGCTTGCTCTCGTAGGGATGGCCGACGCGATGCTTGCCGGCGTTATTCAAGGCTTCATTGAAGGCCAGGTACAGGGCATGCCGGTCGCTGTCGTCCATTGGCATGCTCATTACGCCTTGCAGCAAGCGAGCGTTCTGCGCCAGGTGCGCGTCATAGATCTCGTCGATCTCGTGGCTGCTGTCGTGGTAGTTGTAGAGCGTGAGCAGGCCGGTGCCGACCAGCAATAGCAACATCACCCGCCAGAGCGTGCGTTGACGAAGGGAGGTCATGCCTTGCCTTCCACCAGGTAACCGATGCCACGAACGGTGCGGATCAGCTCGTTGAACAGCTTCTTGCGTAGCTGGTAGACGTTCACTTCCAGGGTATTGCTCTCCGGTTCTTCATCCCAGCCATACAGGAGCTGCGTGAGCCGCTCGCGCGTGAACACCTTGCCCGGCTGGGACAGCAGCTCGTGGAGCAGCACGTACTCCTTGGGCGTCAGCACCACCTGCCGTCCTTCATAGCTGACTTGCTGGGTAGCAGGATCGAGCGTGACGCCGGCGTGCTCGATGACCACCTTGGCTCGTCCCGCGCTCCGGCGCAGGAGCGCGCGCAAGCGAGCCTTGAGTTCGTTGAGGTCGAAGGGCTTGATCAGGTAGTCGTCGGAGCCGGCGTCCAGCCCGGCGATGCGATCGTCGGTGGCATCGCGGGCGGTCAGGATCAGGACAGGGACGGCGTTGCCCCCGGCACGCAGTCGGCGCAATACCTCCAGGCCGTCAAGGCGCGGCAGGCCCAGGTCCAGCACGACCAGATCGAAGGACTCATGTTGCAGGGCGTGCAAAGCGCTCACTCCGTCCTGCAGCCAATCAGTGGTGTAGCCCTCCTGGCGCAATCCACTGCAGATACCTTCCCCCAGCGCGGGATCGTCTTCGACTATCAGCAACCGCATGCTTAGTCCTGCTTGTCCTTGATCGTCTTGAGTAAAGCATCGATTTCGCCGCGCCGGCCCTGGTCGGCCAGCTCCCGACCGGGGCGCGGCTGTGCCTGCAGGGCCTTCTGCAAGGCAGAGCGCGCCTGGGCGTAATGCCCTTGGCGATAGAGATGGTCGCCCCAGAAGTAATTGCTGTCGATCCCCTCGGGGTTCAATTGCAACGCCTGGCGCAGCAGTTCCTCCGCCTTGTCCGAGTTACCGAACCCGATGGGCCAGCCCGGCACTCGGTCATACAGTGCGCCGAGGCTGGTATAGGCCGATCCCTGCAGGGCCTTTGGATCGAGGGCCAAGGCCTTTTCCAGGCTCGCGCGGGCGGCCTTCACCTTGCTCAGCGCGCCAAGCCCGCCCGTAGCGCCGGCCCAACTGCTCGTGACGATCCCGTCCCAGATCCAGGCTTCCGCCGCCCGAGGCTGTGCTTGGGTGAAATTCCTCGCGTCGTTCGCCAGCTTTTCGAACGCGGCTGCGCGTTGCGCCTCGGGCAACTGGTATTGGATCTGCGCCCAGCGTTGTTGGATAGCGCTGAGCTGTTGGTTAGCTGTTTGATCGAGAGCCCAGCTCAGCGGAGTGACGGCAAACAGACTGGCGAGTATCAGGCGTTTCATTTGCTGTGCTCCTTGGTGTTCACATCGCTGTAACGGCGTATCAGTGGCAGTTGTTTGCGCAGGGCTCGGTCGACCAGGCCGGGCAGCATGCCGTTGAGCCGCACGAAGAGTTTCTCCGGCCAGCCCAGGTAAAGCTCGCTGCGTTGGTTCTGCACTGCATCCAGCACTGCCCGCGCTACATCGACAGGATCATCCATGCCCACTTTCAAGGCCTGGTTTAGCGCCGTAGCGGCCGAGCTGTTCATTGAGGTGCGGGTGGCGCGTGGTGCGACGTAGAGCACGTCGACCGAGGTATCGGCCAATTCGCGTCGAAGCGCTTCAGAGAACCCGCGCAGGGCAAACTTGCTGGCGCTGTAGGTCGCGTAGCCGGGATAGCCGATGGAGCCATAGATAGAGCCGACGTTTACCACCAAGGCATTGGGGTGTTCGCGCAGCAAGGGCAGTAAAAGGCGGGTCAGTTGCAGCGGGGCCTTGATGTTGAGATCCAGGAGGTCGTCCAGCGTGTCTTCGTCGACCTGCTCGAGCAGGGCGAAGCGGTTCACGCCTGCGGCGTTGATCAGCACGTTCACGCCGCCCATGGCCCAGGCGGCTGTGACGACCTCCTGCCGACCATTTCGGCTGCGAAGGTCGGCAGAGTGCCACCGCAGTTGCTGGGGATAGCGGTTCATGAGCGTCGCGAGGCCGCCGAGATGCCGGCTGATCCCTAGCACCCGTGCGCCGCCTGCGCAGAGCTGGCCGGTCAGTTCCAGGCCGATACCACCGCTGGCACCGGTCAAGACCACTGCCAGCTCACGCAGGCGCATGTGGCACCTCCGGAAGGAGGGCTCGCGGCAGACCCAGGAACATCTCGCTGTATAACTGATAGACGACCTTGGCGGAATGAATCACCGCTTCTTGGTCTTCGGGATTGTCCAGGCGGTTCATCAGCCCGCGGTACGTCGCCATGTGGTCCTGATCGAGCGCTCCATGGGAGCTCAGGTAGCTGAACGCTGTCGGCGGCAGGCCCAGGCCTTGCTGGATGCTGCCGGCGGCCTGGGTAGCCAGGGCGATACTAGTGCCTTCGAGGACGTTGACCATACCGAACAGGCCGACGGGGTTGTCTCGAGCGATCAAGTCATAGAGAAAGGCGACCATCAGTTCGATCGGCAGCGCGGGGCGGCTATTGCGTACCCGCTCCGGGTCTGCGCCGCAGGCGGCGATGTCGTTCAGAATCCACTGCTCGTGGCCGTATTCCTCCTCGATGTATTCGCAGACCGCCCCGCGTAGCCATTCAAGCCGGCTGGGCAGGCGGGCACCGCACGCCATCATCAGCGGCACGGTGTGGCGAACGTGGTGATAGGCCTGGGCGAGGAAGGCGGTATAGCCCTCCAGGCTGACGACGCCATTCAGGGCGTCGCGGATAACCGGGACGCTGAACAGCGCCTGGCGTTCCTGGCTGGTAGCCGATTGCAGAGTGTCGAAGAAGTTCATGGCAGGCCTCAGGGTTGCGAGAGTTCGGTGATGAGGGGCCGGTGGCGGCGGAGGATTTCCTGGCGACGGGGGCGGCCGTTGCTGGTGAGCGTTCCATCAGCACCGCTAAGCGGGCCGGGTAGACGTCTCCAAGTATGGACCCGGGCGTAGTCGGGCAGGCCAGCGTTGCATCGCTGCACCGCCTGCTCGATGGTTTCGTCGCCAACGCTGGGATCGATGGGCCAGAGCAATGCAACGTTGCGCGGCAAGCCCTCGCCGTAGACGAAGGCTTGGAGGATCACTCCTGTCTGGGACAGCTCGGCCTCGACCCACTCGGGATTCACGTTGCGTCCGAAGCTGGTGATGAACTGGTTCTTCTTGCGACCCGCGAGGTAGAGGAAGCCAGCGGCATCGAAATGGCCGAGATCTCCGGTTGGCCACCAGTCCCCGTCGAAAGACGGCTCGCCCAGATAGCCCAGCAGGGTCGAGCCGCGCACCAGCACTTCGCCGTCCTCGGCGATACGCACCTGGACGTGCGGCAGAGGGCGGCCAACGCTTCCCGGACGTTGCGCACCGGGGCGGTTCAGGCAAACCACCGAGGCGCATTCGGAGAGCCCGTAGCCTTCGAAGACCGGAAGGCCCACTGCTTCGGCTCGCTCCAGGAGACTGCTCGCCACTCGGGCACCGCCCACCGCGACTAAGCGTAGGGGGCCGACTTTCATCATGCCACGCTCGATGGCGGTGACCAGGCCAAGCAAAAGTTGCGGCACCAGAATCAGGCTTTCGGCGCCGCTGAGTGCAAGGGTGCCGAGGAAGCGTTGCCAGTCGACCTGACTGGCGCCGCCGATACCCATCTGTGCTTGCGGGTAGAGCGTGACGCTGGCTCCCGCCAGCAGGGCAGCGTAGAGGCCGAGGTTTTCCAGCAGGACGGCTAGCGGAAGTACCGCGAGATACTTCGTCGGCTCGGCAGGGCGACTCGCCGCTTCCAGCTCCTGTGCCACGCGCAGGAGCGACGAGGCGCTCAGGCACACTCCCTTGGGCGAGCCGGTGCTGCCCGAGGTGTAGGTGATCTTCGCCGTCCCCGGCGGAATTCCTGCCGCGATCTCCGCCGAGCGCTCCCAGAAGCGCTCGCCCGGCGCAAAACCGGCGGCGCGCAAGTCTTCAGCGTAGGCGTCACTGGCGACGGCGGTTGTTGCCTGGGTCTGCATCAGACAATGCCGGCGTTGCGCGGCACTGAAGAAGGGCGGCAGGATGACGCAAGGCCGCTCGGCGAAGAGTGCTGCCAGATCCCAGAACAACGCTTCGGGCCCATTCTCCAGCGCGAGGGCGAAAGGCCCCTTCGCTTGTTCCCGAAGCCAGGCTTCGCGGCGCTCCACTTCGACCATCAACTGTGCATAGGTAACGTTGCCGGTCATCCCTCGCACAGCCGGCTGCGAGGCGCGCTCCGTAGCATAAGTCCGCAGCCTCTCGCGAAAGGCGTTCACTTCATGCGGCATGGCCGTTCTCCTGTAAGAGCACCGGGAAGCCCATGCGCTTGTAAACTCCGGCGCGCTCCAGTTCGTTGTGGCCGTAACCGATATTGCCGGCATAAACCAGGGGATGCTGGGTGTAGTAACTGCCCCAACTGGCGACCTCGCCATTCAGGCGGTGCGGGTCGGCTTCGGCAATCACCGTTGGCTCCAGCCCCAGACGATGGAAGCTGTTGATGAGACTGGAGGCGCCGGTAAAGGCGACCCACTGCAGGTCGCGCGCCGCCAGCAGCCAGGTTACGGCGGTGATGATCACGCGCGCACTGCCGGCGCTGAGGGCCGCCAGGTTTCCCACCTCAACCAACTGCTCGCGCCCGACAGTTCGGCCGGCATGCTGTGAAACGACAACTTCCAGTGGCTCGTCTAGGTAGTGTTCGAGAAACAGTGGCCCGTGAATGGCCGGACGAAGGCCAGCGGCGGCAATCAGGTGCCCATGACTGTCCTGCAGGCCGATCAGCTCTGGTAGATAGTGATGGACATCGGCGTGATGGATGGACTCGAAACGCGCATGGATGAAGGCTTCGAGTTCGTCGCGGTCGCGCTCGCCCTCCCTGCGCAAGGTCAGCCGCGCCTGCCGCTCGATGGTGGAGCCGAAGTGAAATGGAAACAGAGCGCTCCATTCTTGCTGGGTCATTGCGATCCCCCCAGAGGTCGTTCGATGGGGGGAGTATCAGCGGCGAGTCTGAATGCAGTCTGAAGAAGGATGGTCTGTCCGGGGCTGAGTGGACACTGACTTGAGGTGGATAATGTCCACCTCAAGGAGTGTTCATGACCCAGACCAGACGAAGATTTCCCGAATCCTTCAAACGCGAAGCGGTAGACCAGGTACTTGCCGGTACGCCGCTTCGCAACGTAGCCGACACATTGGGCATCGCTGAAAGCCTGTTGGGCAAATGGAAGCGCCAGTACGAACAACAAGGAGACTATGCCTTTCCGGGTAACGGCAAGCAGCGCGGCGAGAGCGCGGAGCTGCGTCGCCTGCGCCAGCAGTTGGCCCAGGTCACCATGGAGCGCGACGTATTAAAAAAGGCGCTCGCCATCTTCTCGCTGCCTACGAAGTGAAGTTTTACGCCATTGAGGCGTTGGCCGGTCGCTATCCCGTAGCGCCGATGTGCCGGCTGTTGCGGGTATCACGCAGCGGTTTCTATGCCTGGCAGCAGAGGCCTCCCTCGGCGAGAGAGATGGCGAATCGGCGTCTGAGCAAGGAGATCCGCACCGTCCACCACGAAGTGAATGGGATCTATGGCCATCGCCGAATCAAGGCAGAGTTGGCGGCCATGGGAAAAGTAGCTTTAGAGTCTATTAGGCTGGACCTTACTCGTAGCCTTGAAGATAAATAGGCTAGCGTTCCTTTTCCGCAATCTTGTGGCCCTTTCGGGTAGGGCTTTTACCCTTGTGAACCATTCCCTTCACCTTTCATGCCCATTTCCCCTTTGGGCCATTTGCCCCTGCGACAGTCGCTCATCGTTGGGGCAGGTGTTGATCCAGATCCATGGAGTCGTGAAGCACGCGAACCACCTCGAGCACCTGGTCTGTCGCCATCCGGTAGAAGACGACGTGCCTGGGCCGAACAACCTTACCGACGTTGGGCATCGAGCGGCAGTAAACGAGGTGGATGCTGCGCAGGCCAGCTCCCAGTTCTTCACGGCTGATGCTGCCTACCTGTTGTGGGGCTGTCGCAACTGCTTCCAGTGCCGCCCCTATGAGTGCCTGGTAACGTCGGCGCGCGGCATCGCCGAAGCGGTTGTGGGTGAAGCGCAGGATATCGACGATGTCCGCTTGGGCATCATGGGAGATGCGGTACTTGGCCATGCTTCAGTGGCTCGCCTGGTTGCCGAGCTCGTCGAGGTATTGGGCCAGGTCGTCGCTGGTGATCTCGTCGTACTCGCCGCGCTCCAGTTGCATCAGCCCACTGGATGTTGCGTTGCGGAGGGCTTCGAGCTTGGCGCTGTTCTGGGCTTCCTGCTGCAGCAACAGGCGTAGGCCTGCCCGGATGACCTCGCTGCGGTTTTGATAGCGGCCGGTCTCCACCAGTTTGTTGATGTCCTGCTCCATCGGATCAGGAAGGACGACGTTTCGAGTTGCCATGGGGTGCTCCAGTCCACAGATAGCTAGTGGCATAATATGCCATAAGGCTTGCCAAATCATCTTTTTCGGCGTATAGGTGATATCAGGATGCCTCCCTTTGGGAGCCAGGAGATTGATGATGAACGCGCACACCAACAAAGGTTTTGCCTCCCGGGTCGGCTTTGGCCTGGGTACGCTTGTGCGTTTCTGCCTGCATGATCGTCGGCCTGTCGTGCGCTGGGTCAAGCGAGCCTGCCTGGCCGTGGTGCTGTTCGTTATCTTTGCTCAGAACTTTACCTGGCTGGCAAGCACCTTCATGACCTTGTTGTCGTTTGGGCTGATTGGTGTTGTGTTGGTTAAGGGAGACTTCTCTATTTTTCGCCAGTTGGACGAGGATGAAGCCCAAGCAGCTCCATATGGACGAGATGTTTTCGGTAATGAATTGGACTGGATGGGGCGAAGAGATGATGGAGTCCTCTCTCGTGAAGATTAATAAAAAAGGGGCTTGTTAGCCCCTTTCTATTAATCCCCTTTGGGGGAGAACGACGATATTGCCTGCTTAGCTACGCCACCACCCTGTGCTCCAGCCTGTTGGACCCCTTTGACCCCATTACTGAGATCGCTGAGGAGAGCTCCAACTTGGACGCCTGCCCAGCCTACAGCAGTTATCCACAGCATGGGCAAAATAACGAACATCGCCCCCATCACGAAGTTCAAGATTGCATCTTGAGTTGCCGTATTGAGGCCCATGACTGGGTTGAATGAAAGATGTGGTGATCCCGAACCATAGAAGGCATCAAGTATCGTGCTGTCGATATATCTGGCTAACTGAAACCAGAAGTCGACGAACATCATCGCAAAGAAGACGACCGTCATCGTCATGGCAACCTTCAGCTGATAGGTGCCGATGACCAAGACCATCGGAATGCAGATGATCATGGCCATCTTCAGGAACGACATCACCATCGGCAGCGCCTGGCGGACCATATCCATCGCTGGGAAGTAGGCCAGGCTGCCCATTGCCACTCCGAGGGTGCCTCCGGCACGAGCCAGTCCATTCCAGACGGTTCCGCCTACCTGCCCGCCGTAATCGGTGTAGACGTTGCCCTTGACCTGGCTGGAGGGTGAGATCACCTGGCGAATGACAGCCTCGGTCACCTCGTCCTGGTTCAACCATTTCGCCCACTTGAGGAAGCTGGTCATCAGGTCCGGATCCACCTGGCCCTTGATCCGATCACGCAAGCCGATCCCTGAGTCAGCCCACCACTGCTTGCAGGTTGGGTAGCCGCCACCACCGCCCACCTGAGGCAGGCCGGCATCGCGGGTGGCGTTGTAGGGCCACGACTGACGGGGACTCTTCGAGTAGTCGGTGTCGTAGTACCCCGGGGTGTTCAACAGGAATCGGGAGCCGATCCAGTTCAGGTCTTGCAACGCCTTGTTGTCCTCGGCGACGGAGCCCAGGTCGGGTTGCCGCATGAACAGCCGCGCACGGGAAGGCCCGTAGCAGTCCCTGGAAAAATCAGCGATTTCTTGTGCCAGCAGCGGATTGTTCACGCGCGTGTTGTCCACTTCCATTCGCATCTGCCGCAGATCCGTGCCGCACGGAATGGCCGCGATGGCGCCGCTGGTGAAGCCCTTGGACAGGGCGTGCATCATCGCCCACCAGAGCGGCATCTGCGCACTCTTGCCGGCCAGGCTGCTGAAGGAGCTCGACCAGCCGGTGTCCGCCGGTGCCGGCAGATTGTATTGGCACTGCTGGGCGCGAGTCTGGTCGAACTCGATGGTGTCGAAGCTCACGTTGACGACCGGGATCCCCGCCAGGGCGACCACGATGTAGCCGACGTAGATGTGCGTCTCGATGCGGGCCAGAGACAGCACGCCCTTGTTGCCCTCGTCGGCGCCTTCCCCGCGAACTTTCAGCCATTCGCGCATTACGATGGCCGCGAACGGCACCGCAAACAGGCCCGTGTCCGAGATCATGTTCCAGATCCCGTTGTTGATGATCCAGCCGAGGAGGGTGAGGTAATACTCCAGGTAGTCATTGGTCATGAAGGTCATGCTGCGCCTCCCGTGCGGAAGTAGGCTTTGCTGAATTCGATGAGCAGGACCAGCAACAGCACCAGGATCTCGATCCGCCGAATGCGCTGCTTGAGCCGGAACCAGGCGATGGCCAGGGCGCAGTACAGCAGCGCCCGCCAGGCGAACAAGCTCCAGTAGTTGCTTTGCCGCCAGGCCTCCAGGCCCTGGATGCCACCGAAGTGGTTCAGGGCGAAGAGGCTGAGCAGCGTACCGACCACTGCCAGTCCGATGACGATCAGCACTCCGACCAGTAGCTGACCGAGAAGCTTTCGGGTGGTGAGCGTATCTGCCATCACGGTCTCCCTCCCGACTTGCCGCCGGCGGCAGAGGGGGCCTGCAGGCGATCGAGGCGATCGGCATCGGGCGCCGACTCGAACACGCCACTGGACCCTGAGGCGCGTTGTTGCCCGCGCTCGATGACGCGCATAGGCGAATTGCTGGCCAGCTCGCGACGGAGTTCCAGTTCGGTCTTGAGATTGGAGATTTCCTGCTGCAGGAGGCTGGTCTGCTGATCGACGGCTTGGGTGGCCAGGCCGTTGGCGGCGACGTTGGGCTCCTTTGCGCCGGCGAACATCAGGCGCTGCAGTAGCAGTGCCTTGCTGAGCACGTCCATCAGGGAGACATCGGACGCCAGGCGGCGCGCCAGGACGTCCTGGTCACGCTCGTCGCGCAGCGCCTCGATGACGCCGCGGGTAATTGGCAGAGCATCGGTGCCGGCCGCAGCCAGATTCTCTGCAGTCAGTGGTTTGCTCTTCGACAGCAGTTCCTGCAGCGACTGGAGTTTCTTGTCGTAGGTCTCCTGGATCAACGGGGTAAGGCCGACACCTGCCGCCGTCACCGTCTTCTGGCAGCCTTCGCAGGTCTGTTGCTGTTGCTCCCCCAGTACCCGGGTGGCGAATGCGGCGGCTTCCTGGGGGGAGGACCAGGTGTTGCAGACCAGGCCGTTGTTACAACTGGTGGAAGGCACGCTCGACGAGTCATTCACCGAGCGGCTGGTCAACAGGTTGTAGCCCGCCCGGGTCACGTCGTTGACGATGCGAATGGGCTTCTGGCCGGAGCCGCCGGCCTTGTCTCCACCGACCCAGGTTACGCCATCGTTGCCGCCCTTCTTCTCCACTGCTTCGAGGGCGGATACGGCGTCTTTCCCGCCAGAGGCCAGCGTGGCTCCCAGGGCCTGGCCTTCGGCGATTTTCCCCCAGCCGGTCTGCTCGCCAGCGATGTCAGCCATCTTCTCGGCGATCGCTCTGCAAGTCCCTTTCGAGCGGTCGTAGTCGATCCGCGCCTGCAGGATGCCATTGGTGATCAGGTTGTAGAGCTGAGGGTTCGCGCGCTGGATGATCAACGCCGGCAGCGACATGACCGCGCCGGTCGCGTTCTGGATGACTGAGCCCATGATGTTCTGGAAACCCTGTGTGGCACCGTTGAGCTGGTTCTCCAGGGTGGTGCTCAGGTTCATGTTTCCGCACATCATGTCGTTGTTCCAGCCGAAGCCGACGCCGATCGAGTCCATCTGGCCGGCGCTGCCCATGCTCACCGCACTGCCGCCGCCAATGCTGTAGAGGACCTCGTCGCTGAGCACCGTGCCGGTCTTGGACACGTTGATCGGGTCGTCGGCCTGGGCAAGTTGCGCTGCGAGCAGCCACGTCAGTGCGACCGAGGTGATGTTCATTCGCATGATTCGTCTCCGTGTCCTTATTGGAAGTCGGTACTGCCGAGGAAGATCTGCCCCTTGCGCTGGCAGCAGGAGTAGGGTCGCCAGAGCGCCCAGGCGTATTCGCCGTCGACGGCTTGCGTCTTCGGCCCTGAGTTGGGAAACACCGCGCAGTTGAGGCTGAGGGACGGGGTCAGCTCCTGCCATTTCCCGGTCGAGGCATCGCCCTCTCTCAGCTCGCCCGCCGGCCAGTAGCCGTCCTTTGGAGCTGCGCGCATGGGGAGGTAGACGTGGAGCTGGCCGATTCGCGTGGTGATGTCGCCGGCGCGCTGGGCGATGACGGCCGCAGTCTTGTAGTCGTCGGTCTGGTGCAGGAATCCGCTGCGCGGATAGAGGTTCCCCCACATGTCGCCGGAGAAGATTCCCCCCACCTCGCGCAGTCCTGGGACCAGCGCCTCGGGGTACACCTGCTCGGGAATTCCATGCCGCCAGCCAATGGCGTCCAGTGTGCTGAGGAAGTACGGCACCAGCGGGAAGGTGGCGCCAGGGCAAACGTACCCAGAGGCGCTGGCGAACCGGCTGAACGTGGCCCCGCCAGGATGGCCGATCACATCCGCTTCCTTGAAGCGGCCGATGCTGTTCTCGGCCTTGTAGTTGGTGGTCGCGTCATTGCCGGCCTGGGCGAGGGGATTCGGTGTGCCCAGCGCCGACACTTCCGTCCAGGGGTTGCTCCCGGTATTCGCATAGCTGGAGACGACTGCGTCAGGCACGTAGTGGCGGACCTTGACCGACGTCTTCACCTTGCAGCCATGTGGGCCGCAGAGCAGCCAGTAGCAGATCCCGACGACCTTGTATTCGAGGCACTGGGGCGAAAGGGTGGAGGAGACGATGGCGGCGCTGTTGATCGCGGCCGAGGCCGTGAACGAGAGGCTGAAGGTGGCGGCCGCCGCTGCCAGGCGGCGGAGGTTGTGGCTGGTCATCAGCGCGACCTCCTGGCCTTGGCGATCAGCTCAAGCGCGCGCGGTACATCCGGCTCGCCGTAGACCACGTACTGCCTGTCGACTACCACGGCAGGGATCTTCTCGACACCGAGACTCCACGCATCGGCGACGTCTTGTTGTGCCTTAACCAGTTCTGCCTGCAGGCGTCGCCCCGCAGGGCTTTGTAGTAACTGCTGAAATGCTGCCTGAGCTTGTTGAGGATCCTTGGGTAGAGCGTCAGTCAGCTGCTCCTCAAGGTGCTGCTGGGCATCCAGGAGCAGGACTCGCGATGATCCGGTGGCGGTGACCGGATGAGCCTTGTCGGTGATGACCCAGGTTTCGGCCTGGCTCGCGCCGCTCAGCAGTACCAGTAGTAAGCCAACGACCAGCGTTTGTGGCCGCCAGCCAGGGGGAGAGTGATGAAGAGGCATGGGTCTGTACCGGTTCGAGGAAGGTACAGACAGCAGACAGGATCACTTCCGATAGGGCAGCAGGAAATCATCAACTCGTAGGTGGTGTATTTTTTCGAGCTGTGATCGAGCGCTGCTGCGTACATAAGTAGGGGTGACGCCTTCATGTCCTGGGTAGCATAATTCCTGCATGTAGCTGGCTAGTTGATATTAAGGAGTGGCCAAAGTCATGGAGCGCTTGCTCGAGAGCATTTACATCAATGCCCGGCCGGCAATGGAGTTGAGGCTTAGCCTCACCAGCTCCGGCCGCAAGAGAATTGTGAAGATGGTGGATGGGGAGGAGGTCGAGGTTCTGCCAGGTGAAGTGCAGGGCATCCTGGAGGCCCAAAAGAGGGATGTTGGAATCCTCGCCGATTTCTTAGCCAAGAGTCTCTTGGCGCGACGCTAGAGATCCTTGGCTAGCCAGTCTATCGCCGACAACAACGTGGTTTCGTCGGCCATTCCCTCCAGCTTCACGCTTCGTCCCGTCTGGTTGTCCCGTATGACCAGTGTCGGGGTCGCTGTAATGCCGTTCGACCGTGCAGTGTCGATGTCCGTCTTGATCAACTGGTCCACCAGGTCCATGTCTTTCGCACATTTTTCCAGTCGAGACTGGTCCAGTTCAGGAAAGTCCAATGTGCCGCCAGCCAGCCCGGCCCCGTTGCCGACCGACTGAGCAAAGATCGCATCGATAGCGCTCCAGAAGGCTTTGGCGCCGCCTTGGATCCCCGCGCACTCCACCAGGCGAGCCTGATGGCGGGCCGCCTCGCCATGCATCTGCAGGGGAAGATGCCGCCAAACCAGGTTCACGTCCGGATGGCTGTCTACCCAGCGCTTAAGCCGCGGGGTGTAGACCTTGCAGAAGGGGCACTCCAGGTCGGCGTATTCATTGATCGTCCAGCGCGCTTTCGCATCGCCGTAGAGGCTGTGGTTGGCTGGCAGCCCCTTCACCAGAAGCTCTACCGCTACGGCGGATGCAGCCAGCAAGACCAGCAGCAGCCCCGCCCAGGGCAGGGCGGGACCTTGAAATCGTTTCGCTGCCCAGCCGCCCTTCAACAGTTTCACGCTTGCCTCCGCTGTAGGACTTCCGCACGGTCCACGGCCTCGATGAGCGCCTGTTGGGCCGTATCAGGCTGTGGATGCTGTTGCAGCCATTCATCCAGGAGCTGCTTTATCTGCGGGACTATGTCCCGGCGATCGACCGCCCTCAGTTGAATCTGCTGCAGCTCCTCGATCAGTACAGGAGCGCATATCCTGAGCGTCTGCAGGGCATCTTCTTCGGGGTTCTGCAGGATCTGGGTCAGGTTGTCGATCAGGTTCTGGGTCAGCGAATTCAGAGCTCTCATTCGTCCTGGCACTCCACTGCCGGTTGGTCTGGGAAATTAATTGGGAAGGGCGGCAGGCCGCGCGCCTTGTCGAGATCCGCTGCGACCTGCAAGGCCGCCTCGAGCTCGTCGCAGCCGGTGGCTTGCATGATGTTGTAGCGCTGGTTCTTTTCTTCGTTTTCGGTCATGGCCAGGGCCAGGTAGAGACTCGGGGGAACCACACGGAAGAGGTACTCCTTGCCCTTGGCCAGGAGCACGCCCTCGGTGAACTTGCCGCTTTCCTTGCGGGCCGAGAGCATCATCGACTTCTGCGCCGGCGACAGCTCGCGGAACCTGGAGATCTTCTCTACCTCGTCGGGGGGCATGTTCAGGCACAACCACCACTCGATCATGTTCAGCATCGGTGCCCCGGAGGCTGGGATGTCGTCGATGTTCTGGGTGGCGAGCCAGAACCAGGCGCCCAGTTTCCGCCACATCTTGGTGATCTTCATGGCGTAGGGCAGCAGCAGCGGGTGCTTGGTGATGATATGCCCCTCATCGGTGATCTTGACGATGGGCCGGCCCTTGAACTGGTCGCGTTCGGCGATGTTGTTCACGGTGTTCAGCAGCGAGATGTAGGCGATCCCGAGCTGGGCGGAGTAGCCTTCGCGCGCGTAGGTCGCGAAATCCACCACGGTAAGGTCGGCTTCAGGCCAGGGCGTGCCTTCGCGATTGAACATCTCGCCGTCGGCGCCCATGCAGAACATCTGCATGGCTTCCGCCATTTCGGCCAGGCGCGCGCGGCGTTCTGGCGCGGAGCCATCGCTCCTGGAGGCCTGGTAGAGCGCATCGCGCACATCCTGGGTCAGCACCGTTCGGTTCGCGGCGGCGCAGGTCCTGGCCGCAGCCAGGATCGCTTGGCGGATGGCGCTGCGATCGGCACGGGTCAGACGCGCGTCTTCCTTCTCTTCGCCGCCGGTGATCATCAGGCGCGCGACGATCTCCATCTCGCCGAGGATGTCTCGTTGATCGTCCTCGAGGTCGACCTTGTTACCCTGGACGGCGTCCGAGGCATCGATGTCTTCGGCGTCCAGGACCTTCACTTGGTCGGGGCTCTCGACCAGCTTGATGGCGTCCGCGAACGGCGCCAGGCTGACGCCGGAGCCCGGGGCGAGGCGGACCCGGTGGACCGAGAGGCCAAACCGCTTGGCGAAGTCGGCCAGCAGGCCGAAGCTGTTGCCCGCTTCCGCGACGAACATCCGCGGCAGGTACATGGCGAGCATCTGGCTGATGAGGTTGGTCAGGGACGCCGACTTGCCGGACCCGGTTGGCCCGAAGATGAAGCCGTGGGCATTCATCTGCCGGTCCAGCTTGTTGAACGGGTCGAAGGTCAAGGGCGCGCCGCCGCGGTTGAACAGCGTGAAGCCAGGGTGTCCTGTACCGGTGGTACGCCCCCAGATGGGGGACAGGTTGGCGATGTGCTGCGCGAACATCATCTGGGTGTACCACTCCAGCGCTCGCTTCTCGTTCGGATCGAAATTGCAGGGCAGCCAGCGCAGGTAGCTGTTCAGCGGTCCCACTTCGTTCTGCGGTTCGACCGGCACCAGGCCGGCGCCGAGCAGCACGTTGCTCAGGGTGATGCAGCGCTCCTCCAACTGGGTATGGTCGCGGCCGCGCACGAACAGAGCGATCGAACCGCGATAGAGCTTGTGCTCCCGGCCGATCAGGCGGCGAACGGTGGCCACGTCCTCGCGGGTGTGGATCGAGGCCTGGTTGTCACCAACGGCCTTTTTCGAGAGCTGCTGCAGATGCCCTTCCAGCATGTCCTGCGGCGTCACGACCATGGTGATGCACAGCAGCGTGTCCTCGGGCATTCGATCGAACAGGGCGTTGAGGCCATCGCCTTTGAGCGTCTCGCCGGTGAAGTGGCCTGTCAGCGGCGCCTTGTTCAACTGGTCGACCACAATCACTCGGTGCGGCATGGCATCGAAGAGCCATACGCCCTGGGTGGCATCGGAAACAGGCTGCCGATAGAACAGGTTTTGGGAGAAGTCGGTGCCGTCGGCCAGCGGCAACTCGTCCTGCAGGATCGGTTCGTCCGGCCGGCAGACCAGTTCGTAGAAGCGACGTAGATCCGCATCGGTCTTGCCGAGGTGATCCGGGTGCGGGTTGAACCAGCGGATCAACCAGTTCCTGATCTCCTGTCCGCCCATACGCGAAGCGACGATGCCGGCGTTCGCCAGGCCGCCTTGGATACGCTCGCAGATGGATTTCAGATACGCCGCCGGGTCCTGTCCGCGAATCTGCGCATCCGCCTTGCGGATCCGGCGGTAGACGACCATCCGCACGCGGCGCTGCTGTCCTCGCCAGGGCAGCTTGCTGACGGCGGTGTCGACGAACAGTCCGCCCGGCTTCGAAATTCCCTCCAGGTGATGCTTCATGAGCGCCAGGTACATCTCGCTGAAGGCCGATCCTCGCGCTCGAGGATGGACGTACTGCCTCAACTGCTCCTGGAAATTGTCCCAGCTGATCTCGTCCTGGGCGTAGAACTGGACGATCCAGGGCGAGGTTTCGTGCTCGTCGAAGGAGTTCTGCAGGGCTTCCTTTAGTGCGTCCCGGGCGTTCTGCATCCAATTGGGGTCGCGGCCCTCGGTGCCCAAGGGCACCAGCTCGAAGAAGACGGCACGCGAACGCCCATCTTCCAGGAGCATCACCTGCTCGTCGGGCAGGTACTCAGCCCAGGGCAGCAGGTCGACGAACGATGGGTCGTGATCGTAGATGCGTGACGCTTCAGCCTGCGTGGCGCCATTCTTGCTCCCGGTGTTGGGCAGAGGAATACCCGTGGCGGCCAGTCGCGCCAGATAGCGCTCAGTCGCTTCTTCCGCAGCCGCTACGTCCAGCGCTCCTGAATCTTCGGGAGCGTCAGCCGGTACCGACTGAGGCTGTGTGCGACCGCGCAGAAGGGTTTGAAAAAGGCCCATCAGTAGTCCTCCGTGCGCTCGCCCGGCATGGCGTACTGGACTCGCTGGTAGAAGGGGAACACGGTGGTATAGCCCGGTACCGGGGCGGGATCGCTGCCGGCCAGGTGCGGGAACACATACATGACCAGGTCGGGATTGGGCAGTCGTTTGAACTGGCTGTGGATCTCGTTGCTGGCCGTGCGGGTGTAGTCGGCCTGGTCGTTCGCGGAGGCAACCTGCTGCGGATCGATCGGGCGCCGCAGCGTTTGCCTGGCATCGAGGAGTAGCCGGCCACGGCTGTTGCCTATCGAGCTGGTTGCACCTTGTTCCCAGACGTCGAGCATGTTGGCCTCGCCGTGGGGCAGCATCTCCTCCTTGCTGGTGGAGCACGCTGAGAGGGTCAGCGCGCAGGCCAGGCCGGCGCAGAGGCGAAGAAGGGAGTTAGTCCAGATCTGCTGTTGCATGAGCGGCTCCAGAGCTGTAGTCGACCTTGCGGCCCTTGAGTTCGTAGTCGATCGCCAGTTGCTGATCGAGATGCACGGCGACCCGCGCGCCAGGTTGCACGTAGACGGCGGCGAAGGCCTCGCCGTACAGCTTGTTCATCCACTGCCGGATGTCGCTGACGCCGCCGGAGAGGATGCTGTTGAGGGCCGAGTTGCTGTTGGTTCCGGTCGTCCCGAAGCTGGTGCCGTTGCCGCTGAAGACGGTGCTGGTGTTGTTCTCGTCGGCGTCCAGGAGTTTGGCGATGCCGGCCCCGGCAGCCGTGAGTAGGCTCTGATTGCCCAGGTACTCCTTGGCATTGGATCGGCGATCACCGGCGATGCAGGGGATGCCGTAGGGGTCGCTGATCCAGCCGAGGCCGCCCTGGATGGTTTTCTGGTCGGCGCTGGCGGTCTGGTTGTTGTTGCTCTGGTTGTCATTCACCTCTTCGGCCGGCGCCGGGAAGGTGCGCACGGTCCCGTCGTTGAACACGAACGTGAGGCTACGGATCTGCCCACGCACGCAGGAGAGTGTCCAGTCGCCCGAGGCGGTCCCGCTGGCTACCGCGCCGGCGACGTCCGGCAGCTCGATGCCGTTAGCGGTGAGGTTGTCTGGGCCGATGAGGATTTTGAACGGGTAAGGATCATTGACCGTCCCGTCGACCGGCACACGACCGATCAGCGCAGACATGGCCACCGAGCCCATGAGCGTCGAGTTCTGCGGCAGCGTGTAGGTCTTGCGGACGAGCTTGCGGTTTTCCAGGTCGGATCGCTGCTGGCCGACGGGGTGCAGCCCGTCATCGATCCGCTCCAGCGCGTTCTGGCCGCGATCGACCGCGTTGCCGAAGGAGGTCGGGAAGCTGAATCCGCTCGGTTGTGTGGTGGAGCCGGCGGCCAGCGGCTGGCCATTGGCATCGACTGCGCGGGCGTCCTGGGGCTCGATCCAGACGATGTCCGATGAAGACGAGCCCGCTCCCTGAAAGTGCTGGCCATCCTCTGGTCGCACGCCGAATCCTACGGGCAGGTCGGTGTCGCCGGCCTCGGGAATGTGGGTTAGGTTCTCGAGCCGTTTCTGTACCTGATCCAGGATCGTCTGGCTACGGTTCTCCTGCTGTTGCTGCAGCTCCTGGGCGGTGTTGTTGAGCTTCTGCTCGATGTTCTGATCGATGTTGCGCAGGCGGCCCTGCAGGTTCTCATTGGCAGCTTTGAGCGAGTCATTCTCCTGGATGACCTTACTGATCTGGTCCTTGAGCTGCCGGCTTTCCGCCACGATGGTGCGTAGTGTGTCGGCGGGTGTGTCGCCGTCGATGCCCAGGGTTGCCGCTTCTTCCGACGTTACCGTCGGGGTTGCGGCGCCTTGTGATTGCGCGCTTTCCTTCTTGCCCATCATGCTCACGCCGATCAGGATGGCGCCGATCACGACGGGGATGACCAGCAGCTTCAGGAGGGGATTACCGGTCAGCGCCACGACGGCCTCCTTTGGGATCGATCTGGCTGATGGAGGAGGGCAGGAGCGCGTCGGCAAGGCCGCGGCTGCGCGTCACCAGATACACGGTAGTAGTGTCGGAAGCGTCGCCCCGGGCCCCCAAGTACGGGTGCTGGAAGGTCGCGGCGACGAAATTGCCCATCAGGTCCCTGGGGTCCAGGGCCAGGTGCTGGGCGCTGGCGTTCTGCAGCTTCACCGCCGTGACGTAGTAGTCGTCCAGCCGCCAGGCGCCCAAGGCGGTAGCCGTGATGGGCAGACTGGGGAGCAGTGTATTCAGGTCGAGCTGTCGCTTGACGCGCACCTGACCGACGCCATCCACCGGTTCCACCGTGCGTAGCGGGGCATAGAGCATCTGCGCCGCATAGCGCGTCAGAACCACGGGGACGGGCGTTTCGCGCGGCACGGCCTTCGGTGCTTCTGCCTGCTCGGTCTGTTTCGCTGCTGCCGATGGCTGGGCTTCCCGGGGCTGGCCATAGTGCGGAGCCACGGGCTCGCCGGCGACGATCCTGACCGGCTCGCGCGGCTGTTGGTCGGCCGCTGCCTCGGTGGCGGCGATATCGATGAGCATCTGCTCGCCATTGGTCGCGTCCTGCAGGCGCAGGCGCGCCGGAGGAATCGGCTCGTTGGCAAGCAGGTAGAGCGCGCCGCCGGTACTCTGGACGCGCAACTTGCCCTGCAGGTCCCGAGGAACGCCGACTCGCACGTTCCTGTCGACGAATACAATGCGTTCCTGGCCGACCGTCAACGGAATGGCCAGCGGAATGCGCTCCCAGCGCAGAATCTCCACCGCTTGTGCCAGTGCGGGTAAGGCAAGCATCAGCAAGAGCGAGCCTGTCGACTTCCGGATCATAGACCTCCCTCCCGCTTGGTGGGGGCGACCGGCTCTTCAAGCTCGATACGTTGAGGCGTGTCGGAGTAGCAGTCCCACTGCAGGCCGAAGGGATTAGTCTCCGGGTCGACGTCGGCGCGGATGACGTGCAACGGGTAGCGGGCCAGCGCCCGCTTGATCTTCTCGCCGGCGTAATACTCCGTGCTGTCCATGTCCAGGTTGACGGTCCAGTCATTGATCGAGTGCTGGATCACGCGGCCATTGCTCTCGCCAATGCCTCGACCGGGGATTTCCGAGGTGGTGCGCTCGCGTCCCCTGAGCTCGCCGGCGTTACGACGAAACTCGAAGTCTTTCTCCAGGAAGACTTTGCAGGAGGGAGTGAGGTAGGCGGCGTAGCGGAACAGGTTTCCCTTGTAGTCCACCTCGCCGTCCTTGGGCCAACGTTGCACCTGCTGGAAGATGTAGAGACCGAATGCATAGACACTCTCTGGCGGAATGTCCCACCACAACCGGGTGCTCCCTGAACGCAAGTCGGGCGGAATGTGGATCCAGAGGTCTTTGCGGGCTTCCCAGACGCAGTAGGCCAGCACCACGATGACCATGCACAAGAAGCCGGTGATGAACCGGAACGTGTTGATGTGAGCCTGCTGTTGCGCGGTGTGTTTTCTGAAACTCATGGGGACTCCGTGCGTCGACTGGTCCAGGCGCCGGAGCGCGTCACCAAGTGACGGTTGCCGAAGACGGGAAAGCGCAGCGAGAGGGCCAGCTCCACCTGGCGGTAGAACCAGGTATCGGGCCGCCCCCGCTTCATCCGCCGCAGGACGCGGCTGCCGATACCCAGGCCGAGGGCGCCGACCAGCAGCGCGCCCAGTGGAATGCAGGCAGCGTTACCTGCGACCAAGGCAGCTGGAATGCCAAGAGCGAACCCGGCTGCTCCGCTGGTGAAGACCGTGATCCACATTTCGTCTGCGGTCAGGCCGCCGATGACCACCGGTTGCCGGTTCAAACGGGTCGGCAGGAAGCTGAGGGTCCCATCCTGAAACAGATGTTCTTCGGGCATGGGAAGGCCCTTACATGATGGTGGTGGCTTTGGTGACGAGATAAATGATCAAGATCAGCAGGCCGATGCCTACGGCCACGCCTGCCCCGAGATCCGACCACTTCTTCTTCCCATCATGGATGGCGTGATAGGTGCCGTAGGTATGCCAGGAGACTCCCAGAAAGACAGCCACGCAGATGAGTAGCGCGAGGAGCATTGCTCCGTCATAGCCGAAGTTCTGGATGGTTTGCATGATCCCCGAGCCCTCCCCACGGGTAGGTGCCTCGGGTTTGGGGAGTGCAGCCAAGGCGACACCTGGGAATGCCAAAGAGATGGCTGCCAGGCGCCGGCAGAGGGTGGACAGTTTCTGGAGGGTGAATTTCAGCATGAGTGTCTCCGTATGGGTCAGCTGAGGAGGAAGAAAGAGGTGATGCCGAGGAGGACCAAGATCCGTATCGCGGAAGCGCCGGCGGTGGCGCTGTCGAGGTTGTTGGTGGCCCAGCCGCGCCAGGTGCTGTACATCGCCCAGGCGGACCACAGCAGAAGGAAGGTCATCGCTGCTCCAATGAACAGCCCCTCGCCGGCCGATGGAGGAAAGCCTGCGGCGGCCTGGAACGCTGATGTCTGGGCTCCGCTCATGCTCACGGCATCGGCCCTCCGCGCAGGGTGTAATTCCCAGATAGGTCGGAAGGGTCACGCGGTTGGGCGCGGCTGGGCGTCATGTAGTCCTGCAGGCCTTGGCGGATGCGCTGCAGGTCAGCGGCCAGGCGTGAGTAGTCGAAGTAGAAGCGCTGTCCGGGCTCATCGGCGCCCTGGGCACTGCGGCGGGCGGTGTCCTCGAGGGCGTTGAGCTGCCGGATCATCACCTCCAGGTTCGCCTGCTCGGAGGCGCTCGCTGCGAAAGCTCCCTGTGCGACCAGCGCACTGCAGGCCAAGACGGCCAGGCAGCTTCGGCGAAGGGGTTGATGTGGAGTGTTCACGGCGAATCTCTTGCAGATCAGGGTGCGATCAGCTTGCCGATCGCCCTGATTCCATTCCGCAAGAAATACTCGGCGCGGGTCCGGGGTATTTTTTTATGAGGTTGCGCGTTTGAAAAACAGCAGGTAGCTGACGGGCAGAGCGACGCCCCAGGCCCAGCCTTGGGCGTTTTGATTGCCGATCTCGGTTACGCCCCGCATGAGTGGCTGAACGCTCACCAGCTCCCAGCCTTCCCGGCCCAGACGCACGACCTCGGCCCAGCGCAGAGGGTTGAGCAAGGCTTGGTCGTCGGGTTCCAAGGTCTCTTCTTTGTGTTTGAACATCGCGACGCCCTTGGTGAGAGTTTTGTAGGGAATATCGATGTTCTCGACATGGTATTCGAAGGTCTGCTTCATGACGTGCTCCTGGAGCGGTTCGGGTCGAACCGCACGGTTTCAAGAGCAGGAGGAGGGCCTCAACCGAAAATACTAGGCCTAGCACCAGTGAATTTCTGGTGGTTGGCGGGTTTAGAGACACGTATGGACGTCTGGGTGTATATTTCATATATATTTCTAAGGGAGACGGCTGATGCTTAGAAACATCTCTATTGGAGTTTTGCTAGCCATGGCTGCTATGTTGGACAGTTATGGGGTGGCTGCCGCTACATTACGATGCGGGTCGGCAATTGTTAGTGAGGGTGACTTGATTGATGATGTGCTTAGGAAGTGCGGCAACCCTGATAGCCGTAAAGTTGAAGGGCCCGCAGTGGATGGTAGTGGCTATATAGTGCGGGGGGCTGCTACTGTCGAAAACTGGGTATACGGACCAAGGAATGGTTGGTACCAGAAGCTTAGGTTTGTCGATGGAAGGCTAGTTCAGATAAAAGGCAGTATGGACTAGGGTATAGCCGTGGATGGTGTGTTTTTCATCCACGGCTATAAGTCTCATCCGGCAGATGATATAAGGGTAAGGATATTTGCGATTGGTAGGCCTTGTGCGTCGGAAATAAACACGGTTGTACTAGCGCCTGCACGAGAAACTATCTGTTGTAGGTTGCTCGGATTAGACATGCCGCCGTTGTAATTGGCTTGGAATTGCTTGCTGGAACTTGCTATGTCTAGAAGTTCAAGTAGAGTGCTTTGGTTGGCGGATTGTGCGGAGTTCATGCTGATTGATGTGTTTGATCCTGCCGCTCGGAGCGCCTGCTGGATGTTGTTTGAAGTGAGTTGGGCACCATTAAAGTTGGCGCTGAATCTTTTAGTGTTGCCCGCGATGTTGATGGCCTGTAAAAGGGTGGATATATTCGCCGCTTGAGCGGTGTTGACGCTGATACTGGTTCCCGAGGCCGCAGCGCTGATCGCTTGCTGAAGGTTGTCTGCTGTTAGTTGTGCACCATTGAAGTCGGCGCTAAATTTTTTCGTGTCTTTGGCAGAATTGATGAGGGCTAGCAGGGTGCTTATATTAACCGCCTGAGCAGTGTTGACGCTAATGGATGTTCGGGTTCCTGCGGCGTCTAAAGCTTGTTGAATGTTGTTTGAAGTAAGTTGAGCGCCGTTGAACTCTGCGCTGAATGTTTTTGTGTTACCTGCTGCATGAATAGTCTGAAGAAGGGCGGTTATATTTGCCGCTTGTGCGGTGTTGACGCTTATGCTAGTGTTTGTTCCTGCCGCATTTACTGCTCTAAGTAGGTTGTCGCTGCTGAGTTGGGCTCCATTGAATTCTGCGCTAAAACTCTTTGAGTTGCCTGCTGTAGATATTGCGGAAAGAAGTGTGTTTATATTGATGGCTTGTGCGGCTATTGTGGATACTCTGGTTAGTGATCCTGCTGAGTTTATGACTTGCTGAAGGTTGTTAGCAGTCAGCTCTGCGCCGTTGAAAGTTGTTGAGAGGTTTTTTGTATTTTCTGCAGCGGTTGTTGCCTTGAGAAGAGTGTCTATATTTAGTGCTTGCGCGTTGCTTATGCTGATGCTTGTATTCTTTCCTGCTTTTGATAGGGCCTCTAGCATGTTTCTTGGATTTAGAAGGCGTCCGTCGAAATCAAGGATAAGTTTCATCTCAATGCTCCGCTGTGACCTAACGTTAAAGTCTTGGTGTGAGTACTTCCTAGGCTGAATGAGTTGGTTACAAATCTCTTTGCCTTATGTCAATATCAGGCATTCGCTGTGACCAATATCATTTTTTGAGTCATTTTTTACAGATAGCTATCTGCTCCTTCAGTTGTCTGTCGTCCACGTACCGCTGCATGATCGACAGCACCAAGCTGTTGATGGCGAGGATCTTCATCGCTCGGGTCACTGCGACGTAGATCAGGTTCAACTCATCGTCGCGCTTGCCTGGGTCGGTGTCGGGGGACAGCGGGTCCGCGTTGAAGTCGTCGTACAGGCAAACGAAATCCCATTCCAGCCCCTTGGCCTTGTGTGCGGTGGTCAGGGTGATTGTTGCGTCCAGCTCATCGTCAAGGGTCAGTGAGCGAAGCTCAAGGATCCGCGCAGGCAGATCAGGGTAGGTCGATATGATCTTGATCGAGCGAAGCATCTCACCGTCCTGGCTGATCTCGGCGATCTCCACGTACTGGGTGTAGTCGCGGTAGTCACGGAGCAGTTTCTTGTTCTGGACGTTTTGGCGTAGGCCTCGGCTGAATGCGTACAGATCCTCCAGGTCGCGCAGCGAGTAACTGTCGATACCGCCTACCCAGTGGAATTTGGGCTCCGGATGATTGCGGACCAGCTGCAGGGCATTCTCGATGACGCCGATAACGGTGCGGTGAATGAAAGTGCGGTGAGGAAGGTCCGCCGGGAGGGACTTTTTCACCAGCGTCTGCGGGCCCAATCCTTGAAGTTTCCGTGTCTCGCCCTTGTAGGAGAGGATGATGTTGGCCACGTGCGCAATCGCGGGGCCGAACCGCCAGCTCTGGGTCAGGTAGTGCTCCTCGGCGCCGACCATCCAGTCGCTGTTCAGGGCATCTTCCGCGCCTCTGAACCGGTAGAGCTGCTGGTGGGGATCGCCGACGATAGCCATTCTGATGCGCTGCCAGTGGGCAATGTCCGCGATCACTGGGTTGATGTCCTGTCCCTCGTCCAGGAGCATGCAGTCGAAGCGCTGGCTCAAATCGGGCTTGCTCAGTTGATACAGCTTCAGGTAGCCGTCATGGGGCATCAGCATGCCGGTGTCCTGGAGATCTACCATGCGCCTCCAGACTACTCGCGCCATGTCCAGGCCCTGCTTGAGGAAGCGTTCCTGGGCACTGGTGAGGAACGCCTTGTCGCGGAAGCGCGGGAAGTGCGGTCGGCCGAGTTCCGCGTCGGCGCTGGCCATGTAGTTGTTCAGCGTGGCCAGCACGTCACGTACCAACTCCCAGTCTTGGGTATCGAGTCCGCGGGCGATATCGGTCAGACGCAGGTTCTTCGTCTTCTTGTGGGCGTACTGGATGCCGTACACCGCATGAGCCAGGCTGTGGGCGGTCTTGCACACTACGTTGCGGGGAAACTTGCCCTTCGCGGCTTTCTCCACCGAGTTGTTGTAGCAGAGATAGAGGATTCTCAGGGTAGGGTTCGCCTTGGCAAAGCCCACCGGGGTGGTCGTCTTGCCAGTGCCGGCGAAGGCCCGCACCAGGATCTTCGATGCCTTCGACTGGATGATCGGTGACTGTTCGTGAGTCCACTGCATAGGTGTCTCCGGAGATACGAGGGCTTCCAGATTGGTAGGTGTCTGGTTAAACAGGGGGCTGTGGCTGTGGAGCTAGTCAGGGCATGGCATCATTTGTCGTTCGTCTCCCTGAAGGCATCGAAATGAAAATTTGGCGATTTGCGTTGATCTTTTTGATTCTGCTTTTTGCTGTCGCGTGGTTCTCATCTAGCGAGTTGAGATCACATGCTGTGCCTTGGTTGATTCACTGGTTCGAGGTGCTCAACCGATAGTGCGCCGGTGACGAATACACAGGTAGCAAAGGTGCGTAATGACCATTGTCATAGTCGCCAGGCATAGTGAAAATCCGGCACATAGCGTGAGAAATGCCGCACCCTCGGCGGCCCCTGTAGTAGCGTGGGGGACTATCGTCTCCATTGTTGGAATCAACCGATTTATCACCTGTGCCACGGCATAGACGTATAGAACCGAGGTCACGCTGAGCCAGGCGAGCGGAGTTAAAACGGCCTGTCTGGTCCATGGACCACGACGAGTACCAACTCGAACCCAGGCTGCGGTGAGCAACCATTGGACTGACAGCAATACCAGGGCGACTTCAACGAGAACTTGCCAATACGTGCCGGCCTCCTTGAGCCTGCCCATCGTCATGAGTACAGCCGCTGAAAGCAGCAGTACAAGGACAGTCAGCGTGATCCAACTGGCGTGTAGAGCCGTGTCGCGCGAAGGCAAGAGGTGTTTCAGCGGTAGGGCCATGAGCGTCTCCTCGAGGACTAGAGGTATTTCTTGAAGGTGGATGCTGTGATGCACACCGCTACGCCGAGCAGCGCGGCGCAGGGCAGCAGGATGAGCAAGGGGTTGATGCTGATGGGGATCGCCAGGTAGAGGGTCCAAGGGACGACCGCTAGCGGAATGATGCTGCCGCGCGCCTTGTGGTAGAGGTAGCTGGACTCCCGGCCGGCGCCGAACTTGCGCAGGTCCCGGCGCACCAGGCCGTCCACCAGGCCGGTGAACGCGGCCATCAGGAACAACGGGATCGTCATGACCAGAATCACCAGGCGCACGACGAATGTCAGCACCGTGTACAGCGCGGCCAGGCCGTAGTTCTGCAGCGTGGAGACACCCTGGGCGGTGAGATAGCGAACGTCCAGAGGGCTCCGTGGCCCTGCCTGCGCGATGGTGGTCATGTTGGTCATCCAGTCGACTATCCCGGTCTTCACGAACAACCAGTCATAGGCCAACTGGGCCAGCCAGGTGGCGGTTCGACCTGGCTCCTGCACGACGACGCTGTGTAGCAGCCCCTGCGACAGCCAACTGAGTTCGTACTCGAACATGGCCTGGGCATGCTTCCAGCCCGCGTCAGGCCAGAAGAAATACAGGCAAACCCACTCCACGATGATTGCGCCGACCAGCGAACCGAACATCACGCCGAGAAATTGGAAGGGCGTACTGATGATGGTGCCGACAAGGGTCTTCTGGCTCTCTTGTTGCTGCTCTGCACGTTGAGTGACTTCAGCCATCAGGCGGCATCCTCACCGGCGCCGAGGTGACGGAAATCGTCGACCAGGTCCTGGGGCAGACCATCCTGCAGGGCGGAGTATCCCGGCGCCTCCCACCACTCGCTGTTGGCGGCCTGGCCCTTGCGCATACCGGCAGCCAGCTCCTGCAGGCTTTTCGGCATCACCTCGTCGGGATCGACCGCCGGCAGCGGCATTCGGATCTTCCAGAGATTGCCGCCCTCGAGCAGCGCGAACGCCTGTCCTTTGGGCAGACCAACGATGTGGGCCGGCTCGAGCATCGGCACGCTGGTCATCTGCACCTGGTCGTGCGAGCTGGAGGTGAAGGCTGCCTTCTTATTGTTGATCGCGTCGTTGGCGCCGCTCGCCGGCGTGCTGGTGTAGATCTGGACCTTGGGGAGCTGGTTGGTCAGGAGTTCGGCCGTGGCGGTTTCCCGTACACGCAGCATGAACAGGTTGTTGAAGTTGCCGATGATCTGACCGGCCTTCGCACGGGAGCCGATCTTGGCCTCGATGTCGCTCATGGTCTGGGTGTAGGCCGTCACCTGCACACCGGCGCCGCCCGCTTTGTTGACCATGGGGATGAACTCGTCGCCAATCAGCTCGTTGAACTCGTCGGCATGCAGGTTGATGCGGACCTTGCCGCCGGCGAGTGAGCCGGGCAGGCCGTCATCGACTCCATGCTTGTAGATGTGACCCGCGACCGAGACCAGGTCGCTGAACATGGAGTTGCCCACCGCGGCGGCGACCTCGGTATCCGATAGTGCGTCGAGGCCGACGTAGACCACGGCGCGTTTGCGGATGACCTGCATCCAGTCGAAGATCGGCCGCGGATCGTTGAGGTCCGCGTAGTTGGGCGAAAGCAGCTCCGAGATCCGCCCGGTGGTGAGTTTCTCCAGCAGCGGCAGCAGCGAGGCCACGATCTTGTCGAAGTAGGTCTTGTCGTAGCGCACGGCGCTCTTCAGGCCTTCCATGACCGGGTTGGCGATGCGTTTCTGTGTCAGGTACTGGTCGATGGCCACGACACGGAAGGGCCGCCCTTTCATGTTGAATGGCACGTTCTTGTCGTTGAGCTTGCCCTCGATATGGATGATCGTGTCCCAGGCCCTCGGGTCGTGCTCGCTGATGTACTTCTGGGCGTACTCGACGAACAACGCATCGATGTTCACGACGTGCCGTAGGATCTGCTGGTAGTCCGGGCGGATACCCAGCGCGTGCAGTGCGCGGGCGATGATGTTGACGAACCGCCAGGCAAACTCGCGGAACGCCGCGCTGTTGCCTTCGCCGGAGAGCTGGCCGGCGACGCGGGTGGCGACCTCGGAGATCCGGCCGAACCGGCCGACGGCGTTGTAGCGTGCCGATAGGTCAGGGTGGCCGAGGTGGAACACGTAGAACTCATCCAGGCGGCCGGCACGCTCGCACTCCACGTACATACGCTTGAGCAGGTCTGCATCGCCTTTCGGGTCGAAGACGATCACTACTTCGTAGTCCGGCTGCTCCTCTGCGCGCCGGCGCCGGTGGCCGTGGTGAACCGTCTGGGTTCGCCGGCCCATCTTCGCCCGCCGGCGTCGGCCCCGGCAGTGGGTGCGGCGAATATCCTGGGTGATGAACAGCTCCGCGAGTCGCGTCTTACCCACCCTCGTAGTGCCGAGTACCAGTGTGTGGCCGACGCGCTCGCCCAGTTGCAGGCCTACATCCTGTTCGCGCGGCTCGATGCCATGGAGCCGAGGCAAACCGCCCACGGGCGGCAGCGGCCGTGCGGGGTTCCAGGCCACGTCCCAGGCAGTGGCTTTGGCGACCAGCTTCAGAGGGAAGGGGGCGAACTCAAGCTGCTTCTCCAGCCGGCGCGCGCGCTCGTAGAGCGGCGAGGGCTCGACGTAGGAGGCGAACTGGGGCAGGTAGGTATCTGCCAGGCGCTGCGTATGCTTCTGCGTCCAGCGAAAGCCCTTGCCGATGAACAAGTGTTCGTTGCTGACCGGCATTTCGGCACTGGTCATCGTGTACTTCGGCAGTCGGCGGATGTTCCGCCGGTAGCGGAGCACCACGCCGGCCTGCTTCAGCCGCACGATACCCAGCCAGGCGAAGCCCAGCGCGGCCACGATGCCGAACAGCGGAGTGAGGGCGAACGTCCACGGCGCGACGATGCAGAGCGCGGCCGCGTTGAAGCACACGGTGGTGGTGTAGAGCTCCACGGCCGGCCGCAAGAGCGCTTCCAGCGGGTACTGGCCTGCCATGGGTTACACCTTCAGGCTCGCCGGCGAGTGCAGACGGCCCGGTCGGCGGCGCTTGGCATGAAGTTCCAGCACCTGTTTCCTGGCTTGCTCTACCTCATGATCAGGCAGCATCTGCTCCAGCAGCTCGCAGAGGGACGACTCGTCCTCCAAGGCCTTGGATGTCACCTCACCGCCGTAGCGTGAGATCAGGCCGAGCAACTCCTGGTACATGAGTTGGCGTGCTTGAGCGTCGCTCGGCTGCTTGATGACCAGGGTGATCAGGTGAGTAGTCATGAGGACTCCTACTGCTGGATGGCGGTGGATGTGATGAGGGCGGGGTAGTGCCGCAGTCCGAGCCGGTCGACCAGGTCGTCCGCCGGCGCCGGCAATATCTGAAGTCCTTTCCCCAAGGCACGGATTTCCGTCAGGCGCGCTTCGCTGGCCACGTTCACTGCCAGGCCCACAGCGTGGAGGCCTCGGAGCTCGTCGCCTCGCTCTTTCAGCCAGGTTCGAGACAGCGTGTCGTCGCCGACCAGGAACAGAGGTTGCAGGCCTGGGGCGTTGATGGCGCGCCCCTGAACCTGGCCTGGCGAAAGGCGTGCCGAGCGAACTGGAAACGCACCTGAGCCACGGACACCCAGGTCGCCAGGTCCTGGTGTGGCAGCGGATGGCTGCGGATCCAGGCCCTGGTAGTAGGGGAGCGCCGAGGCGCCGCCGAGGTCTTCGACAACGATCAGCCCGGCGGCCCAGGCTTGAGTCGCGAACGCCGTGCAGAATGCCAGCGTGGCTAGGATCTTCTTCATGGATTGGTCACCAGCAGGTTGACGCCGAGGACTTGGCTGAGGTGGCGGGATACTGTCCTGCGGTACTTTGCGGCAGGTTCGCCGCCGGCGGGGCGGTGGTAGCGGCCGGCGACTTGGATCCAGTCCACCGGTTTACCGGGGGCAGAGGCGTACAAGGCGTCCCGCTGCTCGATCAGGATGTCGGAGGTGGCGTCCAGGTTCTTGTACGGATCCAGGGAGTCGCAGGGGCTGGAGAAACGATGTCCGTTCCAGCCGATGTTGACCTGGCCGAGGCCGGAATCGACGCTCTTGGCCCCGTAGAGGTTGATCGCCGCGAGTAGCGCGGTGCAGGCGGCGGTGCGGGTCGCGTAGTAGTAGGATTTCCCGGCGACGTTCAATGTCCAGGGCCAGGGAACGTATTCGCCGCGCAGCAGGACCTTGCTCTCGGTCAGAGCGACCGAGTAGAGCACCTCGGCCGGAACCCCTTTGGGCAGGGCGATCTGTTTGTACGCCGGCGGTGGATCCACGGCGGCCTGAGCGATGTTGGCCAGGACCAGCAGGGTGGCCAGTTGGAGGGCTCGAACTACAGACGTTGCCATCGGCCGTTCACCTCCTGTACCAGGGCGGGAAGGGCCCCGCCCAGTCCCAGGACCATCCAGCGGCCCTCGTCATGATTGAGCGTGATCTGCTTGCTGCGAACTTTCTTCGGGTCGACGCCGGCGAGGATTGCCCAGTGCCGCACTCGCTCTGCGTCGTTCTGGCTACCGACGAAGTAGAGGTCGAACTCCTTGTTCTGCTGCTGCAGGTCGCGCACCCGCTGGATGCAGGCGGTGCAGTTGTCCTGGACGAACAGGGCCAGGCGCCCGCTGCTCTGCAACGCTGGGCTCATGTTCGGCGCGCCCGACGGGTTGGCCGTGCTGCTTTCGGTGAGGCGGATGACTCCCTCGCCTGGATAGGCGCGGGCGAAGGCTTCGTCGTATGCGCGCTGGTAGGCGAGTTCCTTCTCGACCCGGCGCCGTTCGGCCTGGACCTGTAGATCGGCATACCGCCGCCGTTCCTCTGCCGATCGCGCCTCGATGCCCAGCGCGGTCAGCGGGTCAATGCCAGGTGAGTACACGCCCCGGGGGCCTTGCATGAGCGTCTGGTAGCGGGTCCATTCCTGTTGATTCAGTCCCCACTCCTGGGCCAGGTCGCTCTGAGATGTCTGCTGTTTCAGCGTGTCGAGTTGGCTACCGGACAGCTGGCTGCTGGCCTCTCGGCTTGCCGCAGCCTCCTGGCCGACTGCTGGATAGCTCAGCAGCAGCACCAGGCCGGACAGGAGCGATACGGTTCTGTTCATGTGCGGGGTCCTATGGTTGGATGCGAACGCTGCGCGAGGCGCCGGCGACGTCGAAGTGCGCGGTACGATCGTCAAGGTCGGTCAGTCGCCAGGTCGTGCCGGCGACGGCATCGCCCTGGCGAATGAGGTAGATCTGGCTGAGCTGGGTGGATCCCGGAGGTGCAACCGACAGAAACCGTTCGCCCCCGCGATACTCCACGCCGAGGATTGAGAAGGGCGGAGGCTCGATCGGCTTGGGTTTCGGCTTGGGCTTGACAGGGAAGGCACCGCGCTTCGGTGGAGGCACGATCAGCGGCGGAGCCTTGGCTTGCTTCTCTTGCAGCGTGCGGACAGAACCGTCCAGCGTCTCCACTGTAGCCTTGAGCACCAGGAGATCGCCGGCCGAGGCGGTGGTTTGAGCCAGGTTCTCGACGGCGTCGGAGGCCTGCTTGGCGAAGGCCTGCGCGGCGTCAATGCGGTTGGACAGTGCCTGTTGGCCTGAGCGGAAGTCCTCGTTGCTGACCAGGTGCTGCCCATCCACGGCGTCGAGGCGCTCGTCGACTCGATTCAAGCGAGCCAGGATCGCCTCTAGCGAGGTCTTTTCCGCGGCACTGTCCACGCCTGATCGGAGCTGAATGAGTTGGTACTGCTGGTAGCCCAGCAGGCCGGCCATCGCCGTCAAGCAGAAGCCAAGAATCACTGATGCAGGGGTTGGGCGTTTCATGAGGGTCCTCGCGCGAAGCTGGGGACAACCTCTCAAACGGACAACGTTGATGCAGTAGGAAATACTCGGCGGGAGGGGGGATGATTTTTTCGGGAGGGATTCTTGCGAATCCTCCGGCCTAATGCTCTGTGCGAAGCTGACGAAGCTCGGGGGCTCTTCGTCGCGCATCAGGGCTGAACGCTGGATAGCACAGCAGGCTGACCTGCACCGAAAAAACCAAGTGATTGGCATCACCGCGTCGCTGGCGGATCGACGATGGGTCGGACTCGTTGAGGTGGAGTAGTCAGTGAGGTCATTCGGCTTACCGGCAGTGCAAATAGGATATCCCGCTCCGTGGCCGAGAGGATCAAGCGGCGCGGCATGTCTCAGATGTCTGTGCGGGTGTGGTGGCAGAGAGTTTCCCGGCTGATATTCGGAGGTGGGGAACAATAGAACCAAAAACCAACGTAAGCAGAAATGAGTGCTGCACCCAACAACGCCGCCACAATGCCACTGTCGATTTGACGATACCGGTATACGTAAAAGCATGGAGAATCAGTATGTTACTCACCCCAGACGAAGGTTAGGTTGACCATTGCGCTGCCTTCTGAAGTTATGGGGCATAGATTATGGCCGAAGCTATCAGAAAGGATGCAATGATGACAAAACTCTACTTTGATCTTCTGAACTCGCCTGCCGAGGCTCATTCGTCGATACAAAAGTCTTTATCTGTGCAGGCAATCTCCACAACTGTCCCAATACTGGAGTTTCCTTCGGAAACCGTATACGCCTATGCATCGTACATAAATGCATTAAGTATCGGTCAACGCATAGATCCTGCATTCACCCAGAGCTTAACGAGTGCCATATCCAACCTGGCAGGTCGCCCGATTGCAGTAAGCGACATTTACCAAAAAATTCATGAAACCACACTGAGAACACCTGTTGAGATGGGCGTTCGTCCTAATAGCATCACCTTTGAGGAGTATCAGGCCACCATAAATCAGCAAGCTATCAACATGGTTCAAGATATGCAGGATGGAGACAAAGGTGAGAAGGTGGAGGCCCTCCAGGCCAATATGCAGTTCCTGTATGGACAGGAGATAAATACTGATTTCATCGCTCGTAATGAACTCGCTGCTGGGCAGAGAGCGAAAACCGTCGCAATAGTTCAGGGGCATATCACCATCGGGTACGGCTTCGATACCTTCGTGCATGAAGCGTCCGAGCTAAACTCTTTGAATCTTGTTGGTTCTACGCGACAGAAGGTATTACCTGCATTGCAGCTATCAACGTCCGACCCAAGCTTCTGGAGCGTCTATGCCTTGCTGGGACAAAGTCTCACGGATGACGATGGGCTATTACTCTTTAGTGCCAAAGCGCGAGCTGTTGTTCAACGCATAGCAAGCAACCAGTTTGCAGGTAAGTGGAATGGGCTACCCCCAGCTATCAAAACGGTTGCGCTTGATCTATATTATCAATATGGGCAGACTGGTAATTTTCCAAAATTCCAACAAGCTATAAATAGCCATGATTGGCCGGCAGTCATCCATGAACTTAGAAACTGGAATGGTGTACCGAATGATCCTCTCCAGTTCATTACAAAACGCTTGGAAGAGCGAGCCAAGTATCTGGCAATATCCTTCAACTATGAGCAATGAGGATATGGATATGAACAACGCAGTGAGCGAAACGCAACAGATCAATATTTACCAAAATCCGGGGCAGTCTATTTCCGGTCTCTACAAGGGGCTGGCTAACCAGTGCTCTCCTGGCCAGCCATTTCCAGAGGTACAGCTTGTGGAGGCTTGGGATATCCCTCTCGTACTCCATCCGGAGTTTGTGCCTAACGGAGATGTCTCGAAAATCGATAAGGAGTACGGAACGATCCTTGCTGCCGAGTCAGCTCAGGTTATCCTGCTTCAACTCCAAATGGCTCAAGACAAGGCTAAGGCGTGCGGGGAGGTTACAGCCTTGATCAGTTCTGTCTCCTCCAATCTCAATACCATTAAGAGTCGTCATGGTGCTAATTATCTAAACCTGCTGAAACAATCACCGAACCGATACCCGACTAGCGTCGGAGTTGAGATCATGTCAGGTGGCAGTCCGAACCAGGATTCTGGAATCGAGGTCTCTTACGGTGCCAGTCTCGGCCGTCTAACTCAATCACAACTTCAGTCGATGAATCTGCCTGCCAGTCTCAAACAGTTGCTCACTCAGGGAATCGGTGTGAAGCTTTCTCAGCCTGAATATTGGCCTGCTTACAACAATATAGCCGCTGGTATTCATTATACAACCGGAGTGGCGATAACGTTGGCCTATTGGGCCACGGTTTAGAGATGGTTGAACATTAGGGAGAAAAGGATAGGTGCCCAGATCAATCTGCTCGTTCATTTTTTTGCTCATATTTGCGCCCACAATGACCCAAGCTGCGAAAATACCAGCAAATGAGTACTCATTGGGGGATGGAAGAGGCTACATCAATATCTGGCCGGAAAAGGATGAGGCTCAGGCATTTCTTATCCATAATGATGGGCCTAATGGGGCTACATGCAGCCTTAAAGGCACTCTTAGAGATAATAAAGGAGTGGTGCATTCGCCGTATTCCTCTGCTTCATGTTTGCTAAGTATCACCCAGACAGGGCTGCTGTCAGTAAGCGTCAAACGTGAGGCAAATTCGCCAAGCTGCTCTGCATGGTGCGGTCCTAGAGTTTGGTTTGAAGGAGTCTATAGCGTCCCGCCCAAGGGCTGCTACTATATGCAAATAAGGAAAAAAACTCGACAAATGTTGGGCATGATTGAGAAAAAAGAGCTTGATGCCGCTCGCGCCTTATCAAATAAGCTTTTGTCAGACTGCGCAACCGAGCTAGCCTATCCTGCCAAGATATACTTGACGAACACACTTGCCATGATCAGTGCTGAAAAGGGAGAGAATGCTCGCTGTTTGGAGTATGCCCATCGGGTGCAAAAGCAAATTCCTGTAAGAGATGACGGCCAACCGGCTGAAGACTTGCTCCCGGCGGAGCACGCTTTCGCTATGGAACAACGCGCCAAGGCTGATGCTCTGTCTGAGCGATGCAGCGACGAGAAATAATGACGCGTCGTAGTAGGCGCCTAGTTCACTAGGAGCGATCTTTTCCGACTCTCCCGCGGCATGAGTCACTCGTTCGTGCGGAAGTGCTGGTAGAGCGTTTGCCGACTGATGTTGAATTCGCGGGCGAGCTGAGCCTTGGGCTCGCCGGCCGCTGCCCGCAGCCCCAGGGTAGCACCCAATGTCATCAACCTAAGCTGCAGCCCTGCCCAAGGCAAGCCCCCCGAAGCAGCCAGCCGCCATGGCCGTCGGGCGATGACCAGGCCTCTGCCGCTCAATCAGGCGGTCTAACTGGGCTGGCGGT
>Ga0247725_1000259_pt1 | contig 50360 bp, 47 predicted proteins | sample OKSTACKMCFT3sol_FD_183021 | JGI IMG/M metagenome (GOLD analysis project Ga0247725, IMG submission 183021) | Subsurface sediment microbial communities from gas well in Oklahoma, United States - OK STACK MC-FT3-sol | ecosystem: Environmental > Terrestrial > Deep subsurface > Rock core/Sediment...
ATGCTGGTCACCACCGGCGAGCACGAGGCCACCCGTTGGGGCTTCCGCATGCTGCTGGAGATGGAGTGCTGCGACATCATCCAGCCGGACGTGGGCTGGTGCGGCGGCGTCACCGAGCTGATCAAGATCGCCAACCTGGCCGACAGCAAGGGCGTCCTGATGATCCCGCACGGCTCGTCCGTCTACAGCTATCACTTCGTCATCACACGGCATAACAGCCCGTTCGCCGAGTTCCTGATGATGGCCCCCAAGGCCGACGAAGTGGTCCCGATGTTCCACCCGCAGCTGATCGGCGAACCCGTGCCGGTGAACGGCAAGCTCAAGCTGTCCGACGCGCCGGGCTTCGGCGTCGAACTCAATCGCGAGGTCGGTCTGCACCGGCCTTACGCCCGCTAGACCTCCCTGAAGGCAAGACCTCGAATGAAACTGCTCCGCTACGGCCCCAAGGGCTCCGAGAAGCCCGGCCTCCTCGACGCCGACGGCAAGATCCGCGACCTGTCGGGCCACGTGCCCGACATCACCGGCGCCCAGCTGTCGCCCGCCAGTCTGAACACCCTGGCGTCGATCGATCCGGCCACCCTGCCCCTCGTCGAGGGCGCGCCGCGCTACGGCTGCCCGGTCGCGGGCGTCAGCAAGTTCATCGCCGTGGGCCTGAACTTCGCCGACCACGCCGCCGAGTCGAACCTGCCGATCCCAGAAGAGCCGGTGATCTTCACCAAGGCCGTCAGCTGCATCCAGGGCCCGAACGACCCGGTCATGCTGCCCAAGGGCTCGCTGAAGACCGACTGGGAAGTCGAACTGGGCGTCGTGATCGGGTCGCGCGCCCGCTACGTCTCCGAAGCCGAGGCCCTGGGCTATGTCGCCGGCTACGTGCTGATCAACGACGTCTCCGAGCGCGCCTTCCAGATCGAGCGCGGCGGCACCTGGGACAAGGGCAAGGGCTGCGACACCTTCGGCCCGATCGGCCCATGGCTGGTGACCTCGGACGAGGTGGGCGACCCGCAGAACCTCGGCATGTGGCTGGAGGTCAACGGCCAGCGCAAGCAGGACGGCTCGTCCAAGACCATGATCTTCCCGATCAGCAAGCTGGTTTCCTACATCAGCGAATTCATGACGCTGGAACCCGGCGACCTGATCACCACCGGCACCCCGCCCGGCGTCGGCATGGGTCAAAAGCCCGAGCCCGTCTATCTGAAGGCCGGCGACGAAATGCGCCTGGGCATCGAGAAGCTGGGCGAGCAGCGCCAGATCGTCGTCTCCTGGACCAAGGAAGGCGTCGCGTGAGCCCTGTGTACGCCAATCGCTTTTCTGGCCGCACGGCCGTCGTCACCGGCGGGGCCTCGGGTCTCGGCAAGGCGGTCGCGGCCCGGATCATCGCCGAGGGCGGCAAGGTCTCGCTGTGGGATCTCGACGCGGACGGCCTCAAGGCGACCGCGGACGAGATCGGCGCCAGCCACGCCGCGGCCCTTGACGTCTCGGATGAAGCCGCCGTGCTGGCCGCTGCGAAAGACGCCAACGAGGCCCTTGGCCGGATCGACATCTTGGTCGCCTCGGCGGGCATCACAGGCGCCACGGCCACCGTTTACGAGTACCCGACGGACAGCTGGAAGCGCGTGTTCGACATCAACGTCAACGGCGTCTTCTACAGCTGCAAGGCCGTCGTGCCGTTCATGCTGACGAACGGCTATGGCCGGATCGTCAATGTCGCCTCGGTGGCCGGCAAGGAAGGCAACCCGAACGCCGGCGCCTATTCGGCCTCCAAGGCGGCGGTGATCGGCCTGACCAAGTCGCTGGGCAAAGAATTGGCCACCAAGGGCGTGATCGCCAACAGCCTGACGCCAGCCACTTTCGAGAGCCCGATCCTCGACCAGCTTCCGCCGAGCCAGGTCGAGTACATGAAGGGCAAGATCCCGATGGGCCGCCTGGGCGAAGTTCACGAGAGCGCCGCCATGGTCTGCTTCATGGCGTCGGAGGAGTGCAGTTTCACCACCGCCGCGACCTTCGACACCTCCGGCGGCCGGACCACGTTCTAGGAGTAGGCTGGAGCCATGGCGTACACGGGCCCCATCGTCGATCCCCACATGCATCTGTGGGACCTCGATCGGCACTACTACGCCTGGCTTCAGGACACGCCGCTGCCGAACAATCCGGCCGGCGACATGACGCCGATCGCCTACAAGTCTTATGGGCTCGACGACTATCTGGCCGACGCCAAGGGCTGGAACGTCGTCGAGGTCGTGCATGTCGAATGCGGCCTGCCGCCCAAGGACCAGTTGTCGGAAACCGACTGGCTGCAGTCGATCGCCGACCAGCGCGGCGTGATCGGCGGCATCGTGGCCGGGGCCAACCTCGACGACCCTGGCGTCGAGGCGATGCTGGCCGCGCACGCGGCGCGGCGGAACGTCCGGGGTGTCCGTCAGATCGTCAACTGGCACCAGGACCCGGCCAAGACCTACGGCCCGACGGACAAGCTGCTCGACGCCCAGTGGCGGAAAGGTTTCGCCCTGCTGGCCAAGTACGGCCTGTCGTTCGACCTGCAGCTCTATCCGTCGCAGATGAAGGTCGCGGCCGAGTTGGCGGACGCCCACCCGGACATTCCGCTGATCGTCAATCACACGGGCATGCCGACGGACCGCGACGAAGCTGGTCTCGCCGCCTGGCGTGAGGGCATGGCGGCGCTGGCCGAACGTCCGCATGTCAGCTGCAAGATCTCCGGCTTGGCGATGATCGATCGCGCCTGGACCGTCGAGAGCCTCAAGCCCTTCGTGCTCCAGGTGATCGAGACCTTCGGGGTCGAGCGCAGCCTGTTCGCCAGCAACTTCCCGGTCGAGAAGGTGCACGGGAGCTTCGGCGCCTTCTACGCGGCTTATGACGCGATCACGGCCAGATTCAGCGATGACGAGCGCGAGACCCTGTTCGCCGGCGCCGCGCGTCGGATCTACCGACTGCCGAACTGACAAGAACAAGACCGAACGGGAGGACGACATGAGCACGACCACGGAAAGCCGCCCCCTCGCCTTCCGCATGCAGCTGAAGCCGGGTGTCGCCGCCGAGTACGAGCGTCGCCATGACGAGCTCTGGCCCGATCTCGCCCAGGCGCTGCGCGACGCGGGCATCCACGACTATTCGATCTTCCTGGACGAGGAGACGATGAGCCTCTTCGCCGTGCTGCGCCTGCGTCCCGACCACAAGAAGGACTCCCTGCCCCTGCAGCCGGTGATGAAGCGCTGGTGGGACTACATGGCCGACCTTATGGCGGTCCATCCCGACAACCGGCCCGTCGAATGGGCGCTCAAGCCCGTTTTCTACTTCGAGGGGTGACCATGCGTTCGCCCCTCCTGCTCGGCCTGACGGCCGCCCTCCTGACTACCAGCGCGCTCGCCGAGCCCATTCGCTACACGATGACGGCGTTCACCAACGCCAGCCAGTCGAACATGAGCGTCTACGACTCGGCCGACGGCGCGCGGTTCACCCTAAAGAAGCCGCTGGCCTACACGCCGCCCAAGGGCCTGATCCGCGATCCCAGCGTGATGAAGCATACGGACGGCTGGTACTATGTCGCCTACACCACCGGCTGGTCGGGCGACACCATCGGTCTGGCGCGCAGCAAGGACCTTTCGGACTGGACCTTCCTGCGCGACGTCAAGGTCGAGGTTCCCGGCGCGACCAACAGCTGGGCGCCGGAATGGTTCGTCGACCAGGACGGCTCGGTGAACCTGATCCTCTCGGTCTCGACCACCGGGCAGCAAGGCCAGTTCCAGCCCTATCGCCTGACCGCCACCGATCCCTCCCTGGCCAACTGGAGCGCGCCGAAGCCGCTGGCGGGCCTGGGCCCGAACTTCATTGATGCGTTCGTGGTGCGCGAGGGAAGCCTCTACCAGGCCTTCGCCAAGAACGAGACGAGCAAGTTCATCGAGCTTTGGAGCGCGCCGTCGCTGGACGGACCGTGGCAACCCAAGGGGACCGGCGACTGGGCCGGCTGGGGTCGCTTCCTGGAAGGTCCGGCCATGGCCCGCACGCCCGACGGCGGTTGGCGCATCTATTTCGACGAGTACATGTCCAAGCGCTACTGGTACTCCGACAGCAAGGACGGCTTCCGCACCTGGACGCCGAAGACCGAGCTGCCCGAGCTGTCCGGGACGGTGCGCCACTTCACCGTGCTGAAGGAAGGCGGCGATCAGGCCGCCGCGACCAAGCCGGCGCAGGTCCACAAGATCACCTGGGACAAGTATTCGCTGATGGTCGATGGCCAGCGGATGTTCTCGTGGGGCGGTGAGTTCCACCCCTTCCGCGTGCCGAGCCCCGACCTGTGGCGCGACATCCTCCAGAAGATGAAGGCCAGCGGCTACAACACGGTCGCGATCTATGTCGACTGGGGCTACCACTCGCCCAAGCAGGGGGTCTACGACTTCTCAGGCATCCGGGACATGGACCGCGTGCTGACCATGGCCAAGGAAGAAGGCCTCTACGTCATCACTCGCGCCGGCCCCTACGTGAACGCCGAGCTGACGCGCGGCGGCTTCCCCGGATGGCTGGTCAACCAGCAGGCTCGCGCCCGCACCGACGCGCCGGAATACATCACCGCCGCCTATGAGTGGCTGACCCGGATCAACGCCGTCATCGCGCGCCACCAGCTGACCACCGGCCAGGGCACGGTGATCGCTCACCAGATCGAAAACGAGCTAGATGTCGTCGGCGCGCCTCAGCAGCGCTACATGAAGTGGCTGGCCGACAAGGCCAAGGCGGACGGGATCACCGTCCCGATCTTCCATAACGACAAGGGCCGCAACGGCTACTGGGTCCCCAAGGGCTCGAACGTGCCGGGGACGGTCGAAGGGCCCAACGACCTCTACGCGTTCGACGGCTATCCGGGCGGGAGCTGCAAGGTCGACTCGACGCCCTCCAGCCCCGGCGTCGCGCCCGACTGGGGGATCTACGGAACCGGCGGCGCCAAGGGCGGGGCGTCGGCCAGCCCGAACACGCCGGGCTTCCTCGCGGAGTTCGGCGGCGGCTGGTTCGACTACTGGGGCAGCAACGGCGACTACGACTGCACGGCCCTTCACCGCGGGGTCGGTTATCAGCGGGTGTTCTACGGTACGAACATCGCCAATGGCCTGACGCTGCAAAGCTTCTACATGACCTACGGCGGGACCAGCTGGGGCTGGCTGCCGGCGCCGGTCGTGTTCACCTCCTACGACTATGGCTCGGCCATCGACGAGGCCCGGGGCCTGCGCGACAAGGCGCGGGTGATGAAGCAGATGGGCGAGTTCATCGCCTCTGTCCCCGACCTTACCCGCATGGACAAGGGCGAGGCGGTCGTTCCGTCGAACGACAAGGTCCGCATCTATCACAACGTCAACGCCGAGACGGGCAGCCACCTCTATGTGGTGGTCCACAACCCCAGCAGCGCCACGGGCGACGAGGCCTTCACCTTCAAGGTGAAGGCCCGCGACGGCGAGTATGTGGTCCCTTCGCGGATCAAGGGCCAGGACAGCAAGATGCTGATGGCCAGCTACGACCTGGGCGGCCAGCGGCTGGTCTATTCGACCTCAGAGATCCAGACGCACCTGAAGTGGAACGACGGCGATCTGGCCCTGCTCTACGGCCGCGCCGGCGAGGCGGGCGAGACGGTGCTGCGCTACGCCAGCGCGCCGAAGGTCGAGGTGATCGAAGGCGAGGTGACGTCTAGCTTCGACCCGGCGAAGGGCGACCTGAAGCTGACCTATGCGCACAAGGGCCTCGCACGAGTGCGGATCACGGGCGGCGGTCGTCCCGCCCTGACCCTGCTGCTGGCCGACGCCGAGACCGGCCAAACCTTCTGGCGGCGCGAGAACGCTCTGCTCCGAGGTCCGGGCCTGGTGCGCAGCGACACAAGCAAGGGCGGCGTCCTCAGCCTGACCGGCGACACCGAGACCGACAGCCCGCTGGAAGTCTTCGCGCCCAAGGCCGTGACCTCGATCCGCTGGAACGGCGCCAAGGTCCTTGTGAAGACCACCGCGTCGGGCAGCCTGCTGGCTGACAAGCCGCTAGCGGGGCCGGCGGCGATCACCCTGCCCGACCTCGCCAAACTGGACTGGAAGACCTCCCCCGGCTCGCCGGAAGCCGATCCGAAGTTCGACGACAGCGGCTGGATGAAGACCGAAGGCCGCCGCAGCGCCTCGACCGTGCGGGGCCCCACCGGCCAGCCCGCGCTCGACATGAGCACCTACGGCTTCCACAACGGCGACGTCTGGTACCGGGGTCGCTATCAGGGCCGCGCCGACATCGACACCCTGACCTTGCACTACGGCGCCGGCGGCGCGGGGATGCTGCAGGTCTGGCTGGACGGCAAGTTCCTGGGCCAGCACGAACTGGACGGCGGCCTGCCCCGCCCGATCACCACGGGTGTCGCGACCTTCCAGATCCCCGCCGAGCTGCGCGGGACGGGCGAGCACCTGCTGTCGGTCATGGTCCGCAACAACGGCCATAACTGGGACCTCGACGCCGACGACTTCCATAAGGAGGCGCGCGGCCTGGTGTCGGCCTCTCTGTCGGGTCCCGGGACCTACAGCTTCGCCGTGCCGATCGCCTGGAAGATCCAGGGCAACAAGGGCGGCGAGGATATCACCGATCCGGTGCGCGGCTCGCTCAACAACGGCGGCCAGTACGGCGAGCGCGAGGGCTGGCACCTGCCGGGCTTCCCGGATACGGTCTGGGCCAAGGCCGACATGGCCGGGACCAAGCCCTACGCCGGCACGACCTGGTATCGGACGAGCTTCGACCTCGCCCTGCCCAAGGATCACGACGTGAGCCTGGGCCTGACGATCGGCGATCCGGACAAGCCCCGCTCGCCAAACAAGCGCTATCGCGTGCTGATCTTCGTCAACGGCTGGAACATGGGGCAGTTCATCGCCCATGTCGGCCCGCAGCGGACCTTCGTCCTGCCCAATGGGATCATCGATCCGCGCGGCAAGAACACCCTCGCCCTGGCGGTGACCAGCGATGGCGCTCCTGGCGACGCGCTGGAGACCGTCAAGCTCGTCAACCTGCGGACCGTGCGCGGCGGCGTTCCCGTCGCCCGTGTCCCGGCGCCCGATTTCAAACCCTAAAGACCGGCGCTCCCCCGCCGACTGCTACTGGAGACACCCGTGCCCAATCTCGCCCACGGCCTCGAGGCCAAGGATATCAAGGCCAAGATCGCCGCCCTGATCAGCAACCTGGTCGACATCACCGACGAGACCGGCGAGTTCCTGCTGCGCCTCGACGACGGCCGAGTGATCGACACCAAGGGCTGGAACGACTGGGAATGGACCCACGGCGTCGGGCTCTACGGACTGTGGAAGCAGTACGAGATGCACGGCGACGAGCGCGCCTTCGACATCATGACCCAGTGGTTCGCCGACCGCTTCGAGGCCGGCACGCCGACCAAGAACATCAACACGGTCTCGCCGTTCCTGACCCTGGCCTACCTCTACGAGGCCACCGGCGACCACACCTACATCCCCTATCTCGAGACCTGGGCCGACTACGTCATGTACGAGGGTCCGCGCACCGAGGAAGGCGGCTTCCAGCACATCGTCTTCAACAGCGAGAACCCCCAGCAGCTGTGGGACGACACGCTGATGATGAGCGTGCTGCCGCTGGCCAAGATCGGCCTCTTGCTCGACCGCCCCGACTTCGTCGAGGAGGCCAAGCGCCAGTTCATGGTCCACATCAAGTACCTGGCCGACCGCAAGACTGGCCTGTGGTTCCACGGCTGGACGTTCCTGGGCCGCCACAACTTCGCCGACGCCCTGTGGGCGCGCGGGAACTGCTGGGTGACGATCGCCATCCCGGAGTTCATCGAGCTCTTGGACCTGAAGCCGGGCGATGGCCTGCGCGCCTTCCTGATCGACGCGCTGGAAGCCCAGATCAAGGCGCTGACGCGGTTCCAGGACCAGGAGACGGGCCTGTGGCACACGATCATCAACGACAAGACCTCGTACCTGGAAGCCTCGGCCACCGCCGGCTTCGCCTACGGCATCCTGAAGGCCGTGCGTAAGCGCTACATCGGCAAGGAATACGAGGCCGTCGCCATCCGCGCGATCAAGGGCGTGCTGGCCAATATCGACGACAAGGGCGAGCTGCAGCAGGTGTCGTTCGGCACCCCGGTGTTCGACACGATCCAGGGCTACAAGGACATCCCGCTGACCTCGATGCCCTACGGCCAGTCGCTGGCCATGCTGGCGCTGGGCGAGTTCCAGCGCGCCTTCATCTAGGGCCCACAGGCCTTTGTATCGATTACCGGTCCGGCCCTTCGCGGTCGGACCGGATGGGGCGGCAAGACCCCTTTAGCCGGGAACGGAACGCACATGGCCAGCTCGGACGCGCGCAAACCCACATGGGTCAACTATTGGGGCTGGGGTTCGGGCGACATGCTCGGCGCTGGCGCCCAAGCGGTGATCACCGGCTGGCTGGCCTATTTCTTCATCACCTTCTGCGGGCTGTCGCCGGTCGAGACCGGCTTGATCCTGGGCCTGCCGCGCCTCTTGGAAGCGATCACCTGTCCGCTGATCGGCTACATCTCCGACAACCTGCGTCACACCTGGGTGGGGCGGAAGATCGGGCGGCGGAAGATCTTCCTGATCCTGACCATCCCGCTGCTGCCGGCCTTCGCCCTGATCTTCGTGACGGGCCAGACCTTCGCCTACTACCTGACGACCTTCATCTTCTTCGAGTTCGTCTACACGATGTTCCTGATCCCGTGGGAGACCCTCGCGGCGGAGATGACCAAGGACTACAAGGAGAAGGCCAAGTTCGCCGGCGCGCGGATGCTGGTCGCCCAGAGCTCGGCGATCCTGGCCTCGTACCTGCCGACCCTGATCATCAACCACTTCGGCGGCAAGGACTCGCCCAACACCTTCCTGATCATGGCCGCCATCTTCGGCGTGCTGTTCAGCCTGGTCGTGACCCTGGTGATCCTGCTCTCGTGGGAGCGGCCCTACACCGAGGACGAAAAGCTGATCCAGCCCGAACCGATGGACTGGGGCAAGGCGGCGATGATCCCGGTCAACATGTTCCGCGACCTGTTCTCGACCCTGAAGATCAAGGCCTTCCGCCAGCACCTTTCGCTCTATCTGGGCGGCTATATCAGCCAGGACATCTTCAACACCGCCTTCCCGCTGTTCGTGGCGACGGTGATGGTCGGCTCGACCCTGATCATCTCGCAGCTGATGACCACCATGTACGTGGCGCAGCTGATCTCGGTGATGATCGCCATCCGCGTCATCATCCGCACCGGGCCGGTGGTCGCCTATCGCATGGCCATCACCAGCGTCGGCGCGGCCCTGCTGCTGTTCCTGGCCTTCTACCTGATCCGTCCGGAGGGCTTCGCCGACGGCGTCGCGGCGCTGAACGGCGACATCTTCAACCTGGCCTCGAGCCCGGCGGTGCTGTTCTGGCTGTTCGTCCCGATCATCCTGGCGGGGCTAGGCCGCGGCACGCTGAACTTCGTGCCGTGGGGCGTCTACAACTACCTGCCCGACGTCGACGAGGCGGTCACGGGCCAGCGCCGCGAGGGTATCTTCGCCGGCGTCATGACCCTGACCCGCAAGGTCGCCCAGTCCGGCGCCATCCTGCTGACCACCAGCCTGATCGGCCTGGGCGGCTTCGTCTCCGCGCCCAAGGGCCAGCCGCTCGCCCAGCAGACGCCGGAAGCCATCCAGGCCCTTGTCCTCGTGATGGTCGGCGGCCCGCTGCTGGTGATGATCGCCGGCATGCTCATCTCCTGGCGCTTCCACCTGAACGCCCGCACGCACGAGGTGCTGGTCCACGAGGTCGAGCGCCTGCGCGCCGGCGCGACCGAAGCGGAGACGCCAGAGTCAAAGCAGATCGTCGAGGACCTCACCGGCTGGAAGTGGGAGCGGCTCTGGGGCCGCGGCTAGCAACGGCTGCGCTGACAGGGTCGGCGTCCCTCGTTGTCGAGGCCAACATGCTTGTGTCCGGCGCGGCGCATCAGCGCCGCCCGTCACCGAGCCGACATGACAAACGTCACCTTGCCGCGGTCGCGCGCGAAACCCGACCTTGGAGAGGCGACCAGCGGCGCGTTACAACCGAAGTCGATGTGAGTCCCTGGGGAGGCCGATCGCGCCATGCATACGCAGAGAATTCTCGTGACGGGCGGCGCGGGCTTCGTCGGATCGCACCTGTGCGACCGGCTGCTCGAGAGCGGCGCCGAGGTGCTCTGCGTGGACAACTACTACACGGGCTCGCGCCTGAACGTGGCGCAGAACCTGTCGAATCCCCGCTTCGAACTGCTGCGTCACGACGTGACCATGCCGCTCTATGTCGAGGTCGATCAAATCTACAATCTGGCCTGCCCGGCCAGCCCGGTGCACTACCAGTTCGACCCGGTGCAGACGACCAAGACCAGCGTCCACGGCGCGATCAACATGCTGGGCCTGGCCAAGCGGGTGAAGGCCAAGATCCTGCAGGCCTCGACCTCCGAAGTGTACGGCGACCCGACCATCCACCCCCAGGTCGAGAGCTATTGGGGCAACGTCAATCCGATCGGCATCCGCTCTTGCTACGACGAGGGCAAGCGCTGCGCCGAGACTCTGTTCTTCGACTATTGGCGCCAGCACAGGCTGCGCATCAAGGTCGCGCGGATCTTCAACACCTATGGCCCCCGCATGCACCCGAACGACGGGCGCGTGGTGTCGAACTTCATCGTCCAGGCCCTGAAGGGCGAGGACATCACCCTCTATGGCGATGGAAACCAGACCCGATCGTTCTGCTACGTGGATGACCTGGTCGATGGCCTGATCCGGTTGATGAACACGAGCGACGACGTCACCGGCCCCATCAACCTGGGCAATCCCGTCGAGTTCACGATGAAGCAGTTGGCCGAGCTCGTGCTCGAGCTGACGGGAAGCCCCTCGCAGATCGTCCATCGTCCCCTGCCCTCGGACGACCCTCGCCAGCGGCAGCCCGACATCACCCTCGCCAAGCAGCACCTGGACTGGACGCCGACGGCGCCGTTGAACGTGGGCCTGATGAAGACCATCGAGTATTTCGATGGCCTGCTGAAGGCGGCATGACGCAGCTAAGCCTTGCCGCGATCGAGGCTCGACAGTAACAGCCAGTCATGGCGCGTAACATTTCCCTGCTGGCCCTGATGCTGGCCACATCCCTCCCGGCTTTCGCTCAGTCGCAGGAGGTCGAGGCCATCTCGGTCTGGGGGCGACGCGCCAACGATCTGGGCCGCGCGACCTCGGCCAGCGAGGGCCGCATCGCCTATGCCGACTTCGCCGTCCGCCCCCTGCTGCGTCCGGGCGAGCTGATCGAGGCGGTGCCGGGCCTCGCCGCGACCCAGCACTCCGGCGCGGGCAAGGCAAACCAGTATTTCCTGCGCGGCTTCAACCTGGACCACGGCACGGACCTGGCCGCGTCGTTGGATGGCGTGCCGCTGAACCTGCCGTCCCACGGCCACGGCCAGGGCTATCTGGACCTCAACCTGCTGACGCCGGAATTCGTCCACGACATCGGCTTCAAGAAGGGACCCTATTCGGCCGAGAACGGCGACTTCGCCACGGCCGGCGCGGTCGCCTTCGAGACCGCCGACCACCTGCACGGCGATGGCCTGCAGGCCTGGGTGGGCGAGAATGACTATTATCGCGCGGTCGGCTCCAAGGCGCTGACCGACAACGTCCTGATCGCCGCCGACCTCTCGACCGCGCGCGGCGCATGGACGAACCCAGAGGACCTTCGCAAGATCAATCTGCTGGGCCGAGCGCTCGCGGGCGGCTGGTCGATCACCGCCCTCGCCTACGACGCCAAGTGGAACGCCACCGACCAGATCCCGCGCCGGGCGGTCGAGGCCGGCGTTCTGGATCGTCTGGACGCCGTCGACACGACCGATGGCGGGAACACCTCGCGCTACATCGTCTCGGCTCGCCGCCGCGACCTGCTGCGCGGCCTCGACGCCGTGGTCTACGTGCAGCGCTACACGCTCGATCTCTATTCGAACTTCACCTACTTCCTCGACGATCCGGTCAATGGCGACCAGTTCGAGCAGGTCGATCGTCGCTGGGTCTATGGCGGCTCGCTGATCAAGCGCTGGAGCCTGGGAGACGCCTGGAGCGCCCGCACGGGCGTCTCCGCGCGCGTGGACGACATCGGCAAGGTCGGCCTCTATCGCACCACCGCTCGCGCCCGGCGCGCGACAGTCCGGCAAGACGCCCTGACCGAATGGTCGACGGCGTTCTGGGGCGAGGCCTCCCGTCGCTTTGGCAAGCTGGACGCCACCTTCGGCCTGCGCGCCGACGCGATGGGCGCCGAGGTCGACGCCGGCGATCCGCGTAACGCCGGAACGGTCAGCGACTTCCAGCTCAGCCCCAAGCTGGCCCTGGCCTGGCGGGTCTCCAAGACCTTCGAGCTCTATGCCGACGTCGGGCGCGGCTTCCATTCCAACGACGCGCGCGGCGCGGTGATCACGGTCGATCCAGTCACCGGCGATCCGGCCGAACGCGCGCCGCTGCTGTCGCCGACCGACGGCGCGGAGCTTGGATTGCGCTGGAAGCGCGGCGACCTGACCCTGACCGCCGCCGCCTGGGCGCTGCGCGTGGATTCCGAGCTCGTCTATGTCGGCGACGCTGGGTTCACCGAAGCCAGCGGCGCGACCCGTCGGCGGGGCGTGGAACTGCTGGCCGATTGGCGGCCAACGTCGCGCCTGAGCCTGACGGGCTCCTACGCCGCCACCCACGCGCGGTTCGCGGACGATCCGCCGGAGGGCGACCGCATTCCCAACGCGGTGAGCTCGGTGCTGTCCGCCGGCGCCAACTGGACGCCGGTGAAGGGCTCCACCCTGTCGCTGACCTATCGCCGCCTGGGCGGCGCGCCGCTGGTCGAGGACAACTCAGTCCGTTCGCGCCCGACCAGCTTGGTCAACGCCCTGTTCGTCCAGGACCTGGGCCGCGCTAGCCTGATGGTCGAAGTGCTGAACCTGACCAACAGCAAGCGCGACGACATCGCCTATCTCTACGCCTCGCGGCTGCCCGGCGAGCCGGCGGCCGGGATCGAGGACGTGCATTTCCACCCCGTGGAACCGCGGGCTGTGCGCGCCGGGATCAAGATCAACTTCTGACGCCTCCAGACGGAAAAAAGGGATGATTTCCCCCACCGTCCTGGCCAAGGTGTCGCCGGGGTTCATCAGGGTTCTGAATTGAGGGGCTGAACTTGTCCAAGGGTTCCATTCGTTACGCCGTGGCCGGCGTCATCGCGGCCGCGCTCGCCGTTTCTGTCGCTCACGCCGACGCCATCAAGCAGACCAAGGCGCCGTTCGAGGACAAGTTCCGCCAGCTGGAGGGCGAGGACTGGCCGACTCCGACCGACTACCGCAACGCCTCGGGCGCGCCAGGCTATCGTTACTGGCAGCAGAAGGTCGACTACGACGTCGCGGTGCGTCTGAACGAAGACGCCAAGACCCTGACCGGTCGCGAGACGATCACCTATCGCAACAATTCGCCCGACAACCTGCCCTATCTGTGGCTGCTGCTGGACCAGGACTACAAGCGCGACTCGATCAGCAAGATGACCGAAACGGTCTCGGGCGAGTCGATGAGCCTGGGCCAAGTCCGGCGCATCCAACGCCTGAAGGAATGGGAAGGCGGCTTCACGATCAAGTCTGTGAAGGACGCCTCGGGCCGTCCTCTGAAGTTCACCGTCGTCGACACCCTGCTGCGCGTCGACCTGCCGGCCGCCGTGCGCGCCAATGGCGGTGAGACCAAGTTCACGATCGAATGGTCGCTGCCCATGGTCGAGAACAAGGTGATCGGCGGCCGCAGCGGCTACGAGTGCTTCACCGGCAAGGGCGAGGACGGCAACTGCATCTACGAGGGCGCCCAGTGGTTCCCCCGTCTGGCCGTCTATTCGGACTACGAGGGCTGGCACAACAAGGCCTTCCTCGGCTCTGGCGAGTTCACGCTCGAGTTCGGCGACTATCGCGTCGCCCTGACCGTGCCCTCGGACCACGTGGTGTCGGCCACCGGCGTGCTGCAGAACCCCGCCGCGGTGCTCTCTCAGGCTCAGCGTGATCGCCTGGCCAAGGCCCGCACGGCCAGCGAGCCCGTCTATGTCGTGACGCCCGAGGAGGCGCTGGCCGCCGAGAAGGGCAAGGCCAAGACCGAGAAGACCTGGGTCTTCCAGGCCAGCAACGTCCGCGACTTCGGCTGGGCCAGCTCGCGCAAGTTCGTCTGGGACGCCCTGGGCGTGAAGCAGGAAGACGCCAAGGCCGAGCACCCGGTGGTGATGGCCATGTCCTTCTTCCCGAAGGAAGCCCGCCCCCTGTGGGACGCCTATTCGACCAAGTCGATCGCCCACACCCTGAAGGTCTATTCGGACTTCACCTTCGCCTATCCCTATCCGGTGGCCCAATCGGTCAACGGCCCGGTCGGCGGGATGGAGTATCCGATGATCTCCTTCAACGGCCCGCGGCCGGTGAAGGACAAGAAGACGGGCGCCCTCACCTACACCGAGCGCGCCAAGTACGGCCTGATCGGCGTCGTGATCCACGAGGTGGGCCACAACTATTTCCCGATGATCGTCAATTCCGACGAGCGTCAATGGACCTGGATGGACGAGGGCCTCAACAGCTTCCTCGAGTTCCAGGCCGAGGTGCAGTGGGACAAGAAGTTCCCGGCGCGTCGCGGCGAGCCCAAGGACATCGTCGAGTACATGGTCAGCCAGGACCAGGTGCCGCTGATGACCCAGTCGGACTCGGTGATCCAGTTTGGTCCCAACGGCTACTCCAAGCCCGCGACGGCGCTGGTCATCCTGCGCGAGACGATCATGGGCCGCGAGCTCTTCGACCGCGCCTTCAAGGAATATTCGAACCGCTGGCGGTTCAAGCACCCCACGCCGTATGACTTCTTCCGCACCATGGAAGAGTCCTCGGGCATCGACCTCGACTGGTTCTGGCGCGGCTGGTTCTACTCGACCGATCACGTCGACATCGCGCTGGACAAGGTCGTCCAAGGGCGTCTCGACAGCGGCGATCCCGACGTCGAGGCCTCCGTTCGCAAGGCCGAGCGCGCCAAGGAGCCGGAATCGCGCACCGCCGCGAACAACAAGGCGCCGACGGTCGTCGAGCTCGATCCCAAGACGCGCGACTTCTACAATGCGAACGACGAGTTCGCGGTGTTCGACAGCGCCCGCAAGAAGGCCAAGTCGGCGCGCGATGACCTGACGCCGGAAGAGCAGGCCGCCCAGGACTTCAAGGACAGCCTCTATCGCTTCACCTTCCGCAACATCGGCGGCCTGGTGATGCCGGTGATCCTGAAGATGGACTTCGCCGACGGCTCCTCGGAGACGGTTCGCATCCCCGCGGAGATCTGGCGCAAGAACTCCAAGCAGGTCACCTGGCAGTACGTGTCGACGAAGCAGCTGAAGGGCGCGCAGATCGATCCTCTGTGGGAGACGGCCGACGCCGATCGCGGCAACAACGTCTACGAAGGCGCGATCGTCCCGACGACCATCAAGATCGCCAAGCCGCCGGAAGGCGCCAACCGCATGAAGGACGCCAATCTGAAGGTCGAACCCGACAGCCTGGCCACCCTGCCCAATGCGGAGCCCAAGAAGGACGAAGGCTCCAAGTGAACCGGCGCGCGGCCGTTCTGCTGGCGGCGGCGAGCCTCGTGCTCGCCCCGCTCCCGGCGGCCGCGCACCGCGGCCACGGCGCGCTCAGCGTCGTGGAGATCGATGGCAAGACGGGCGCCGTCACGGTCACCCATCGCATCCCGGCTCACGACGCGGAGCCGGCGCTGGCCGTGATCGCGCCCGACGCGCAGGCGAGCCTCGACGATCCGGACGCGATCGAGGCGCTGAAGACCTACATGGCCCAACGGTTCGCGGTGGCGGTGTCCGGCGCTCCGGTCCCGCTCGTTCTCAAGGACATGACGCTGGGCGCTGACGAAGTCCGCCTGGAATACGTCGGCAAAATCACCCCCGGCGACATTTCGGCGGAGATCACCGTACGCGCCGCCATGTTCGCGGACGTCTACGGCGATCAGGTCAACCAGGTGAACGTCCGCCGCCTGGGCGTCACCCGGACCCTGATCTTCAATGGGTCGGAGGCGGCCGCGCCTCAAACATTGGACGCGCTCGCGCCCTGAGCCCACATGACAAACGTCCCCTCCAGCGCGTGACCGCGGGCACTGCAACGCTTTGAGTCGTCCTGGCAGGTTCCTCGCAACAGAGGAGACCCTTCCATGACCCACGACCCCGCCGCGCCGCCCTGCTAGCCGCCGCGGCCTGGTCGCTTTCAGCGCCAACGCCTACGCCCAGACGCCGGCCTCGACTCCGCCGCCCGCGAAAAAGGAACCGTCAGCTGAGGTGCAGGGCGTGACCATCACCGCCCCGTCCAACCAGGACATCAAGACCTCGATCGACCGCCGCAGCTACAGCCTGGGCAAGGACATCCAGGCCCCTCGGCGACAAGCTGGTCATCCAGAAGGCCGCCCTGAAGGAGCGCCGAGCCATGGACCTCGACCTGCGAGCTGTCTTTGTCGGCATAACCTACGGCTTCGGCGGCCAGGCGCAGCCACCTCCCATCGTCCGCGCGAGCCGGCTTTCGACCTCCAGGCCAACCCGGGCGGCGTGGCCCGATGTAGAGCCAAGCGGCGGCTGGCGAACCTCGCCGGCCGCCAAGCGGGTCCCGAAACCGCGTAGGCTGCGACAACCTGCCCTATAGCCTTTGTCGCCCGGTCGGCCTTCTGCATGGGGCATGACAAGCTTAGCCGCAACACAAGCGCCCTCGCCCGCCGTGCTGGCGACCGAAGGGCGTTTGCCCGCGGCGGCCGCGGCGCGCGTGGCGATGGACTTCCTGCTCGATCACCTGATCGCCGGCCTCCAGGTCCATGACGGCGATCTGCTTTCGGTGCTCGTGCTGGCCGCGCTGAGCTCCGGCAACTGCGCCCACCTGCCGGCCGAGCAGTTCGCAACGCTGGACAAGGCGCCGCCGGACCGGGAGCGTCGCCCCCTTACGATCCGCCAGGTCGCCCAATCGCTAGGTCAGCCCTACGAGACCGTGCGACGCCGCTTCGTGGCGCTGGAGGCCAGCGGACAGATCGTCAGGCGCGGCCGCAACGGCTTCATCGTCCCGGAAACCGCCGACAACACCCCCGAGCGCCGGGACGCCGCGCGGCGCACGCACGCCAAGGTCCAGCGCATGATGAAGACGCTGCAGGCCTTCGAGCGACGCTCGGCGTGAAACGAAAACCGCCGCGGCCAGGGCCGCGGCGGCGTCGTGGAATGGAGGCCAGAGCTGGCCTTCGATCCGCTTGCAAGCAGCCTAGAACTCGTACCGCAGCGAGACCTGCATGTACCAGAGCGACAGGCCCGTGTTGCGGGTCTTGGTCACCGAGGTCGGGACGCTGGAGTAGCGATAGCGGAGGCACGCAGAGTCGCTGGCCGTCGCCAGGGCGTTGCCTTCCTTCAAGCAGTCGACCCGAGCCAGGGTGTTGATGTCGCCATATTCCGACACCAGGCCCCAGTCGCGGTTGATCAGGTTCAGCAGGTTGCGGACATCGACCTGGACCTTCAGCTTGTGGCCGTTGATCAGGTCGGCAGCTCCCGGCTGAACTGAGCGTCCAGGCGGTTCACCGGCGCGTTGGTGTTGGAGTTCTTCTTCACCAGCCCTGTCGGCAGGTTGAACTGCGTCACGTACTTCTTGAACAGCTCAACCGCGTGCGACGCGCATCGACCAAGCTGGACGGAAGTGTGATGGCGGAGACGGAGTCCGCCAAACCAGTATTCCCATACCGCACCACCACACCTCATTCCAACCCAACATATCATATTGATTTAACACAGAATTTATGACACCATTTCTTAAATTCACTCCCAAAACGTCTCAATCCGTCCCGTGAACAAAATGGGACCGAAAGTGGGACCGAAAAGCCCGAAAGTGGGACCGGAAGTGGGGGAAGGGTTCGCCGAAGAGTTCGGCGGAGATGTAAGGCGGAGAGGATGTTAGGCGGAGAGAAAATGTTAGGCGGAGAGAACGGATGAGCGGTCGATCAATCCACAAAATGTCCGCCATGAAAGCGGCCAAACTGGCCGCTCCGGGTCGTCATTCCGACGGCGGCGGCCTCTACCTGGCGATCGACCCGAGCGGTCGGCGCCGGTGGGTCTTCATGTACACGCGCAACGGCAAGCGGATAGAGCTTGGCATTGGCGGCGGGCGTGACCTGCCCCTCGCCCGAGCCCGAGAAGAGGCCGCGACTTTCCGTACGCTCCTCGCAACGGGCGGCGACCCTAAAGCGGAGCGTTTGCGCGCTCAGCAAAGCCAAACCTTCGGTGCAGTCGCCGACCGGTATGTCGAGGTCATGCGTCCGTCGTGGCGAAACGCAAAACACGCCGCCCAATGGCAAATGACCTTGACCAAATATGCCGCGCCCATCCGAGCGCTTCCGGTCAACGAAATCACGACCCAGGACATCTTGGCCGTCCTAGAGCCACTCTGGAACAAGACCCCGGAAACCGCGGAACGGCTTCGAGGCCGTATCGAAAATGTGCTCGACGCCGCGAAGGCGCGAGGCCTACGCGCCGGTGACAACCCGGCCCGCTGGCGAGGACACCTCGATCAGCTGCTTCCCAAGCGACAACGCCTCGCGCGAGGCCATCACGCCGCGCTCGCCTTCGAAATGCTCCCGGCCTTTGTTGCCGACCTTAGAACGCGCCATGCCGTCGCGGCGCGGGCCCTGGAGTTCACGATCCTCACAGCGGCTCGAAGCGGCGAGGTGCTCGGCGCGACTTGGAATGAGATCGACGTTCAAAAGGAGGTCTGGACCATTCCCGCGTCAAGGATGAAGGCAGGTCGCGAGCATCGCGTTCCGCTCTCTGCCAGGGCCATGGAACTGCTTGCGGCGCAACTGGAGCTCGGCTCCGTTGGCCCCGTCTTCTGCGGCTCCAATAGGGTGTCGCCGCTGTCGTCGATGGCCATGGCGATGCTTTTGCGCCGCATGAAGAGCGACATCACCGTGCACGGCTTTCGGTCAACGTTCCGCGATTGGGCGTCGGAAACGACCGGCTTCTCGCATGAGGTGTGCGAAATGGCGCTGGCGCACACCATCGCCAATAAGGCCGAGGCCGCGTACAGGCGCGGCGACCTATTCGACAAGCGCCGAAAGCTGATGGAAGCCTGGGCCGGCTATTGCTCTGCCGCGACGAGCGGCCAGATCGTCGCCCTTCGCATGGGCTAGCCGGCGTCACCACGGTATCCGGCCGGATCGGCGATCCACCGATTGATCGCGGACTCGCGCCATCCAGCACCGTGGACGCTAATCGGAACCTGGCGAGGAAAGGTCCCCTCCCCGATCTTCCGGTAGAGGGTCGAGCGGCTCAGGCCCGTGCGCGCCAGCACGGTCTTCAGTCGGACGATGCGGTCGAGGTCGGCCATCGTTTCAAGCTCCACAGACTGGGATCCGGAGGCATTCGATGGGCAGAATTGGATTGCTTGCCGCTGGCGGCAAGGCCTCGCGGGGCCAGATCGTACTCCGGCGTACAAAGACAGGCTCTAGGCGCCTCTAGCGAAGGTGAGACCGTACCTTCCTGGTGCTGGCTGCGCTCGCTGACACCGCTGATCTCGCCCAGGTTTCACCGACTAGCCGCGCTGCTCTCGTCTCTTCAACTCGTTCTCGACAGCTTCGCGAATGAAGGCGGCAAGCTGGTGAGGACCTAGCAGCGCCTCGATACGGCGCACGGTTTCCACCGGCAACCTGACCGTCGTCTGCTTCAATCCAAGCGCGGGGCGTCCCATAGGCTCATGCCTATCGGGTGCGGAAGCGCCTTCCAACCCAATCACCACAGTCGTCACCGGAAAATTGACATAACCGATATCGTTTATATATAAGCGATATCGGTTATGGAGGCAACAATGCACATGCGGTGTTCTCGAACTGATCAGGTTGGCGGTAGAGAGCATGCGAAGATCTCCCGCCGAAGCATGCTCGCGGGAGTAACGGCGGCGCCGTTGGCGCCTAGCCCAGATCGACTCACCGCTCCGGCAGTTCAATCCATTGAAGTCTGCCGGCGCTGGCTCGCCATCGACGCCGAACAGCGCCGCCTCCAACTCGAATGGGGCAGGCTCGAAGGCCGGCTGATGACAAAGCACGATTGGTACAAGCTATCGCCGGAACAACAGGCCGAAATCCCCCAAGGAGCCAGGCTCGCCGAGATCGACGCACGGCTCGATGTGCTGGAGGTCGAGGGACACGCTCTCCTGAAGGCTTTGCGGCCAAAGCCAGCGAGAAGCGTCGAGGCCGTCATCGCCAATCTCTCGGTGGCGGCGCGGCTGATCTTCGTCGAGGACCATCCCGAGGCTCACGGCCTGATCACCCGAGCGGTCCGCGACCTTGCCGCGTTTTCGGGTGGGAAGTGACCCGCCGCGTCGCCCGGCGACGCTGTGGCGCGGACCGCCCGCTTGCGGCGACGTTTCGCCGTAACGCCACTGGCTTCCTCGAAGGCGCCGAGGCGGCGCTGCCGCGACACCCAGAGGCGACGCCCTACTTCCTAGCCATCGCCATCGAACTGGCGCTGAAGGCTTACCTGCTCGACCGAGGGATCAGCGACGACTGGAACCGCGTCTACCTCCGGCATGATCTCGCCAAGACGCTGAGGTTCGCGCGGCGCGGCGGCTTCAACGGCGCCCCTGCCGGAATCCCCAAACTGGCCGCGCTCCTTGGCCCCTATTACCAAGTCCACGGCATCGCGCGGATGACACCGGACGAGATTGCGTCCGTTTCCTGGCGTCAGGCCTGCACGACGGTTCGGGAGCTCATCGCCGCCGTGGTTGCGACCGCAGAACTCGACCCTTCTGGCCAGGAGGACGTCGCGTGACGATGTGTCTCCGCATGCCTTGGACGCTCGTCACGAGTCAGTGGTGGCGCTGGCGACATCCCTATCTCTGGCGCGGCCACGTCTTCGATCCGCACAACACCCAGAAGGTCATGTCCTACGCGGTGCTGCGCCTTCGCCAGGAGACGCGGGATGTCTTCCTGCTCAATCACATTCAGGCGCTCGACTACGCTCTGATCGCTCGCCACCTGGGCATCTCCGCCGCCGAAGTCCAGGCGCGCCTGGCCGATGCGCTTTGCGAGATTTCTCGCACGGTCGATCTGATCGAGCGCGCCCGACCTCACCCCAACAATTCAGCCAATGCGGAGCAACCCAATGTCTGACGACAAGGGGCCATTCGGCGTTTCTCGCCGCTTCGTGATCGGCGCCGCCAGCGCCGCGCCCGTCGTCACCAACGCCGGCGCCGTGCCAGCGACGCAGGATGAAGCCATCGCCCGCTGCGACGCGTGGCTGGCGCTCGACGCGGAGATCGACCGCCTCGGTAGTCGCTGGTCGGACCTGGAGACCATCCTCGTACGGGAGAGGCGCTGGGAACAGATGACGCCGGACGAGCGCGTGGCGCTATCCCCGACACAAGAAATGGACGCCATCGACGCGCAGATGAAGCCGCTGTTCGAGCAGCGCGAAGCTTGGCTGGACGACCTGCCCGCCGTCCTTGCACGCGACATGCACGGTGTCGTCGCCAAACTGGAGGTGGCGTTGCGGGTGATGGTCCATCAGCAGGGGGACGGCTACGACCTCTTCAAGGCGACGATGGAGGAGCTGCGCACCGCGCGCTGCCCGAACTGCGGGGCGCCCGTTTGCCAACGCTAACCGCGCCCCTCTCGGCAACCGTCTTGCCCACCCCAGCCTGCGGGAGCCAGGACCGGAACGGTCGGTGCTCGCCCTGGAGCGCTTGGAGAGCCTCTGCCGGGCGGGATGGTGCGGGTCAAGGGCGGCTTCGCCGTCGCTCCGCGAGACGCCCGCAGGGCGTCCCCTTGACGCGCGCCAGCCCGTCCGGCCCTTGTTCCACCAAGCGCTCCAGGGCGTCTTGTCTCCGAGCTAAGGTCGGCGACGGCTGCAAGCTCAGTGCCCAGCCGGATAGGTCCAGCCAAGCCATACCTTCAGCGCACTCGTTTGAAGCGGACGCGGTCCTTGCCGGCGATGAGGAAGGCGTCGTAGCCGGCATCGCCCCAGGCCCTACGCTGCACTTGGCTCGTGTAGGGATCGGTGGTGTTGGCCCACCATTGCTGACGGACCGCGCTCTTGGGGAGCATGGCGCCGAGGATCCGCTCAATCTCGGTGAAGGTCAGTTCGAGTTCGTCTTGACGCTGGCGACGCAGATGACCCGAGAGGGGATCGTACTTGGACATCCCCCAGCATGGCCGATTGATCCGGACAGGTCGAATCCGCACAGGACTAGCGCGAGCGGAGAACAGCGTTCAAAAACCCCCTCAGCGGCGTCTTTGCACCCGCAATCGTTTTCCAAAATCGCCGACGGCGCCGACGATCCGACACTGGAGACTTTCGTGACCGATACGCCTGAAGCCCACACACCCAACATCGTTGATCTCCATGTCGGCGGTCGCGTGCGCATGCGACGCAAGATGCTGGGCATAAGCCAGGAGGCGCTCGCAGATGCGCTGGGCCTCACCTTCCAGCAGGTGCAGAAGTACGAGCGCGGCGCCAATCGCGTCAGCGCCAGCAAGCTCTATGAGATCGCCAAGACGCTTCAGGTCCCGGTGTCGTTCTTCTTCGAAGGCCTCGCTGATCCCATGACCAGCGAAGTCGACGAAGTCGGCGCCGCCGCCGAACGCGCCATTACCGAGTTCCTGAACACGCCCGAAGGCCTGGAACTGGCCGAGATGTTCCCGAAGATCGGCCGGGGCCGCGTCCGTCGCCAAGTCCTCGATCTCGTGCGCGCCATGGCCGACGACGAAAGCCGCGACAAGGGCTGACGATCTCTCATCGGATGTTTGACGCCGAGTTGGCATCGGCCTCGAACGCCCGCTTTCCGCCCCGCCGCCAGAGCGCCAACGTGTGCTCGGCGTCGTCGGCCCTGAGCATGGTCGCCAAGAACGTGAAGGCTCCGTAGAGCGCGGTGCGGTCGTCGCGGGTCAGTTCGACGAGACCGGCCTTTTGCGCCAGGCCACCCAGTTCGATCAGATGGCGGGTCCGCTCGCGCCGCTTCACCACCCACGCCCGCGTGTCGAGTCTGGCCTGCCGCGCCTCCAGGCGATGGCGCGAGGCCTTGGCCCGGCGCTCGGCGTCATTGGTCGCCGCCAGCGCTAGGCGCAGGGGCGCTCGAACCGCCGCGAAAGAACCCCGCGCCGCGTTTCCTCCAACCTTCCTTGCGCGCGGCGTTTCCGGCGTCGGCCAAATCCAGAAGTCCGCCGGCCAGCGTGTCGATGTCCAGCGCGTCGGCGCCGGTGGCGATCACCAGCTCGCCAAGCTGCCTGACCTTGCGGTCCTTCAGCGTCTTGGCCTTGTCTTCGAGGCTCTTCAGCTCGGCGTCGAAGTCTCTCGGTTTGCGCATCACAAGTCTCCAAGTTGTATGATGCGCTGATCGTAAAGTAGAGCGTCCGGGAATGCTGTAAGGTCGCTGGAACGCGTTGGGACGGTCCGGTCCCTCCCGAGATTCTTTCTTGGGAGGGCGCGCTTATACGTCGTGCCGACGTGCGCCTGAGGGCGTAGTTGGTCTGTCGCCATGGCGATCTACCACTTCTCCGTCAAAGTCATCAGCCGCGCCACCGGGGCCAGCGCCGTGGCCTCGGCCGCCTATCGCTCCGCCAGCCGGCTGCACGATGAACGGCTGGATCGCGACCACGACTTCACCAACAAGAGCGGTGTCGTCCATTCGGAGATCATGCTGCCGGACGGCGCGCCCGAGCAGCTCTCCGATCGGGCCACGCTGTGGAACACCGTCGAGGCCGGCGAAAAGCGCAAGGACGCCCAGCTCTCACGCGAGGTCGAGTTCGCCATTCCGCGAGAGATGGACCAGGCCCAAGGCATCGACCTGGCCCGCGACTTCGTCCAGCGCGAAATGGTCGATCGCGGCATGGTCGCCGACCTCAATGTGCATTGGGATATCGGCCCCGATGGCCTCGCCAAGCCCCACGCCCACGTCATGCTGTCGATGCGGGAGGTGAGCGAGCAAGGCTTCGGCGCCAAGGTCCGCGACTGGAACCGCACCGAGCTAGTTGAGCACTGGCGCGAGGCCTGGGCCGACCACGTCAATGAGCGGCTGGCGCAACTCGATATCGACGCGCGGATCGATCATCGCAGTCTCGAAGACCAGGGCATCGACCTTGAACCGCAACACAAGATCGGGCCGGCGGCCGGACGCATGGCCGGCGAAGGCGTCGAGACCGAGCGGCTCGAAGACCATCACCGCATCGCCCGCGAGAACGGCGACAAGATCATCGCCGATCCGCGTATCGCCCTAGACGCCATCACCCATCAGCAGGCGACGTTTACGCGCTACGACCTGGCGAAGTTCATCCACCGCCATTCGGACGGCAAGGAGCAGTTCGACCGCGCCATGAGCGCGGTGCAAACCTCGCCCGAGATGGTGGCGTTGGGCCAGGACGGGCGAGGCCAGGACCGCTTCACCAGCCGCGAGATGATCGCCGTTGAGGATCGACTGCATCGCGCTAGCGAGGTGATGGCGGAGCATAGGGCGCACGGCGTCAGTGAACTGGAGCAGCGGCGCGCCCTGGCGCGCGCCGCGCAACGTGGCCTCGTTCTTTCCGGCGAGCAGAGGGCGGCGTTCGAGCACGTCACCGAGGGCCGGGATCTTGGCGTCATCGTCGGCTATGCCGGCACAGGCAAGTCAGCGCTCTTGGGCGTTGCTCGCGAGGCCTGGGAGGACGCTGGCTATCGCGTCCAGGGCCTGGCGTTGTCGGGCATCGCCGCCGAGAACCTCGAGGGCGGTTCCGGCATCGCCTCGCGCACCATCGCCAGTCTTGAGCATCAGTGGGCGAAGGACCGCGAGCTGCTCGACGCCCGCGACGTGCTGGTCATCGACGAGGCCGGCATGATCGGCTCGCGGCAAATGGAGCGTTTGCTGTCGGCGGCCGAGAAGGCCGGGGCCAAGGTGGTGCTGGTCGGCGATCCCGAGCAGCTCCAGGCCATCGAGGCCGGCGCGGCGTTCCGGTCGATCGCCGAGCGCCATTCGCTCGTCGAGATCACCCAAGTTCGCCGCCAGCATGAAGAATGGCAGCGCGACGCCACGCGGCATCTGGCGACCGGCCGGACGGGCGAGGCGCTTGCGGCTTACGAGGCGCACGGCATGGTCCATGCCGCCGAAACCCGCGACCAGGCGCGCGAGGATCTGGTCGAGCGCTGGGATCGTGAGCGCGTCGCTGAACCAAACAAAAGCCGGATCATCCTCACCCACACCAATGACGAGGTTCGTGAGCTGAATCTGGCGGCCCGCGAGCGGCTGCGCCAAGCCGGCGCCTTGGGCGAGGACGTGACAGTCAAGGCCGAGCGCGGCGAGCGGCAGTTCGCGACCGGCGATCGCCTGATGTTCTTGAAGAACGATCGCGGGCTCGGTGTGAAGAACGGCATGCTGGGTGAGATCGAGCAGGTCTCGCCCACGCAGATGACGGTGCGGCTCGATGCCGGGCGTCCCGACGCGGAGCGTTCGGTCGCCTTCGACCTCAAGGACTACGCCCAGGTAGATCACGGCTATGCCGCCACCATCCACAAGAGCCAGGGCGTCACCGTCGATCGCGCCCATGTGCTGGCCACGCCCGGGCTGGACCGGCACGGCGCCTATGTCGCCTTGTCGCGTCACCGCGACAGCGCGCAGATCCACTATGGCCGCGACGAGTTCGAGGATCTCGACAAGCTGACCCGCGTCCTTTCGCGCGAGCAGGCCAAGGACATGGCCAGCGACTTCGCCGAGCGGCGCGACATCCAAGTGCCGGCGTCGATGCGGGCGAAGGAGCCGCCGCAGCGCCAGCGCGGGATGTTCGACGGGTTCAGGCCCGCCAGTCCGACGCGACAGCCAGCGGCGCCGGCGCGGGAGATCGGCCAGTTCGACCAGCACCGCGCGATCGAGCGTCACGCTCTCGCCGTTGCCGACGTCATGCGGATGAACGATCGCGGCTTGCCGGTACTGTCACACCAGCGGCGGGCGCTGGTCGAAGCGCGCGAGGCCATGGGTAGGATCGGCCCGCACGCGGCCAAGGACCTGGAGCGGGCCTACATGCGCGAGTCGGGTCTGGCTAACGAGGCGGCGTCTGGACGGACGCAGGGGGCGATCCGGGCCCTACTACTTGAGGCGGAAGTGCGCGCCGATCCCAGTCTGCGAGCTGATCGGTTCGTTCAGCGCTGGCAGGGCTTGGAGCGGCAGCGATCAGCCCTGCACCGCGAGGGCGACATGACCGGCGCACGCCAGGTCAAGGAGCGCATGGGCGCGATGGCCAAGAGCCTTGAGCGCGATCCGCAGGTGGCGTCGCTGCTGCGCGGGCGGCGGGCTGAGTTGGGTCTTCCGGTCGAGATGGGGCGCAGCGTTGGACGCGGGCTCATCGAATACCTCGGCATTGGCCGGGGGCGCGGGCTTGGCATCTAGGAGGCAAGGTGATGGATCGGGATGTGGGGTCGGAACAACCGGCCGATGCGGCGGCGGCGGCGTTCGAGGCGCTACGTCGGGAGGTGGCGTTGCTGACTGTCGCCGTGGCAGGTCTGGCGGCCGAGCGAGCGCCCATGCCGGACTACAGTGAGACGCTGGGCGAGATCGCCAAGGGCGTGTCGGTGGCGGTCGGGCGGCTCGGCAAGGTGATGACCAGTCCAGCCTTTGGCGTGACCCCGGCGGACCTGGCGCGGCAGGTCGCGGCAGCGAGCGAAGAGGCTCGGCGGCAGGACCACGCGGCGGTTTATCAGGCGCAGGAGGCGCTTCAGCGCTCCGCTCGCGATCTCGATGGATGGATTGATCGGGCGCGGCTTGCCAGCGCGCAAAACTGGCGCCTGGTTCAGGCGACTGCTGTCGGGGTGGTCGCGGGCGCGATCCTATGGGCGAGCGCGCCGACCGTGATCGTCAATGCCGCACCGCCTGATTGGGCGTGGCCCGAGAAGAGGGCGGCGTACGTACTCCGACGGGATATGTGGTCGGCTGGCGAGCGCCTCCTGGCCGTTGCCGACGGCGAAGGTTGGCAAGCGCTTCAGCGGTGCATAACCCCGGTTGGGCCAACCCAGTCGGATCGATCCCCTCGGAGATCGATCCGCTCGCGAGGGTCGCCTCAGCGCTAGGGCCGCCGCGCGCCCTAGCCGCCCGCCTCCAAAGGCGTGGTCAGCAAGTCGGCTGGCTTCACCTTCAGCGCCAAAGCCAACCGCTCGATATTGTCGAGAGACAGGTTGCGTTCGGCCCGCTCGATGGCTCCGACATAGGTGCGGTGCAGTTGCGCTTCGGCGGCCAGGTCTTCCTGGCTCATTTCAAGGCCGCGTCTAAGGCGCCGGACATTGTCGGCGACGGTGCGACGGAGCGTGGATGGCGCGGCTTTCATGCCGCCACCATTGAGAAATGATGATTATGAATCGACAGACGATGAGTAGCATTGCTTGTCGGGACTATCGCTTAGCCGTTGGCGCTGGCGATCTGGTTTTTGGCCCCATGTGGACCGAACCCGCACGATGGCACGCCTTTATAGCGCAATGCGCCTGGACGATGGTCGCGGGGGCCTGCACCAGATCGGTGTCCGATCGGCTCCGCCTCCTGCAAGGGAAATTTGGCGATTTGGAAGTTGCAGGCCCGTGAGCGCTCCTGTATCGAACGCCCTCCCCCGCCGACGTATTGCGTCGACACCCGGATGGCCCGGTGGCGGAGTGGTGACGCAGCGGACTGCAAATCCGTGCACGCCGGTTCGATTCCGGCCCGGGCCTCCACCGCCATTGCGCGATAGCTAGCCAAAGTCACGGTTCCAAGGGTTTTCCCACCTGGTCATCGGCGCGCCGACGCGTGATCGGCGAGATTGGCGCGCCGGAGAATAAGACCAGATCGCGAGGCCTTGGCCCAATTCACCGACACCCTCGCGCCAAACGTTTATCTCTTGGGACGAGCCCCCAATAGCGGCATCGACCGCCAGCGCTAGCCAAGGGACCATGCACGCTAGTGCGATCCGCATGGTGACGACAATAGGTAGACAGACAATAGGTAGCAATCTACAGTGATGACGATAGGTAGCGTCACGAGGCCATAGGGCGATGTTCGACAGCAATTCATCGGTAAGCGCCGCGCCGGATGGCGCCGGACAAAGGGACGACAGCGACAATGGCGATCGATGTCGTGGCGCCGTCGCGCCACGGGACAGGCGCGTGGCCAAACCCGCCCTTTCTGCGTTTTCGGAACTTTTTCGACGGTCAATTCTAGCGCATGGCGAGACAGCCTATCGGCTGCACAAGGCGCTAAAGGCGGCGGGCTACAAGATGCCCTGCACAAGCCTCTATGGCTGGCGACGCGGGTATCAGTACCCGCGCGACGTGGAGAGTCTTCGAGTTCTGGCTTTCATCGAAAAGCGCTATGGCCTTCGCCCCAACGCGCTCAAGGACCAACTACCAAACCCCAACCGGGCTTACGTCGGCTTCCGTCATGTCGATCTAACCCGGGCCGAGCGCCGCTGCGTGGCCTGGCACTTACCCGACGACTTCAATGAGCGCTCCCCGGCCGCGCAAGCGGAGATCATCGCTTGGCTTCGGCAAAACGTCATGACCGGCGCCACGCCGTTTCGACATTATCATCGCACGGCCCGCAAACACCGGTTCGCCTTGATCTTTCCCGAGGCAGCGGCCGAGATCGACTCCGTTCCCGACCCGAGCGAGACAAAAGGCCGACGCCGCGGACAGATCGGCCAAGCCGCGCCTCTGGCGATTGATCGCGAGATGCGCGAGCTCGTCCGCTTCAAGATGGCCAAGATCACACCGATGGGATTTTGCCGACGCGGATTTTGGAAGCCGCCTACGGCGCATCAGATACTGAGCTACGTCGGCCTCCTCTTTGGCGCTCTCTCCGCCGAGGCCGAGGGCCCGATCAAAGGGGCAGGCGCTCCGCGTGAAAGTCTCAGTCTTGCGCTTCTTGCCATTCCAGGGGTTTGGCGCTGGTACATTGAGTGGCGCCACCGCCGACGCGGCTTCTATACGCGGTGGGAGATGCACATGCTGGAGTTCGCCGCCTCCCTGCTCAAGCCAGGGACCGGCTGGCTTTCGCAGTCGCCCGCCCTAGCCAACCGTTTAAGGCCGATCGCGGGCGTGGTGTCGCTAGAGGAGGTCGCGCGCGCCCAGCGTGATTGGGCTGGCGCGTGCCAAGAGACCTTTCAGCAGGTACGCACTTGGAGCAAGGACGTCATCCGGGTCGCGCGGGTGCATCGCGATCCCTTTCTCGCGGTTCTCCCCGTCCTTGAGGCGCCTCGCCCCGTCGCTGTCTACAGTCGCATCGGCGACGAGATTCTTAAGCGCATGCCCGATCCGGTGGTCGATCCGGTGGCCGCCGCCGAGGCCTCAAGGGCTTTTCTGATGCTTAGGATCGGCCTGCACACAGGTCTTCGCCAAAAGAACTTGCGCCAACTGCGGGTCGGCCCGATCGGCGCGCCGCCGACTCCGATGGCGACGCTGGAGACGCTTCAATGCGGCGAGCTTTTCTTCGACCCGCTTGAGGCGGGCTGGATTGTCGCCCTCCCTGCCGCGGCGTTCAAGAACGCCACTTCATCCTATTTCGCCAACAGCCCCTATCGCTTGAAACTACCCGACCACGGGGGCCTCTATCGGCAGATCACCGCCTACCTGGCCGTGCATCGGCCCATCCTGTTGGGCGACCTGGAGGACCCGAGGACCTTTTTCATCAAATTCGCCCGCTCGGCGGAGACCGGATCCGCTCGCTACCGCTCCTCGGATTTCTACGTGGCCTGGCGCCAGATGATCGAGCGCTATGGCATCTACAATCCGTTCACGGGTCGCGGAGCGATCGAGGGCCTTTTGCCCCATGGCCCTCACAATGTCCGCGATGTCCTCGCGACCCACATCATCAAGCGCACGGGGTCTTACGAGCAGGCCGGCTTTGCGATCCAGGACAAACCCGAAACCCTCGCTCGCCACTACGCGCGCTTTCTGGCGCACGACAAAGCTGAGATCGCCGCGCGCATCCTGGACGAGGTCTGGGCGGAGGGATGCTGACATCGAGAAAGCTTGGGCAAGCTTCTATAACTCGCCCCTGCAGCGCTGGCGAAGAGGTCACTGACCCATTGGCGGAGTGAGGTAGCGGACTGCGAATCCGTGCACGCTGCTTTAATTCATGCCCGGGTCTCCTCCACTTTCGAGCACTTAGGGCCAAGCTGCTCGAGCGATCGAAACGCGGCCGGCTTATGGCAGCGCTGGGCCTTGAAACGGCCCTCGCCGCGTCCGAGCATGTGGGCCGCTCATCGAGGGCCTACGCATGCGCCATATTTGGCTCGTCATTGTCGTTTGCTTCGCTTGCGTGGCATCGGCCATACCCGCAGTCGCCGGCGCTCCAGACAACGCCGCGCTCATCGATCGCCTAACCTGGGGACAGACGTCTCAGGCCCTGGCAGACATCAATCGACAGGGCTCTCATAGCTGGATGACGAGCCAGCTCCGACCTGCGGCGCCCGCCCCGCTCCCCCCGCAGGTTCAAGCTCAGATCGACGCCTTGCGGATATCGCGCGAGCCGATGGCGCAGATCGCCGTGGCCATGGACGCCGAAATCAGGGCCGCCAACAAGCTGACCGATCCTGCCGCGCGGCAAGTCGCCCAGCAGGCTTATCAGAAGGGGATGGCTGACCTGAAGCAGCAGGCCACCGCGCGTTCGCTGCTCCGGGACCTCTATTCCCCGAACCAGCTGCAGGAGCAGATGATCTGGTTCTGGATGAACCATTTCAGCGTCCAGGCCGACAAGCGCGACATCCGGGCGATGATCGGCGACTACGAGGATCAGGCGATCCGCCCCCATGCGCTGGGCAAGTTCCGCGATCTGCTGAAGGCGGCCGACCTGCATCCGGCCATGCTGCGTTATCTCGACAATGACCAGAACGCGGTTGGCCACATCAACGAGAACTACGCCCGCGAGATCCTCGAGCTCCACACGATGGGCGTCGGCTCCGGCTACAGCCAAAAGGACGTCGAGGAGATGGCCCGCGTGCTGACCGGTGTCGGCGTCAGCCTCTCGCCCGAGGCGCCCAAGCTGAAAGCCGAACGGCAGACCTTCTACGTCCGCCGCGGGCTGATGGAGTTCAATCCGGCGCGGCACGACTTTGGCGCCAAGATGCTTCTGGGCCGCCAGATCGACGGCGCGGGGCTCTGGGAATTCGAGCAGACGCTCGATGTGCTGGCCCGCCATCCGGCGACGGCCCGGCACATATCTAGCAAGCTCGCACTCTACTTCATGGGGGATGCCCCGCCCGACGTGGTCGATCGGATGACCGCCAAATTCCAGCGCAGCGATGGCGACATCGCGGAGGTGCTGAGCGTGCTTTTCAAGTCCGCTGCGTTCAAGGCCTCGCTCGGCAAGAAGCTGAAGGACCCGGTGCACTACGCCGTCTCGGCGGTGCGGCTGGCCTATGATGGTCGCCAGATCGCCAACACCGCGCCACTACAAGGCTGGATCAACCGGTTGGGCCAGAGCCTCTATAGTCGCGACACGCCCGACGGCTATCCGCTCGAGGACGCCGCCTGGTCGGGCCCAGGCCAGCTCACAACGATGTTCGAGGTCGCCCGTCAGATCGGCGCGAACTCGGCGGGCCTCTTCAAGCCGAACATCGCCGGCGCCGAAGACCAGCCGGCCTTCCCGCAACTCCAGAACGCTCTCTTCTACGCCACGTTGGAAAAGCGCCTTTCCCCCCAGACGCGGTCGGCCCTGGCCCAAGCGCGGTCGCCAGCGGAGTGGAACACGCTCTTCTTGTCCTCGCCTGAGTTCCTGCATCGATGAGGTCGTCGCCATGCATCGTCGAGACTTTCTGACCGCGAGCCTGGCCGCGGCGACAGCGGCGGTCGGCGGCCGGGCGTGGAGCGCGCCCGCCACCGATCAACGGCTGCTCGTGATCTTCCTGCGCGGCGGCTACGACGCCATGAATGTGGTGATCCCCACCTCCAGCGACTTCTACTACGAGAGCCGCCCGACCATCGCGATAGCGCGGCCAGATCCGAACAACCCCAACGCCGCCCTCCCCCTCGACAGCGACTGGAGTCTGCACCCAGCCCTCAAGGACAGCCTCTATCCGCTGTGGACCAATAAGCAGATCGCTTTTGTTCCGTTCGCCGGAACGGACGACATGACCCGCAGCCACTTTGAGACCCAGGACACCATTGAACTGGGCCAACCGGTCGGAGGTCCCAGGAACTACCGCTCAGGCTTCATGGGCCGCCTTGCGCAAGAGCTTTCGCGAGGACGACCGATCGCGTTCACAGCCCAGCCGCCGTTGGCGTTTCAGGGCCCAATGTCCGTGCCCAACCTCAACATCATTTCGGTAGGCAAGCCCGGCCTCGACGACCGACAGACCAAGCTGATCCAGGAGATGTATCGGGGGCATGACCTGGAAGTGGCGGTGAAGGCCGGCTTCTCAGCCAGGGATAAAGCCTATGCCGCTCTGGCGGCCGAAATGGCGGCCGCTAATCGCAACGCGATTTCCCCGAGCGGCTTCGAACTGGCCGCCCGCCGCGTCGCCCGCCTGATGAGGACCGACTACAATCTCGCCTTCCTCGACGTCGGCGGTTGGGACACCCACGTCAATCAAGGCGGGGCGCAGGGCGCCCTAGCCGACCGCATCGGCCAGCTCGGCCGCGGCCTCGCGGCGCTAGCCGAGGACCTCGGTCCGGAGCTCTGGGCGAAAACGACCGTGGTGGTGCTCTCGGAGTTTGGCCGCACCTTCAAGGAGAACGGCGACAAGGGCACCGACCACGGGCACGGCAGTGTGTACTGGGTGCTGGGCGGCGCCGTGAAGGGCAGGCGCATTGTTGGAGAGCAGCTCGCGTTCAGCCCAGACCTCCTCAACGATAAAAGGGATCTGAAGGTCCTGACCGACTACAGATCTCTCATAGCCGAGCTCATTGAAAGGCTCTACAGCGTCCGCGCCCCCGTCCTGGATGCAATATTTCCAGGGATGCGTCCCACCGCTCTCAGTTTGATCTGAACTCGGTACGGGCGCTGGGTTAATATTAACAGCGATAACCACGCGAGGTATGAATAGAGGTCAGAACACCCCGGCAGGACGGAAATATGTTCTCCCTCCCCAGCGCCGCTACCAGAATATATTCTTGTAATGATCGGTGACTATGATCACAGACGGCTTAGGGTTAGCGGCGCCTATCTGACACCCAAACTGATTTTTTGACGCGTAGAAGCTATTACGAGGGTCGCCTCGACCAACAGCTTACGCTATGAGGCAACCACGCAAGGCTAAATAGCCGCGTTCTCGATGGTGGGGATCTAATGACGGTTAAAAGCAATGGTAAGGTCGCGCTCATCACGGGCGTGACCGGGCAAGATGGCGCGTACCTTTCGGAGCTGCTGCTCTCGAAGGGCTATACGGTCCACGGCTTGAAGCGGCGTTCGTCGTCGTTCAATACCGGTCGGATCGAGCATCTCTATCAGGATCCGCACGAGCCCGATCCGCGCTTCATCCTGCACTACGGCGACATGACCGACAGCACGAACCTGATCCGGATCGTGCAGCAGACCCAGCCCGACGAAATCTACAACCTGGCGGCCCAGAGCCACGTCCAGGTCAGCTTCGAGACGCCGGAATACACCAGCAACGCCGACGGCACGGGCACCCTGCGCCTGCTGGAGGCCATCCGCATCCTGGGCCTCGAAAAAAAGACCAAGTTCTACCAGGCCTCGACCTCGGAGTTGTACGGTCTGGTGCAGGAAGTACCGCAGAGTGAAAAGACGCCGTTCTATCCGCGCAGCCCGTACGCCGCCGCGAAGCTCTACAGCTACTGGATCGTTGTGAACTACCGCGAGGCCTACGGCATTCACGCCAGCAACGGCATCCTGTTCAACCACGAGAGCCCGCTGCGCGGCGAGACCTTCGTGACCCGCAAGATCACCCGAGCCGTCGCGGCCATCAAGCAGGGCTTCCAGGACAAGCTGTACCTGGGCAACCTCGACGCCAAGCGCGACTGGGGTCACGCCCGCGAGTACGTCCGCGGTATGTGGCTGATGCTGCAGCAGGAAACGGCCGACGACTACGTCCTGGCCACCGGCGAGACCACCCTGGTCCGCGACTTCGTCGCCAAGGCCTTCTCGGAAGTCGGCATTACGATCAACTGGTCGGGGACCGGCGTCGATGAAAAGGGCACGTGCGCCGAAACCGGCAAGGTGCTGGTCGAGGTCGATCCGCGTTACTTCCGCCCGACCGAGGTCGAGCTCCTGATCGGCGACCCGACCAAGGCCAAGACCAAGCTCGGCTGGGTGCACGAGACCAAGTGGGAGCAGCTCTGCGCCGAAATGGTCGCGGCCGACATGATCAACGTCGCGCGGGAGAAGCGTCGCAATGCCGAATGACGTGATCTTCCCTCTCGAGGGCAAGCGCGTCTGGGTGGCCGGCCATCGTGGGATGGTCGGCTCCGCCATCGTGCGGCGCCTCGCCTCGGAAGGCTGTGAAGTCCTGACCGCCGGCCGCGATGTCCTGGATCTCGAGCGCCAGAGCGCCGTCGAGGCCTGGATGGCCAAGGAAAAGCCGGATGCCATCTTCATGGCGGCGGCCAAAGTCGGCGGCATCCTGGCCAACGATACCTATCCGGCCGACTTCCTCTACAACAACCTGGTCATCGAGACGAATATCGTCGACGCGGCCTGGCGCAACGGCGTCGGCAAGGTGCTGTTCCTGGGCTCGTCGTGCATCTATCCGAAGTTCGCGCCGCAGCCGATCATGGAAGACGCCCTGCTGACCGGCCCGCTGGAGCCGACCAACGAGTGGTACGCGATCGCCAAGATCGCCGGCATCAAGCTGGCCCAGGCCTATCGCAAGCAGCACGGCTGCGACTTCATCAGCGCCATGCCAACCAATCTGTACGGCCTGGGCGACAACTACGACCTGAACAGCAGCCACGTGATGCCGGCCCTGATCCGCAAGGCCCACGAGGCCAAGCTGGCCGGCGCCGACAGCATTACGATCTGGGGCACGGGCACGCCGCGCCGCGAGTTCCTGAACGCCGACGACTGCGCCGACGCGTGCGTGTTCCTGATGAAGACCTATTCGGATTTCGAGCACGTCAATGTCGGGTCGGGCGAGGACATTACCATCCTGGAACTGGCTCAGCTGGTCTGTGAGGTCGTGGGCTTCAAGGGCCAGATCATCACCGACACCTCCAAGCCGGACGGCACGCCGCGCAAGTTGATGAGTGCCGACAAGCTGCGCGGGATGGGATGGGCACCTAGAATTAGCCTCCGGGAGGGCGTCCTCTCAGCTTACGCCCATTTCAGCGACGCGATCCCCAGGTGACGGACAACGCGCAAGCAGGTGATGCTCCATCACACACAAATGATGGTTTTTTCTCGCCTGTCAAAATTAAGGCCATGGCGATCGTTCGGCGGCTCTCGGCGCCGCTCGCAACAAGCGATCATGCCTGGCAGCGTCTAGACTTCCTTAGGCTCGTAGCCGCCTGCGGAATATTGGTGCATCATTCGTACGAGTTTGCAATACCGGCCAGCGTGCGGTCGGCCGCCATGCATCGAACGGAGGGCCTTGCGCTCTTCGTAGATCTTTTCTTCGCTATATCAGGCTTCACAATTGCTTCGATGTACGCAGGCCGTATGGCCAGCCTCACGGATTACATGCGCTTCCTTAGCAGAAGAGCCTCCCGTCTTTTGCCACTACACTGGCTGACATTTCTCGTCTCCGCCTTGTTCTGGATCTTTGTCGTAAAGTCGGGAATTTCCAGCGATCACATCCCGCAGCTCGACGCTTCATGCACGCTCCGGACTGTTTTTCTCCTCCACGGCGTCTTCGCATGCCAGGCCGTAAACGGGGTAAGTTGGTCGATCAGCGCGGAAATGATATTTTATATCCTTTTCCCGGCCATCGCACTCATGGCTAGGCCAGCCGCGCGAGTTCTCACGGCAATATTGGCGCTCGCAGCGGTGATTGTCACCGCATTCATCTTCAAAAGCGTTGCAGATTGGACTGCGCTACCCCCAGTCATAAGAGGAATCCCGTCTTTTACTCTTGGGGTTATAATGTTCAATGCGAGACCTGCCATAGAAAAGCTAATAGTTGCAGATTCCGCTTTCTATGCGGCGGCGATTCTCATGATTTTCACCATGATTTCCCCATCCCCGCCGTGGTTAACCGTTTGCCTGTGCTATATTACAGTAGTGGCGGCAATATGTGGAGACATCCACAACAAATCGACCCCCTTACTTCGGAAATTAGCTCCAGGGGCCGTTCTCACATATAGTATATACATGTGGCACACGCTGTTTATTATCTTGGTGCCAAACGCGATTGGCGATAAGATTTTGCATCTGGAGCCACTCCCGATGAGCTTCCTCCTCCTGCTAACATATGCGCTCATCTTTTTTGCTTCTCTCATTTCATATATTTACTGGGAAGAACCGCTTCGACGCATCATCAATGAGACATACGATCGGAAGCTGAGAGAAAAACTATAATGGCTGTTAAGCGCCTAAAAGCTCCCGCCCTGCCTCTAGCCTGTGGGGGAGGCACAGCGGCAATCGCACTGACGGTTGCGAGCCTTGCAAGTCCAGCACACCCCTTCGCGTGCCTCCTCTTGGCCCTTAGCTGCGGCCTATGCGTGTCGCTTATAGTGTACTGCTGCTCGACAACAGATGATAAATCGATAGCGTTATTCGCTAGCTTATTTCTTCTTGTTGTCGTTTGCTTACCTGGGCTAATTCATAGCACTAAGGGAATCTTCCCTTTCTTCCGCAGAGATTACCCTGATGATGCGGTGACAGCATCGGCAGTCATGCTGCTACTGTTTATGTCTCTATTTACTTTAGGCCTGGTGACGACTTGGACTTCAGCCAAGCCGCCACGCCTTAAACTCTCGTATGAAGCCGATTCTGGGCGCGCGTTGGCTCTTGTTGCTCTCTTTGTCGCGCTAGCAGCGTTTGCGTTTCTACGTGTCGGCCCGGAGAAAATCTTCTCTTCGCGTGGCGAGACTATCGCCGTACGGGATCCAATCGACACAATGATCCTAACGGGAGGAAGGTACGCTGGATTCTTCGTCCTGTGGATCAATATTTTCATGGTCAAAGCAAAGCGCTCCGCATGGATATATGGGCTTCCAGCTTCGATTGCGGCGTATCTTATAATGGCCAATCCCGTGTCGGTTCCCAGAACACTGACCGTTGGATTTGCGATTATTGTTTTAGTAACATTCTTTCCCTTTTCGCGCCCCAGGATGAAAGCTTATGCGGCTACACTATACGCGTTCGGACTTAGCGTAGCGCTGCCGTTATTGAACCAGATATCAAGAGGATCCCGCGGCGGGCGCCACTTTATCTCTCCCGATGAATATTTCACGAGATCGGGCGATCTGGACAGCTTTCAGTCAATCATAAATGTCTATATCTGGATCAGCAGTGCGGGGATGCAGTGGGGTAAGCAAATACTCTCAGCAGCGTTCGTTTTTGTCCCTCGCGCAATCTGGCCCGACAAAGGCCTTCCTACTGGTCAGCAAGCTGCCGCTTTCAATGGCTATTCATTTACCAATGTCTCCTCACCGCTTCCGGCTGAGTTTTTCTCTGACTTTGGTTGGCTGGGCGTCGTGGTTGGCGGACTTTCGACGGGATGGTTGGTGGGCATTTGCGATCGCCAGGCGACGATTGCTCGACAGCACAATAACGTCACCGCACTTTTACCATTCGCTACCGCTGCCGCCTTTTCCGGTATTATCGTGCGCGGATCTCTTATTGGTGTAGGTGCGCTAATCGCCTATGTGATCTTGATGTCTGCCTTCGTCCGCTTTATCGAGTATCGGCGCGAGCGCTGAGGCGTTCGAAAGTCTAACGATTTGGCAACTCAACACCGCAGCATATTCGCGTCCAAGCCTACTGAAGCGGGCGAACTCCGGGGACGTCTATGAGTTCTACAAGTTCTTTGCTAGTGGTCGGCCCATTTCCGCCCCCGGTGCATGGCTTCGCCGTCATTACGGAAGCTCAGGCAAACGAAATTCAGAGCTTCCAAAGGGTTGAGCGTTTTGACGTATCCTCAAATGCGTCCAACCGCATCACGAGACATTTGGCTCAGATTTGGAAGTGTCTGCTTGGAGTAAGAGCCATCGCTTCGTTCGGTGCTCGGGGCGGTCGTCATATGTCTCTCGGCGCGAACAGCCGTCTGGGACTGGTTTACACACTGCTGCACGTTCTCACGGCGCGGATGTTCGGCATTAAAACGCGCCTCCATCACCACTCTTACGCATACATCAATACGAGATCGTCCCTGATGGCTCTTGTCTGTAGTTGCGGGGGCGGGGGGACGGAGCACGTGTTCCTCGCGAAATCAATGGAACGTAGTTTCCGCGATCGCTATCCTGTCGAGTACGTCTCGCACGTCCTTTCGAACGCTCCGTTTGTCCCCCCACGTCAACGCGAGAATTTGTTGAAAAGCTCAGACTTGACGGTTGGACTACTTAGCAATCTTAGCCCCGAAAAGGGTCTTCTGGATTTCCTTGAAACAGCGCATCTGGTTAAACAGGCTGGGATGCCTGTTAAAATGCGTCTCGCTGGCCCGGCGCCGAACCCCGTCGATGCTCAGGCAATATCAGAAGCCGTCGAAGCAGGTGTCGTGGAATGGATGGGCCCCCTGTACGGCGAAGACAAGTACCGCTTCTTCGACGCGATCGATCTTTTCTTATTCCCCACGCGATACCAGCACGAAGCTCAACCAACGGTCATCTATGAAGCCTTTGCTTCTGGCGTTCCAGTGGTCGCATTTGATAGAGGTGCCGTGAGGGAGCAAGTCGGCGATTGTCTTGCCGTTGTCGATGTGGATGAGAGTTTTTCCGCAAAAGCGCTTGACGTTATTCGCAGGCAATTGGGTCTATCCCTGGAAGACAGAAATGCGTTGTCTGATCGCGCGCGTCTTATACATCTGTCTGAGAGCAGGGAGGCGCTGAGGAAGTTGCGATCCCTGTACATGCTTTGACCTGCTCCCGCGAAACTGGACCGGTTTGAGCTAGAATTTTCTCGTTTTGAGGCTTGGGCCGCGGAGCGAGGAGCGACCATGAAGAGGTCGAAGTTCAGTGAGGCGCAGGTGGCGTTCATCCTGCGCCAGGCCGATGAAGGCGCCAGCGTCGGGGAAGTCTGCCGCAAGGCCGGGATTTCGGAGGCGACGTTCTATGTCTGGCGCAAGAAGTACGCCGGCTTGATGCCGTCGGAGATGAAGCGGCTGCGCCAGCTCGAGGACGAAAACTCTCGGCTCAAACGGATCGTGGCGGACCTGTCGCTCGACAAGGAGATGCTGCAGGACGTCATCAAGCGAAAGCTCTAGGACCTGCCCGGCGCCGCCAGCTCGTGGATCATTTGCGAGCGGTCTGGCAGGTCAGCATCCGGCGCGCCTGCGCGACGCTCCAGGCGGAACGCTCAAGCTATCACTACCAGGGCAAGCGCCAGGATCCGGTCGCTTTGAAGGCGCGGATCAAGGCGATCGCCGAGACGCGGGTTCGCTACGGCTATCGGCGGATCACCGTGCTGCTCAAGCGGGAAGGATGGGCCGTCAATGGCAAGCGGATCTATCGCCTTTACAAGGAGTTGGGCCTTCAGCTGCGCAACAAGACGCCCAAGCGCAAGGTCAAGGCCAAGCTGCGCAAGGATCGTCAGCCAGCCTCCGGCCCCAACGATGTCTGGGCCATGGACTTCCTGCATGACCAACTGTTCGATGGCTGCAAGATCCGCATCCTGGCGGTCATCGACACCTTCAGCCGTTTCTCGCCGGCGCTGGATCCGCGGTTCGCCTACAAGGCCAGCGACGTCGTCCAAACGCTCGAACGGGCTGGAAAGGCTGTTGGCTATCCAAGGGTCATTCGGGTTGACAATGGCCCGGAATTTGTCTCCCGCGACCTGGACCTGTGGGCCTATCAGCGGGGCGTCACCTTGGACTTCAGCCGCCCCGGCAAGCCGACCGACAACGCCTTCGCCGAGTCCTTCAGCGGCAAGGTTCGAGCCGAATGCCTAAACACCGCCTGGTTCATGTCCCTCGACGACGCCCGCTCAAAATGCGAGGCTTGGCGTAGGGACTATAACAAGCAACGTCCCCACAGCGCGATCGGCGACAAGTGCCCGATCGAGCTGATGAACGGCGCCGGGCCATATGGCCCGCCCGGCGCCTGACCGGCGAGAAATCCCGGCCCGACCTGGTCCAAGGTTGGGGGCAAGGTCAATCAACCTAGGACTCTCGTTTTGGCTGGATGAGAAATGGGGGTCACGTCAGTCACGTCAGATTTGAGCCGACGCAGCCCGGCATCTTCAGCGGGTCCGGCTCAGAAGGTACTCGGATGACTGCGCTCGCAGCTCCGACAGGATTGCATTGACTCTTGGGTAGTCGATCGCTGCTGCCATTACGCGCTCGACGTCCGCCCCATCCTCAGCGGTTAGGATACGGTCTTGTAGACCAAGCTGCCCCAGCAGAGACGTGAACCTATCGATGCCACGCTCAACATTTGGAACCACGACGAAATGTTTCTGGAAAATAATTGAAAATACTACGCCATGGAAGGAATCCGTGATCACATATTCTGTGTCTCTGAAAGCTTGAAGCCATTCGGGTAGGCCAACCGTTCGCGCCGTATCGTAGGGCGATAGACTTTCGACAGCGCGATTTGATCCTAATTTTCTCACTACTTGTTTGGCAAGCGACTGCACGGCATCAGCATGGTCTAACACATAGGTCAGAACGCGCCCTGCACTTAACGCGGGCGGTTTGTCGATCACGCTTTCGTAAAATGACCTATCAACAAGCAGAGTAGGATCCAGAACAACCTCGCACTGCTGCCGCTTAAACACATTGCGACAAATCTCGCGGCCGCTGATTTCCCGAACGGAAACAGCATCGAAATTTCCCAAGAGCTCGGTTACTGCTTCGGTACGTTCGGGATAACGCCAAACTCCATGGCCAAAGGAAGCTGCGTACGAAACCCTACGAATATTTTGAGGTCCAAAATCCAAAAAGTAGTTATACGCCGTACTATCACCCTGATACTCAAAGCGCCAAACCTGATCACTGCCAACAACAACTGTATCTATATTCAGCCGTTTAATCTCAGCCTCAATCTCGCTACCCGTTCTGACAGGTCGCGTTTGCTGCGGCATGTATTTCTTTAAGAACGGCAGGTGGACTTTCGCGGCCAGATACCGAGAGCGTATACCTCTAATATTCTGCCCCGGCATCAGCTCCAAAATACTCGCGACAATTTCCTTAGAAAAAGTCCTATTGTTGAGCTTCCTGATAAAATGAACATCAACGTTGTTTTGCGAGAGGAACTGATACAGCGCCACGCATTGAATTATACCACCGTAATTATCTGATAGCGGAAGCGTCAACAGGCCCACTTTGGTATTCACGATACTCTCCGGGTAATAGCGTTCTCAAAGCAATCTCAGTTTATAGACGAGAATAGATTACCTTATTTGCTACAGATTGGCACCTTTCAATCAGCCAAAGCTCGGCGGAATCGCCCTCCCCTTCCAACCTCCATATTAAAAAGAGTGCAGAAAAATAGATAATAGCGCCGCACAGCACGGAAATTGCGAGTGTAGATAACTTCCAGATGACTCCCTCGCCTATTGGAATAATGCTATTGCTTATCAAGCCGACTAATGCGGACATTATTGACACCGATATTAGGCTTCGATGGCAATTTTTGAACTGCTTTACGACGGACACGCCCAATGCGGTTTGGGCGATAGTCAAGTTCATGAAAACTATCACTAGGCCAGAGACCCCCCTGGCCACTGCCGCCCCGGTTAGGCCAAACTGCCACGCAGCGATCAGCGTGACCGGAAGGCGAAGGAGCATCGAACCCGCTTCGCGCCAAACCAGCAATCGCGGTTGCCCCATGGCCATAGCAAGGGATTGGACTGGCACCGAAAGCATCTGCATTGCGATTACAGGAGCCAGCCACTGAATCACAACTGCCACCGGCGACCATTCACGGCCCAGGACCAGCTCCACGAGGGGCGGAGCGAGGACGGCGAGCCCACAGCCTATAGGAGCAATCATTGTTACCATGATCTGCTGACCTTTTAGATAGGCTCTCGTCAGACGTGCCTGGTCGTCGCGCACTAAGGCCATACCAGCAAAGAGTGGCTGCATCACAGGGTTGGCAATTGTGTAGGTGGCGGTTGAAGCAATGTCGCTTCCCATTGCGTAGTGCCCTAGGGATGCCTTCCCAAGGATAGCCCCCACAAAAAATCTATCTGTGTGCTGATTCAGCGTGAAGACGATGCGGGATGCAGTCACCCAACCAGCAAACTTCAAAATATCTCGAACCCCTGACAAGCTGAGCTTAGGCCTGTATGGCGCATTGATATGCGTGAAAACTGCCGTTATCACAGGTGACGCGACTAAGCCGGCAACAAGTGCCCAGTAGGAGCGAGTGCACCACACCAATAATATTACACCAATAAACGCTATAAGCTTGCCCATCAACTGCGCTTGCGCCATCGGAAGATAGTTTAGCTGCTTCATATGTTTCGCCATCATCGGGCTTCCAAGTCCCTGAACGACGGGCGCTATCGATAAGACCTGAATTATCAGCGCAATTCGAGTGTCCTTCATGAGTAGAGCGACCGGATATGAAATGGCGAACAGAACGGCCGAAATCAATGCGCCGCGAAGCGCGTTTAATGTAAATGCTGCGTCAAAATCTGCTTTAAGGAGCTCCGATTTTCTGACGAGAACATCCATGATTGGTAGCTCTGTCACGGAATTAGCAACAAGAAGAACCGATGCTGCTAATGCAACCAGCCCGAACTCTGCGGGCGTGAGCACCCTGGCGACCACAACCATGGACACGAGGTCGAATGACTTTGCAGCTAGCTGAGCCATCGCCATTAGCGCTGCGCTCTTAGTAACACCCTTGCCTATCATTTTTTGTTTTCAGGCGCTGATGATATGGCGAATACGTCGAACGGCCCGCGTGAAGATGCCTCCATAAGTCTTTACCTTCAATTTCCGAATGAGTGGAGACATAGTTCTTTCAAAGAAAATCAAGCTACTTGTCAGCCTAGCTTTAGCGAATACATTATTGGACTCACAAGCAATTTTGTAGCGAATATCGTAAACGCTGCGGCGCCTGCTAGTCACCGCCAATGCGGGCTCCACCCTTTTGCGCGGCCACCATTCCCCAGCATCCTTCAAGCGCGCCAATCTATGCCGAAGCCCCTCGCGACGGTGCCGCAGGCCGCTTGACTGGCTTTTCGCGACGTCGCCAACCGAGATCGAGGTTAGGCTAAGCTCTTGACTGGCTCGTCCCTGCTCGAGCAAACGGAGAAGGTCAGGATGACGCGCCACCACAACATTCGTCCCCTTGGGGTCAGAGACAAATTCAGGGAGCCAAGCGTCACCGATAGCGATGTCTGCGCACTCCGCAATCACATCATCACAAAACTCGCAGCCCTTCAGCTTGAATAGCCCTTCCCCCCAATCGCGGCCTCGCACCGATGCCATTGGGAATGCGCTTGATGAGGCCGCTGCACCCTCGCCCGTCACCGTCAGGAAGCCATAGTCGGAAGCTGCCCGATCCATCAACTTATGGCGGAAGTCGAACGCGGTGAGGCTTCCCGGGGCAATGCCTTTTTGCCACGCCAAATATTCAGCAAAGAATTTGCTCTTTAGGTGGCCGCAAACGAGCCCAACGGCGTAAGGAACACTTGATGACTTGAGCCTTCCCTCGCTAACAAGCATTCTTATGGCCTTTACAAAGCAAGGAACGCCAACGATAGCGAATCTCTCCCCGGACTTCTCTATACTATTAAGCACCCTATCCATGCTTGTGGGGTAGTACCTGGATTTCGACCCCGCCTCAATTTCAGATACACTTCTCGAAATCTGATAAGTGAAGAGCCGACCACTCCTATGATCACTAGGGCGAACATGGATGACAGCATCAACCATTTGCTCCCGGAGAAGTTGGGCCAAGATCCACGTAACAATTCCTCCCGAGCCGCCAGCCATTCGCTGCGACTCAGAGTTTACATGTCCTGCAAACGTTCCCGCGTATCGCCCTATTTCGGGGTCCGCAGGCAGAGCCGGGTAGAGCAACTCACTGAAGTCATCTTCAGTCTTGCCCTCGCCAGACATGGGGCAGATCACGCTAGCTGCGGTATTCGCCGAGGAGGCGCCACTCCGTCGCACCGCCTCCAATGTCCCCCTCTCGCTTTCCGTAATCTCGAATTGATCTGGATAAGCGAAGGCGCATGCCCCGCACCCAACACAGAGATTATTCTCAATCACGCTATCAATACCGGGCACGTTCAATCCCTCCGCCACCGCGACGACGCATATGTATAAACTAAAAATCGAACATTTTAAGCGGCCTTGGGTGCAATTTCATTGGGAAGTGAGTATATTGATATTGACTCAGAGGGAGCAGCGTCAAACATGGCCTCTTCGAAGATAGGTACAGTGTCAGTTATTATCGCCTCCCTTGGACGGAGGGATGCGATCCGATTGCTTCTGGAAAGACTTAAAATGCAGACCGTCCCGCCTGCTGAGATTATAATTTCACTGGAATCTCAGGAGGATTGCCCCCGATATTCAGATTTGGAATTACCAGTGAAGACTATTTTTGGGCCACGAGGTTCCTCGGTTCAAAGAAATCGCGGCATCGATCGCGCATCAAAAAGTACGGAGTTTATTGTTTTTCTTGATGACGACTATGTTCCATCCAAGTATTTTATAGAAGGGCTCTTAAAAGGATTTGAGGCATTTCCAGAAGCCTCCGGCTTGGGTGGCCTACTCCTCGCGGATGGCGCCCGAGGACCAGGCATCCCCCCTGAGGCGGCGATTGCGGCCGTCGATGCTCGAGATGCCTCTCATGTCGCCAAGCCCCCCTCCAGAATCCGCGGTACAAGCGGCGTCTACGGCTGCAATATGGCCTTCCGTCACAGCGATGTTGATCAGGTGCGCTTCGACGAGCACCTCCCGCTATATGGCTGGCTTGAAGATTCCGACTTTGGGGCCAGGTTACCAGGAAAGATGATTTATACAGACGCCTTCTTTGGTGTTCATTGTGGAATAAAACGCGGAAAGGAAAATGCAGGGAATCGCTTTGGATACAGCCAGATAGCAAATCCAATATACCTTTGGAGGAAAGGGACCCTTTCTCTTATTCGGATGGTTGACCTGATCGCTCGCCCATTGCTGGCAAATATCGTGAAATCTCATCGCCCTGAGCCATGGATCGATCGCAGAGGGCGTCTCGCTGGAAATCTCACTGCGATCAAGGATCTGGCTCATGGCAGAATCTCGCCGCAGCGCATTTTGGAGCTATAGGGCCTCGACTATCGAAGGAGCTGGCCCATTGCGGCGGCGATGTTGGCCACCTTAGGTACGACACTGAAACCCGTCGAGCTTAGAAGCAAGACCCCATATGCAGCCCAATCCCGCCACTATTACCGCCAAAATATAGCTAATATTATTGCGAATAACTATAAAATAGTGCGAATTATATTCCGGCAAACAACTTCACGATCTATTGTGGTTTCCACGTAGGACCTACCAGACAATCCGAGACTAACTTGATCATCGATATTCGATACTAGACTCTCAACTGAATTTGCAAATGAAGAAGCATCCCCAGGCTCTACGCAAATTCCCGCGCCTGATCGCGCCGTAATTAGAGCAAGCGGCGTTCCCTTCTCCGCTGTTGCAATGTACGGGCGTTCCGCCGCCATGATCGAGAAGATCTTGCTGGGTAAGGCAAAGTTTGCGCCCCCAGGGCTTTGGGGGACGAGGTGAATCGTTGCGGCAGCCATCGCTTCGCTAAGCTGCTCCCGCGGAGCCAGATCCGCGAACCGGATATTAGACAAGCCTTCACGTGCGACTTGTTCTTCTAGAGAATGGCGTTCAGATCCCTCTCCTCTAATGAGAATATCAATATTACTAGATCGTTTCAGCAACTCTGCCGCGAGCGCTAGAACCTGATCCAGCCCCTGCTTTTTTCCAAGATTTCCTGAATAGACAAGGAGCGGACGCCCGACTTGCCGAGGCATTGGCACAATTTCGCGAACATTGACCTGCGGGGGAATGATCTCAATTTCCCTTTTCACGCCCAGTTCGCGTAACTCATGTTCCATGCCGGGCGTCAGGGCAATCACACGGTCACAACGATTTAGGGCCCAAGCCTCTAGCCTGCGGAGGATTTGGGTCAATGCTCCCGCCATACCGAATTTAAGGTTAGCGGCAAGGCCTGACTGGATGTCATGTACGATCGCCACAACCCGGCCATGCGGCGCCCGAAATAGGGGCGCGATCAGGACGACGAACACCGAAGGGCATACGCAAACCACGCCACGATACCGCTTTCTCCGCGCCATCAGCGCAGCTGCAGCAAAACTGGTTTCAGACAACAAGCGCCCGATCATGCCGCGAGAACCGGCAACGTAGGATTTCACGCGGCGAACATTGACGTTCTTAAAGTCTTCATGATCGTGTTGCCCGGCCTCGTACCCCTCGTAAACAGCATTCCTTGGATAGCTGGGGCGAGCGGTCAACACATCCGGCTTTAGATCGTTTTCCGCGAGCCATAGGGATAGATCTGTAATTGGCGGCGCGCTCCCGGTGGGCTCCGGGTGGTAGTAGTTGCTCAATAGGAGCAGCGACCCAGCAAACTCCCGAAACTCATCCGAAGCGGGCCGCGCGTCCACCAATGTTGAATGGGCCGCGTTCATGCGAATGTCCCCTCAGTTTCTTCGGACCAAGCCCGTAAAGCCGTCTCAACATCGCTCTCAAACTGATAACCATTAGCGTTCAGCCAGCCCGGCTTGATCCGCGTAGATCGAACGAGCTTCCATATGCGTTCCCGGTGGATTGGCGTTTTGAAGCCGAAATGCGCCACGGCTTCGAAGCACCATGCAATGCCAAGCAGGGGGGCAATCGGCAGGACAGGGTATTCCGTCTTCACCGAGGACACCTTTCCAAAGGCCTTAACGATATCTTCGGTGGTGCTTTCGCTCGGGTAGGCAAAGTTGAAGGTAACTTCTGAAAGCTCCTGTGAGAGCGCGAAATCCAACGCGCTCAGAAGCTCGTCGACATATCCTCCACTCTTGATCGTGTTCTTGCGGCCAGGATACGCAAACATTCCGCGCTTCAATGCGCCGGCAAGGTTTGAATAGTTGCCCTTTTCGCCGGGGCCAAACACGACTCCAGGGCGCACCACTACCAGGCGGCGGTCGGCGGCCGCGCCAGCCCAGCGTCGATGGATCGCTTCCGCCATCAGCTTGGAGCGTCCGTAGTCTGACGTCGGCGCTGGGACCGTGCCCTCATCGACCACGTCCTCCCTGGGGCCATACACTGAGATTGAGCTAGTGAAGACGAGCCTTTTCGCGCCGATGACGCCGGCGAATTGGGTAACGTTGAGGGCACCGAAGATGTTCGTGTCGTAGTACTCGTGAGCTGGATGGCCTGGCGTCCTATGGACAGCCGCCAGATTGTAAACTGTGGCATCTGCAAGGCCATAAGCTTCAGGCACAGCTTGCCGGACGTCATGCGTGAGGTAGCGCACCCCTGGTATGACTTCACGTGCAGGCAAAATATCGACTGCGACAATGTTTACCCCACGCCCCGCAAGTCTCTTAACTAATCGCGTACCAATAAACCCGCTAGAGCCAAATATGATTGCGTTTTCCACCAACAACACTCCAAAATAAGATATTTACGAAGAAGCATACGCCGACACCGTATATTTCAACTCTAATGTCAAGCGACTACGTAAAGACAATCAATATTTAAGCGAGCCCTCAATCAAATGTTAATTTGAATTAAATTCAGAGAATTATATTGGAAAATACAGACCGTCTAGATTTATAGATCAGGCTACAGCGTGCGATTAGGCCATCTTGAATGAAGAAGAAAATGGTACGATTAATCTTATTCAACATGGCGGCAGAAATAGAGAGATCTGCCCTGAAGGCTCTCATGCGCGCCTCCCATTTGCTTGCGCCCAGTGCCACCGCCATGCGCTGGAGAGGATCGAGTTGAGATCTCTCGATGGCGTCCAACCTAGCTGCTTGCTCGCCTTGCTGTGGTCACCGACCAGGACCGGCGCATCACCGGTGCGGCGGGGGGCTACCTGCACTGTCAGTGGCTTGCCGGCAGTCCTGCCTACCCCATCGACCAATTCGCGCACCGTTGTGCCCGTGCCCGTGCCGAGATTGTAGGATTCAGAGGAGCCGCCGACTAGCAGCCGGCGCAGGGCCGAGACGTGGGCGTCCGCGAGGTCCAAGACGTGGACGTAGTCGCGGACCGCCGTACCGTCGCGGGTGTCGTAGTCGTCGCCGAAAATCGTGAAGTGTGAGCGCTGCCCTAGCGCAACCTGGATGGCCAACGGAATGGCGTGGGTCTCGGGCTCGTGCCACTCGCCGATGCGCCCCTCGGGATCGGCGCCGGCCGCGTTAAAGTAGCGCATCACCGCGCTCCGAAAGCCAGCGTAACGATCGTAGTCGACCAGGGCCTGCTCGACCATCAGCTTGCTACGGCCGTATGGGTTGAGCGGGGATTGCGGATGGCTCTCATCCATCGGCAGGGCCACAGGATCGCCGAAGGTTGCACAGGTCGAAGAGAAAACCATCGCGTTGACGCCAGCGCGGCGGGCGGCCTCGATCAGGGTTATGGCCCCGCCCACGTTGTTGTCGAAGAAGGCGCCTGGGTTTTTCACCGACTCCCCGACCTCAATCCGGGCGGCGAAATGGAGAACGGCCACCGGAGCATAGTTGGCGAACACAGCATCGAGCCTTGCGGCGTCACGGATGTCTCCGACCTCTAGGGGACCCCATTTGACGTGTTCGCGATGGCCGTTCGACAGATCGTCGAATACGACCGGCCGGAACCCGGCTTCCGCCAAGGCAAGACAACAGTGCGAGCCGACATAGCCCGCCCCGCCGGTCACCAATACGCTTTGCATGTAATTCCCCCGACTATGGCAGGGAGCCTCCCCGCCACAGCTCAGCCTTAGTAGGCGTTCTCGGCCATCAGCAGATGTGGCACGGTCATCAAGAGGATTTTGATGTCGCCGCTCAAAGTCCAACGCTCGATATATTCATTATCGGCGTCGACCCGGGCCGCCATGGCCTCGACCTCGTTAGTGCCGCCACGCAGCCCCTTGATCTGCGCCAGCCCCGTCAGGCCGGGACGCGCACGGAAGCGAAGGTGATAGTTGGCGATCTGCGCGCCGTACTGCTCGTCATGCGCCAAGGCATGCGGGCGCGGGCCGACGACCGACATGTCGCCCTTCAGCACATTGATGAGTTGGGGCAGCTCGTCGATGCTGGTCTTGCGGATGATCCGGCCTACCGTGGTGATGCGGTCATCATCGCGCTTGGCCTGGACGACCTTGGAGCCGTTCTCCTGGCAGCGCATCGATCGAAACTTGAAGATCGTGAAAGCTTGACCGTTGAGCCCGCCGCGCGATTGGCGGAACAGCACCGGGCCTGGCGACTCCAGCTTAATCAGCAGGGCGACGAGCGCGAGAAGCGGCGCGAAAAAGAGCAAGGCGCCTCCCGCAACCAGGATATCCATCGCTCGCTTTAGCGGATCCTTCGCGATCGGCGACGCCTTCACGGCGTGCGCTCGCTGTTCCGCTGTCGGATTAGATACGATCAGCACGTGGTCCCCACCAGTTTCAGCGTTCGGGTCTTTGCCCGATCATTTAGAAAGCCTTTACTAAATCGAGGCTTCAGGGACAACCGCTCGCGAGGGTTGTTAACTAACCTTTTTTCGCCACCGGATGTTTTTTGCGCGATCCGGCGACATCCAGAGCCCTATTGGCGGGCGCCACACGCACCGCGCGCGAAACTGTTAAGTCTAAAATCTTCCTTTTCGCTCACTAATTGTGACGAAATGCACGCTGCAGTCGTCTTGGCAGTCAGTGGAATTATTGATGGCTCCAAATCCAGCCGCGAATGTTCATCGCTAAAGGTGAACTTCATATATCGGATCGCCCTGCAGCGCGGCATGCCCCCCATTTGAATAGCCCGCGCACGAGCGGCGCTCTTGGCAGCAAGCTCGGCGGCCAACGAACATGGCGCGAGCCCACCAAGGGCCTGCCGAGAGAAGCTCGGAGCAGTCCAGGCGGCACGATTCGTACCCGTTCGCCGGGATATTCAGGCTCTTGAAGTGGGACCGAAACTGGGACCGGGGGATCCGCCCATCAAAATTACCCAACAAAAACAAGTAAATAAGATGGAGGATGGCGGAGACGGAGGGATTCGAACCCTCGATACCCTTTTGAGGTATGCCGCTTTAGCAAAGCGGTGCCTTCAGCCTCTCGGCCACGTCTCCTCCTGAGAGGGAGCGGTTCGATAGCCTGTTCGG
>Ga0247725_1000260_pt1 | contig 50004 bp, 48 predicted proteins | sample OKSTACKMCFT3sol_FD_183021 | JGI IMG/M metagenome (GOLD analysis project Ga0247725, IMG submission 183021) | Subsurface sediment microbial communities from gas well in Oklahoma, United States - OK STACK MC-FT3-sol | ecosystem: Environmental > Terrestrial > Deep subsurface > Rock core/Sediment...
TGCGAAAAGTCACATCAGAGTTGACTGAAAATGAACACCTAGGTTAAAAGAGAACTGAGCCCAATGCGGGAAATGCCGGGTGTTCATATTGACCAGAATCGGTGTTCACATAAATCAGAATGCGCAAAACGCTGAAGCGTATGGTTGCAGAACATCAATTAGAGATTATGGTGGCAACCGATGCAGCCTGTGAAGGCTTGAACCTACAGACATTGGGTACGCTGATTAACGTTGATTTACCCTGGAACCCGACCAAGTTAGAGCAACGCATTGGCCGCATTAAGCGTTTTGGCCAGGTACGCGAGAAAGTCGATATGTTGAACCTTGTGAATGAACAGACCGTTGACGAAAAAGTTTACGAGAAACTATCTGAGCGGATGCAAGACCGTTACAACTTATTTGGTTCATTGCCAGACACGATTAAAGACGAATGGATCGAGAATATTGAAACCATGGGCGAGAAAATGGATGAATATATCAATGCCCAGAAGCAAGCGAATGGCTTTGATTTGCGCTACACCGACACAATGTCTCCTTCAGAGAAAGACTGGCGGGATTGTTCGAATGTGCTATCCAGACGGGATTTTACGCAATTGATGACGTCGGGTTGGAGTGATAGTTAATGGCGGTTTTGGGCTGATACCTCTGTTCCACCTGCAAATAACGTTACTACAACGCTAGGGTTTTAGTATCACCCATTGCTTGTTCTACTGGGTAGATAAGGTAGCCGTTACACCATGAAGTAGGTGATGCAAAGATTTTTTGTTGGCTAAAATAGTTAGGACTAGTTTGGCGAGCTTTTCGAGTGGCATTGCATAGTGGTCTTTTTTACCATCGACAGGATGAATATTATAGTTAGCTAATTCACGTCTAACTATCGACTCGATCCGCAGAGCGTCCCCGGACTCGGCTCTTGAATTTAAGGCAACGATAACGCCAAGGTCATTGAGACTTACTCGATTGTTGCTTCGGTCTGCACTGCCAATTTTTGACCCATTCGTTGATAGACTTGTTCTGATGTAAAAATAAGGACTTTGCCGGACATCCGGAGTTAATTTTTCGACATACCTGACCGTCGCTATACCTTCAAGCGAGGGTAGCCATGAGCTGGTTTGTCGGTGCTTCTTAATATCGCTCTGACAGAATTCATGAATGATAAGATCCAAGTTTGCCTGATTGATGGTCTCTGGTTTTGACGATGTAAGGGTGCGACTCAGGTGTTTGAGCAATCGGCCATGACGCACCGGGGTATCGTGTGAAACTGGGGCCTGAATCAACAGGGAAGGATATAGTTTCAAGAGTTCGAACAACTTCGGCGAAGGCCAGTTTCTTTTGTCTCCAACCAGGTATGTTCCGTCTGTTTGCCACTTTTGGTATAAAATCTCGCGTACAGGTAACCCTCCGTGAGCCATTATTGTTTTCAGCGCTTGAGATGGAGCATCAGACTTTGGTGTGATGAATAGCCGATTGTCAGTAACATTGAGTTCGTACCTGATACCACTAACGATTGGAACCTTAAGCAGCTTTGCTACATCGCCAGCCAAATCGAAGCCATTTTTTTTGTATGTACATAGGTTTGATGCAGTCAGTTTTACTCTTGTCAGATGCTGTAAGACATCACAAATAAGCTTGCCTGAGATGCAGTTCAGATACGTCTTGAATCCCACAGAAAAAGAAATGCTATTTACCACGAAAACACATAGTGCTTCGTATTGGGATACTGAATCATCGAGGCCAAGTCGCAGGCTTACATGCTGCAACTTGTTATCCTCTGCGGACATACATTTTCTGTTCATTGTAAGTTGGTTGGCTCGTCATACAATCTGCTAACATAGGAAATTACCTCAGGACAGATGTTCGAGACTAATGTACTTTCACTTAGCATAATTTGTGCGATGTGCATGGACTGTTTGAATGTGACTGATTGTTCGAATTTATTGATGAAACCCTTCATACGCTCGTCTGAGCGAATATTCAGGATGATCTCCACAGCGCTAAATAGGTATCGGAACGATAGATATGGGGACTTGATAGGCCACACATTTGATGTGTACGGGTATAAGCTGATAGCTAGCTTAACGCCAGTTATTGGACATCCGCAATTAGCAAAAAATTGTAAGACTGCTTGTGCTTGGGGACTAGGAATACTCAAGTCAGTGTTGGCAAAATGATCCTTCGACCAGACAAATATTTCACCATCAGATTGGTGCATCTGCTTTTGAAACTCATTTTCGCATGCTTGCTGTAAATCAGTAGTCAGCAATCCGGTGAAATCAATCGGCGTGTGGATTGTCATTGTTTTACTGCTCCTGTTTTGTATTCTCGATGAAACAAGCCCCTTGATCCACAGCCTGTCCGTCAAATTGCACGATTAGTGATTGCCAGGGCATGAGCAGTATTCGATGCCCAATAACGGAAATGAGGTCAATTGAGCAGTCTTCAGTGTCTATGTCGTCGGAACTTGCAAGTACCAGGTTGGTGGACCCGTCGATGATAATAGCCCTCCAATCGCAGCCAATCGCGACGACAAATTTCGTTTTTGCGATGGTTATTGGTCCATTCAGACTGCGATGAAAAGCCAGCCATTTTGAGTCCAATAAGATAATTTCATTCGGCCAATCACCTGGGAGTGACGGTAGTGCAATCAATGCCTCATGAGTCAAAATCGACATTTCCCACCTCGAACTTTGCGTTAATGTCGTTTGAGTATAGATGAAATTACAGGATGTCAAATCAAAATGATTCGACAGTTGGTATGAATAATATTCATCTGCATGCTAGGTGGGTGATGTGGTGTTTTGATGGCCGATTTTTACTACAAATCTAACTCGGCGGATTTTTGTGTATCGAACTTTCAGTCCTTTGCGCTAGTGCCAACAGAGCTGGGTTTGGCACATCGACGATGTCTCCGTTTGTGCTACAAACCCGCTCGTCCCCAAGACTTAAAAATCATGCAAATGGAGCTTGAGCTAGGCTTACTTGTGCCTGCACGAGGATAAGGCACCTTTCCTTAGCTCGGGTAACTGCATTGTATAAGAGTCGACGCTTTTGATCATCGCTTCCCCTAACAGCCGCAGGCCAGAGTACGATAACGATATCGAATTCTCGGTTTTTAGCGCCATGAACTGACATAGCCTTCCATCCCCCCTCATTGGCTCTCTGTAACAATCGTTTACGAGCAAACGATTGTTTTATGACGCGCTCTAATTCCGCTTTAGTAAAGGTTAGATTGCCACGAGTTCGTCTCTGGAAGCTCATCCATTCCGTAATTTCATTCCTAACTCGAATGTCGCCAAACTCAGCCAATAACTCCATAACTTCCGCTACGTTATTCTGATCTTGTAGAGTTACAGATCTGAGAAGTTTATCAGCAGCTTGTGTCTCAGATTCCTCCAATCGAATTGAATACGGGCCATTTCCTTGTTTTGTTGTATTGTTTGCTACCCAATCCAATGTTTGAGTAGCAAACCCACTCACAGTTGGTGCTATCACCGCTACGCTTTTTCCATACCCATACCAGGCCAGTGCATTGCTGAGATACGATCCAGCCCATCCTTGATTGTGGGCGGGGCGAACTTGAAACAACTTTCCATGCTTAGGGGCCTCACCATCTCTAATTGCTCTAGCGGCGTCAAGGAGCTCCGCTATACTGGTCCGCATTGGCCGCTGAAGATCCTCAGCTCCACATATATCCTCTAACCAAGAACAAGCTGGATTTGGTCGCAAAGTTTCATCAAGGCATTGAAACTCATCAGCCGCTACTAATACTTCTAACCTAGCAGCTAAACCCGACACTAACAGCAACCGATTCGAAGTTAAGTCTTGTGCTTCGTCAACCAATAAGACTGGATACGTAGCAGCAACCCAACAGCAAACCTCCTTGATCTGCAAAAGTGCTCCCGCAGCATCACATACACGCTCATAGTCATGGACTTCTATGTCCCCAAATCCCAATCTAACAACAAGTGATGACCACCTTCGTATCAGGTGCCATGCAAAACTATCTATCGTCGAACAATTCGTCCGGTTTTTTAGGCCCGGCACTTGTGCCAAGCGTTCCTCTAAGCGACGACGCGAACCGTGCATAAAAGTCAATGCCAGAACCTTCTGCCCTTCGCGTAGAGGGTTAGCCTCTATATATTCACGCAGAGTTTGCATCAGCTGATACGTTTTTCCACATCCTGCTCCACCAGAGAAAGCACGAACAGTCACGGTTGAAATACCCATACACCATCAACATTACGAATAAACCGCATAGTAACTGGAGAACCAGCACACACGCAGGCAAGCCCACCAAGCAAATCAGCCGCTCGTGCCCTGCAGCCAGGTGTCGTAGAAATAGCCTCTGCAATACTTTCATAAGCAATTAAATCGACTTTTTTGTCTTTGATGTATTCCACAATGTCGGCTACCGAGTTAGGGGGAACAGCACACAACTCCGCTAGTTTTTCTACTACTATGCCTTCCTCAGCAAGCAAGATCCAGCCAACTGCATCCTCTATCATTTGTCCATCACTCCATCGGATAATTGCAGAAGGAGGAGTCGGTTTTTCTCTGAGCGCTCGAATGTAGCGAAGACCATCAGCATCGCCATCGACAAGACAACATACCTGCTTATGTAATCTATTCATGTCGTCGTAGGTTTCAACAACCTTTGCATCTTCTGTGGGAACCATCCCAACTTCAATTCCAAACTGTCGTGGCATAGTTTCAAGCCAACCGGCTGTTAGCATTAATGGTCGAAGAATACACCGCAACAAATGGAAATCTGCCTTGCCCTCAGGGATCAATAAGGATGGCTGCATAAGCGCACTTAGAACATCAACACGACTATGTTGGAAAAATCTTCGTTTCCAATTTGGTGCATTTGGTGGAAGTGCGTTTTCAAGAAATGGTTCAGCAGTCAATATTCCTGCCTGTTTCCGAAGTATAAGAACAGCCGTGGGGTCAGCCATACTAGCCACAAGCGGTGAGTGAGTTGTCACAAAAGTCTGGGTTGATAATGCCTGAACACGCTGAACTAAGCGCTGCTGTGCTGCAGGAGGAAGATGTAACTCAGGCTCTTCCAACGCCATCAAAAACTTCCCGCCATCCTCAGCTCTTGATCTACCTAATTCCAATAGCAGTAGCAAACCTTGCATCGAAACCAGGCCGCTACCTTGCCTTGCTGCTGGTATACTGAAACCATCATCTGTTGAAAAATGAGCAGAAACAGATTCCATAACAGAGCGACTATCCGTTGATGTCAATCGCAGCTGAACTTTTGGTGCACTGGCGAAAGACAATTTAAGTTCCGTATTGATATTTTGTATCAATGGCGCAATGCCACCATCAGCTTCAATCGGAAGTTCAGGATTTCGCAAGCGGTCACGTTCTACCAAAAGAGAATTTGCGGGTTGCGCTGCTGCAGCTAGCACCGTTCTTTTAAACAGTTCATTGCCCCAAGAAAACACTTTGTCCCAAGTACGACTAGCTCGGACAAGGTAATAACCTAATTCATTTATCAGTTTCCCTGGTACAACAGCAGGTAACTCGTCAGAGAATGGATCTGTGTGTTCGTCGTGATCATGAAAATATCTGATCATTTCAACCGTTAAAGATTCACGATCGAACCGAGCCTGAACCGCAATCTGACAACATAATAACCAATTGGGATTATCTCTCAGTGGATGAACCGTCCCAGTACTTTCATCCACCCATTTTACAACAGCTCTTCCGTCCCGAAACCACTGCCCGTTTAAGTCTGGATCATTGTTTTCAAACCCAGTGATTGTAGCAAGTAACTTAATTCGATCTATGGGTTGAGGGTTAGACCCATAAAAGTCATGCTCCGTAAGCTCTCGAACGAGACGATCCCGCCCCAGTAAAAGTGAGATAGCTTCAATTATAGTTGTTTTTCCAGTGTTATTGTCGCCGACAAGAACAGGATGAATTCCAAACCTAATAATACCGCTACGAATTCCTCGGAAGTTCTCAATTTTCAAACTTGAAACTTTCACTTGTCGGCCACTCCTTTTTTGCTTAAGTTCCGTTTATCGTTCGGAATTCGATATATGTACTAACTATTGAAATCAATGCGAATGCATTATTGAACATAAGCTAACTTCAACTATTTACCGAGATTTGTCCAGTGCCTACTTTCAGCACAGCCCATTCTAAAAAATTGACGAGCACCATCCGTGGATTTCAAAATCATTTGTATCTTTGGCATGAGTCGGCTTTCAGTGAGTTCCTAGTGCTAGGGCTTACTGGAGATAAGGCCAAATTAAGTATGCCAATTTACTTATACCTAATATCTGGCGAGAATTTTTAATGTTGTGTTGGCCTCAGTACTCACGACGCTATTAGTCACAGTTAAGTTCCTAATTGAAACACGATTCTGATTAAGTTATCTTGACGTTGAACTTATGTGGCAATGAAATTGCTTTTGCCGCACAACTGAGTAAATGGATTTAAAGTTATGTGGCATGACAACGAGACAGCAATTGATTACCTAAATTTTGGCGTTGTGGCTGATGCCTGTGCAAGTATGTTGAGGCTTGCTGATGGAGAGCCTATTTCCATTGGTGTTTCTGGTGGATGGGGAGCAGGCAAATCGTCTTTGGTGAAGATGATTGCATTACGCTTGAAAGCCCTCCCTGAAATAGAGAAAAGCGGAGAGTCCCCCAACAAGTTTGTTGTCCTAACTTTCAATCCTTGGCTTTACCAAGACTTCGAATCCGCTCGCAGTGCACTGCTTCAGATTGTGGGGGATGAGATTGTTCGGCTTGCCAAAGAGAATCAGACCATTCAGGACAAGGTCACTGAGCTATGGCGTCGCATCAATCTGCTTCGGATCGCCCAACTGAGTGGTGAGGCCGCATTGACATTGTCTACCGGGATTCCAGTCGGAGCGCTAGGTAAAACATTCAATAGTATTGTAGGCTTCTTTTCCTCGACTGAAAAACTGAGCGAGGTACCACTAGATCCAGAGGTTATTGGTTCCGCAGTCAATGGTTTGTTGAAACCGAGCGAAACGTTTTCCATGCCCTCGCATATCCAAGCTTTCCGAGACACCCTCGAAGAGCTCCTTGCCGAACTCGAAATTACCTTGGTGATTTTTGTTGACGACTTAGATCGATGCCTTCCTCAAACCGCAATTTCAACGCTTGAATCTATTCGCCTGTTGTTATTCATTCGCCGAAGCGCATTCGTTGTTGCAGCTGATAACGACTTTATAAAGGCTGCTGTAAAAGTCCATTTCGATGGTGCAGGCATCTCGAGCGACGTTGCTACAAACTACTTTGATAAGCTGATTCAGGTTCCACTTCATGTTCCGCGACTTGGCCTCAATGAGGCAAAAGCCTATCTTGTGCTACTCCTACTGGAACGAGAGGCAAAGGCTGGTACGTATACTCGTGAGCAGTTCCAAAATGCGCTAAAGCTTATTCCTGAGCGACTGCGTAACAGTTGGAAAGGTGAGACGATTAATCAAGTATTTCTCTACGAACTGGTTGGAGCAAACGAAACACTTCAAAGCTTAATGAACCTTGCAGAAGGATTAGCTTCACTTCTCCATGGTTCGTCAGCAGTCAATGCCAATCCACGGCTCATGAAACGCTTCCTAAACACAGTTTATCTGCGTGAAGCTCTTTCTGCACCGCAGGGGATTAAACTGGACATTTCCGCACTTGCAAAATGGCACCTTTTAGAGCGCTGTGATGAATCACTTGCAGAGGTTATAGCTGGCCAAGTGCATTCGGACAACGATGGTCGGGTACAGATCCTTGCTGACGCTGAGACTGCAGCCGCAAGCCAATTAGGTTTGCCAGCACAGTTTAGCAACAATAATTTTACAAGGCAGTGGCTCCAATTACCACCTGCACTCGGCACTGAGGATCTTCGACCACTATTGCACCTGAGCCGTGACTCTGGAACTCGCGACTTCGGCGATGACAACATGAATCCAGATTCAAGAAAGCTTCGTGACGCTCTGAGGACTGCAACTAGTGGACACCAATCCCTCACGGATCTAATGAAAAAAGTTGGGCCTGATCAGACTGAACTGGCGATGATTAAGGCCTGGCAGAGCTGTGCTACATTTCGCACCTGGAGGCGCAACGAAGATATTGTGATGCTCATTGAGTGCTGCAAAGTCTTTCCCTTGCTTGGGAAAAAGGCAGCCAGCTTGTTGGAGCAAGCACCTTTAAAGCATGTTGGTCCTGGAATTATTCCAACGCTAGGTGCTCAACAATGGGCGCGTGAAGTCTTAGATCGTTGGAAGGATCTAAACGAATTGTCTAAACAAACTAAAAATGCGATTGAAAATCTAGGGGTGAAGCGTTAATGGGGACTTCAACATCAAGCGGAGGTGGCCGTTCAGGATCTCCTTTCGACCCAGAATGGCTTTCTCCCGATGGAGTGGCATCAGGTGGCGCCAGCAGCGGAAACAGTTCAGGTTCTGAGCAGAATGGAACTGGGGATTCAATTGACAGTGATGCGTCAACGGGCCCTGAGAATGTTCAAGCTCCTGAGCGTCGTTTTGGTCCTGCCCGCACGCAAATGAGCTCGTACCTTGGAAATGGTAGTCGAGGCAATCTTCGTAACGCGACGAAGAGCATGATCTTTAAAGGTATGGGAGGTGCAAGCCGAGCTGCTTCCACGATGAGGAACACAGCTAGGGGCGCTGGTGCTCTTGGTCAGTTTCTGGTTGCTGCTCGTGAGGGTTCCGACCAGGGAGTTAAAGATTGGGTTGTGCATTGTCGATCAGCCAATCTTTCTGCTTCTGACCTTGCACTTGAAGTCCTGAAGGTAGTTTTATCTGACTCGGGCAGCATTGATGAGGACTCATTGCTCGACGCTGGTGCGGAGGCGTTAGCCAAACTCTACGAAAACAATCCTAACGTAGATATCTTTGCTCTAACGGACGCACAAATTGCGGAAGTTATAGGGAGGACAATTGCAATCCAAATCTGTCAGCGAATCGACATGCTGCTCGGACAGACCTATGAAAAACTTGAGCATGATCCAGCATTAATCCAAGAGCGACGAGCAGATATTAGAGAATGGGTTTGGGCAGAGGTTCGGGTAGTCTTAGAACAAAAGCAAACCGGATATATGGACCCAAAGAGTTTGGCTGAGTCAGTTCTTCAATCTGCGTTAGAGGTGTTTGCCGAATGAATAAAGTACTGTGCTCTAAAGTGGAGAATATCCCACAACTTTTACAGACTGACGAGCGAGTGTTTTCATATTTTAAGGGGGCAGGTCGCGATGGCGTCGGCGCAATTGCCAATCGCTGGCATGGGTCCTTAAAACGTGCAGGCTTTCGGCCATCGCCAATAGTGTGGGACTTCGTTCAATTCTGTCTGGCAGTTTGCAGTGCTGATCTGGCTAGTCCAAGAAACACCAGTGCAGATGGATGGACACGCACGATTCAGCTTACCGTCGGACTTTGCGAACCGCTGCGATGGATTCCCCTTAAACATCGTCTTGAGGAAATGCTGAAGGTTCTAACTGGCGATTACTGGACTCTTATTTTTAATGACGCAGGTGTTGAACCGCCTGAGGGGGATGGTGCCCATCTCCAGAACGACTGCGTTTCTTTGCTATCAGGCGGGCTCGATAGCCTGATTGGCGGCATTAATTTGGTTGCAGAACAAAGACGTCCTCTGTTCGTTTCTCAGCTTGCTCATAAAGACTCTGAGCTGCAACGGAACTATGCAAAGTTACTTGCAGGTGCTGGATCTCACTACCAATGGAGCCACGGTATCAGCTTTAAAGGGGCGCGCGAACCTTCGACTCGTGCTCGCTCCTTGGCATTTTATGCGTTTGCAGTGCTGGCCTCAACGAGGATCAATCTGCCCAAGCCACAAATCTATATCCCGGAAAATGGGTTTATTTGCATTAATCCTCCATTGGTGCCCGGCCGAGTATCGAGTCTGAGTACACGCACGACTCACCCTCTTTTCATCGATACGCTTCAAAGCGTGTTAGATGAACTTGGTATAACCGTAGAGTTGATATTGCCTTATCGTTTCCAAACCAAAGGGGAGATGATGCGGAGCTGCCTCGACCAGAAGCGATTGAGTGAGCTTGCATCAGGTTCCACAAGTTGCGGACGTTTCAGGACATATAATCGTCAACACTGTGGCCGTTGTGTGCCTTGCCTTATCCGTCGAGCTGCTTTTCTTGCATGGAGACCAGGCTCCGATCAAACCAACTATCGCTTTCCGTCAGTAGTAGGCAGTAATAAGTCCAGCGGTCCTGATGATCCAATGGCAATGGCTCTGGCTGTGCTTGACGCTAGGCAAAGAGGATTGGATCGATTCCTTGGTGGTACTTTGGCATTTGCATCTATTGATGATCGCACGGCATATCGCCGAGTGCTGCAACAGGGTCTTGCTGAATTGGAAGCCGTTCTTGTTAAGGATCAATTGCTTTGATCGACTTTCATTGTCACTTAGATCTCTATCCGAAAGCAAAGGAAGTATATGCCGAGTCTCTGAGACGCAATGCATTCACATGGTTAGTCACTACAAGTCCAAAGGCTTTCCGAGCTACGAGCTCAGTGCTTGGCCGTCATGAAACTGTGTTGATAAGTCCAGGCCTTCACCCAGAGATTGTAAGTGAGCGCTTCGAAGAATTAGACCTGCTGACAGCTCAAATTGATGACGCCATTGCCGTTGGTGAGATCGGTTTGGATGGATCTAAACGTTATGCTGCTAGCTACCTAAAGCAAAAGCAAGTTTTCTCTGCTGCCGTAAAGCGATGCCATGACATGGGGGGGCGGGCGCTTAGCATCCATTCAAGACAGGCGGTTCCGGACGTTTTAGAACTACTCCGTTTGTTCCCTGACCATGGAGTTCCGGTACTGCATTGGTTTACGGGAACGGCATCGGAGCTTAAAACCGCTATTGGGCAGGGGTGCTGGTTCAGTATCGGTCCAGCTGCCTTTAGTTCCTCTGCAGGAAAGGCACTAGCCAGAAAGTTTCCGAGGGATAGAGTTCTTCCCGAAAGCGATGGTCCTTTCGCTCAATTAGATGGCCGCTCTGTCATGCCTTGGGATTTCGATATTACGGTAGCTCTTCTTAGTGACGTTTGGTCGTTACCTTTTGAGGAGGTCAGAGCTCAATTACTCAGTAACGCTAGAATGTTTGTGAATAAAATTGGCTATACAAAACTAATTAAAAAATTGATTTGAAGAGTATTTATTTTAATACTGGCATTTTTTGTTTTGGAACCTAGTTGAATACCTCAAAAACTCCAAGAAACACTACCGTGCTATTTTCGCCAAGGTCCGCTTTCAGTGAGAAGCAACGATTCAGCATGATCCAAATTCTTCGTCGGCTTTTGGCACTCAGCTGATTGTCAGATTTTATCCTGCTCGGTCATGAAAAATGTCAGATGAAATTCAGACCAATCCAGTTTAGTACAAATAATTTACACACTTGAAATTATCTGTTCATTTCAGAGTTCCCCCCCAGATATGCTTTGGAGATAGAAGCGCGTATTTCGGTATGTCCGGCCAGCCGTTCCGAAATAATCCTGTGTAACATAATAAAAGTTTTGTCTTTTGTCGGATTCTTGCCCAACAAGGGCGTGTGCCGGGGAAACTGGCATGGTGTAAGGACTTTCTGTTAACGACTACTTGCAAAACGTCACTATAATTCACCAACATAATCCTCGGCGGATTTCCACCAGTTTCATTCTCACGAAACCACCGGTTTCAGCAATCATCCAGTTAATTGATCGCCAGCTATGAGTGTGAAACGGACATAACAATAATTTGCCGCAAGGACCGAAGCTTATTGCGGTCAAAGTAATTTCTCGCTTTGTTAGGCTTCTTTAATCACAGTATTTTCCGTATTTTTCACACCAAATGGTATATGAACTGAAGGGGCTACCGTACTGGTTGAACTTAAATGACCAGTCTGGTCATCAAAGAATATGTGAGGTTTGAGAACGCCCAAAATTAGGCCTTTATCAACACCACCTAAGAAGAATGCATCATTTGTCATTACACCCCATTCTTTGAGTGTATTTAAAGCTCTTTCGTGTGAAGGAGCATTCCTCGCTGTAACAATTGAAACTCTCAAACGATTTCGATAATCAGGTTCTGCTTGCTTCTTCTTTTCTTCAATTTTCTGGATTGCTGAAACTTTAACTAAAAATTCTTTCAATGGACCAGGGTTGTGAGGTTGCAAAACATTCTTTGTTTCGTGTTCATGAAACTGACTGAGGTCTCTCGTGTTGTGCATGACGGACTCTGATTCGTCATCAGCAAGTACCCCGTCGAAGTCAAATGCAATTCTTAGATCGTCATCATCCTCATCGATAATCGTCGATTTCATTACATGACCTGCCGGATAACCCAATCTTATTGCTTCTTTTACATCAGCTGAATTGCCTGATAAGAACAACGAAATACTCAAAGCAGGAATATAGTCATATGGAGATTTACCTTGCATGAAAATCGCACGTGAAATAGGCAAATCATGATGCTTAATTGACTTCATCACACGAAGCCCGGTATCTGGGTCGTTACGTGATAAGAGCACGACCTCTACTAGAGGGTCTGATTCTGGTTCATCACTCAAATTGTTGAGGGAAAGTAAACGTTTTACAAAAGAAAATGAAACCCCTTTATTTAAAGGGTTATTAATGTTCTCTGATTGGTACTTACGATATTCTTCTTCACCTTTTGTACGAAAAACCGTATCGGCTTCTGTCAAATCGAACATTGCACTAGAAGCAACGCCGATAACTAACCTTTTACCCAATTCATAGGGCATAGATACACTCCAAAATATAAATGATCAATTAGCGAGAAACTCTCACGCCAGTATTTGCTGCTGGTTTTAAGCCCAGCGGATAACCTGTCGGACAACATGCGTTTACTAGAGCTTTCTGCACTTACCTACCGATTCAAATATTGATGGGGATGACCCTCCACAGTTTCAAGTTAATCGAATATGTCGTCTAACAGCTATCGTTACTGTTCGTCCAACAGAGCCATAAATAGAACTCCAATAGAATAGCAAATATCAGGGGGATTCATGCTCTGTAGGTTTGGGACTGGGGGAAAACTGTTGCCAAAGTTGCTGCTGGGTGGCCAATGCCGCGGTTAATGCGGCTTTTTCTTGCAACAATAATGTTTCCGTTGCCTTAGCCTCTGTAGCAAAGACTTGTAGTTGCTTAAACTCGTGACATTTTAGGTCATATGCCTTTTGGAGTTCCACGTACAGTGTATTCGTTTGTTCCAGCTGACGCTCCAAGTGCCGGCGTTCAGTCTGATGACCAACTAACTGTTCTTTAAGATCCGCTGATGCAGTCTGAACATGTTGCAGAGAAGTGGTTAAGTGCTGTACCTGCGCCCGCAGAGTACTGGCTTCATGCTGTTTTATTTTAACAGTTTGCTGCGCTACGCGAAGATCCGCTTGCACATGCTGGATTTGCTGCTCATAGCGCTGCTGATCCAACTCTCTCTGTGTTTCGACAGAAGTTCGATAGTGTTCCAGAGTTTGTCTGGCATGCTGATGTTTGTCTTCCAGCGAGCTGATATGCTGCTCTTTGTTGGCTAGCAGGCTTCTCAAGTGGGTAATTTCACCTTTGAGTTCCGACATTGTGAGTGCATCCTTCTGACTAGCTTCCTGAAGTTTTTTATTGCTGCATTCAGATGATTTGAGTTTGGTCTGCAGATCGTCGGTTTGCTCCTTCAAATCCAGTACTTGTATACGAAGCTTACCAGTTAAGTTCTGCCAATTCTCTTGTTCGGCTTCGTGCACCGCATCTGCTTGTGCAATCTTAGCTAAAGCTTCTTCATGCAGTTGTCTCGCTAGTTGCAAGACCGTGGTCTTAATAGTGTCAGTTAGACGTTGCTCGTCATGCAACACGTTCGAATTGTCATTCTCCAACTCTCTAAGCCAGCGCTGTATGGTCGACTTGGAACCGGTATTGCCCAACTCTATGCGTAACGAATCCAGTGTTACGGATTCTCCTTCGTCCATAAGTCGTTGTCTTGCGGCTCTTACATCGTCTTTGGTAATCCCAGTTCTTGCCATCATCAACCTCATTTCATACTAATACGTAATATGTATTACATATTATGCCAGTAATTGAAATTGTCAAAATTCAGTCTCAGTGAGTGCATGAAAACAACCAGCGATACAGGATGGGGGCTACCTGGAATGTGAATACCATTAACCAGCCGTCTGTAGGATGTATCTTGGGAAAACACCTGAAACTGCCTGAACAGGAAACTACAAGCGAGACAAGGTGACAGTGATAACTACAGTGCTGTATATTTTGTTGAAAATAACAAAAAGTTGACTTCGATTGAAAACGCCTTTGCTAGAACAACTCCCTCTTACGCAGCAAGAACGTCTTGAGTTTATTGACTTTTCACTCGAGTTTTATGGCAAAGTGAGTCGGCAATGGCTGAGTAGATGTCTGCAACTAGCCACTGCAAGTTGCACTAGAGACATAACACTCTATCGGCAATTTGCGTCCGAAAATTTGGAAATGAGACATCACGACAAGGCGTTTTATCGTACTGATAAATTTGAAGCGCTCTTTGTACATAAGCCGAAGAAAACCTTGGCGAAACTGGAACGTTATAACCCGGTGCTGTTCCCCGATGTGTCTTCCGAAAGGTCATTTTCCGACGTACTTATTGATAATTCGATGTGCTATCCAAGTATGGATGTTACGGCAGCCATAAACAGAGCAATTGTTAGTAGGAGTGTTGTTCGAATAAAATATGAGGGTCTAAAGACCGGAACAGTTGATACAGATTTAGTTCCGTTGGTTATTTTCAACGGCTATCGCGGCTGGTATGTGCGTGCATATGATTTTTCAACGGCCAAGTTTTCAGATTTTTCACTCTCTAGAATACGGTCCGTCGCCAGCTGTTCCGGAGCTACTCCTTCGCCCTATATTTCAGCTGATCCAGAATGGAATACTATTGTGAGTCTCTCGCTGCAACCTCATTCTGCAGTGTTGAACAAACGGGCAATTGAAATAATGTACGGTATGAAAAATGGTTGCCTGATTATCGAAACCAATGCCGTTATTGGTCGTCATATTTTGAGACGTGAAAACGTTGCCATCAGTAATAACGATTTAACTGATAAAGATCGGCTGCTAACATTGAAAGAAGCGTTGTCGTGTGATTTGTCTTTTGAAGAAAATTAAATTGTTCTTTTATTATATTACTATGTATTTCGGTGAAATTACGGGCCTTTAGCTTTGGAGAGCTTTTAAAATGACGGTGCAGCCCTCATTCCGTCTGTTATATTGCAACACATAGTGGAAAGTTATTGTGGTGATTTTGATTAGTGATCACTGTATTGAGGAATATATGGAGGACCGCGGATGAGAAAAAGCTCTTTTTTTGCCTGGATATTGCGAATGCCGTTGATAAAGCGGTGGGCAGTGATGCACCTAGTTAAGAGTGAAAATGTTGCCGAGCATAGCCATCAGGTTGCGGTTATTGCGCATATGCTAGCTGTTATCAGAAATACTTACTGTGGTGGAAACATTAATCCGGAAAAAGCAGCAACAGTTGCGCTGTATCACGAAGTGTCTGAGTCCAAACTTCAAGATGTAATCCACGTGACAAAGTATCACAATCCAGCTATTGCAAGGGAGTTTAAGGTCATAGAGGAGTTGGCCGAGCGGGAATGTTTGGCAACACTGCCGGCTGAACTTCAGCCGATATTTGATGGCTTACTGATACAAAATAACGTTGACTCTGAGTACAAACAGATCGTTAAAGCTGCTGACATCATCGCCGCCTATCTGAAAGCCTGTGATGAAATTAAATTTAATAATCCAGAGTTTTACACAGTGAAAATCAGACTTGAGGACATGATCAACGACCTGAAAAGGAAATTTCCAGAAGTTGATATGTTTATGGAAATATTTGCCGAGCGTGCTCTAGGTAGCATTGAGTCGCCGCCAATAAAATAGTCTTTTCGTTGGTTTTAGGAAGTGTATTTTGTCCGCGGTTGATGGCATTTCATTACTATGTAATCGCAATTTCTTATTACTGTGTTTGCGACGTTAGGCGTTAAATCGATTCCGAGGAAAGATAATATGGCTCGCACAAATTCTCGAAGACATGCATTCGATTTCGAGGGAGGTGAGCAACTCACCACAATTGGCGCCACATTTTTCGTCTCATATTTATACCATCAGCATGTTGATTCAACACACAGAAATTGGAATTCGATAAAAACTCAAAAGTCTCGTATTAGCACAATCAACAGATCCGAAAGTTATCATCTTGTCTGGTTGAGTTATATATCCAACATGAGCGATACCAATTTGAATAAAAACACTTTGGGACTTGATGGTGTTACCGTAAAAAAAATGGCACTGGCAATAAAAAAGGCGTTGTGAGAGCCACAGTGGTGGTCACTAGCCTAACGAGAACTGCCATGATCGCACCGACAAGTTGCTCGCCTTGTTGGTGGCATTACGAATTTGGTTGATTAGAGCCACAGCAATCCGTGTCGGATGTTGATGAAAAGCGTATGCAGTTTCAGGTAGTGCAACGGTACATAGGTATCGGTAGGTGAAAATAAAAATTATCTGGTAGGTCCTGTCGCATCTGATTGAGCAAAAGCCCGGAACGTATGTAAAAAAACGTATGCGAGTTTTTCTGTGGAAACCCTTCAAGAACCCTTTTGGATATTGATTTCATATCCTAGATCATTGTTGCAAACATACGTTTATCGTTCACTATTGCATATGGAGGGTGACCTAAATCATGCGCCAGACACAAGGCCTCCATCAGGCTGTCTTGCGCCAGTAAGGCACGAAGTAGTGGGTCTTCTTGCTGATAACTTAACTGAGCCACTAACGCTGTGCCTATTTGAGCCGCCTCTAAAGAGTGAGTCAGACGAGTGCGGTAGAAGTCATTCTGGCCTATGCCCATGATTTGGGTTTTCGCCTGCAAGCGGCGAAAAGCGGCAGAGTGCAGAATTCGGGCTCTGTCTCTTTGCCAGGGGGAACGATGATCGTTTGGTCTTTGACTCTGTTCGGCAAGACGGCGTTCGGCCCACAGATGCTGCATACAAAATCCTTCTGACACTAGCCTGAAATTTTTACTTTAAATCATTACTTTATGCTACGGCAAAAGCAGGAAAGAGGCGATGCGTATTTTTATAAAAAATACTGGACAAATAAACAGTGGTTGCTGTATAAATGTTCAGTGTCAAACGCAGGAGGATTTATGGCCGTTATTATTAAATACATTGTTGAGCGCGCTGGAGTAGAAAAAATGACCTTTAGTTCAAAGCCCGAAGCAGACGCCTATGACAGGATGCTGGATATTGCTGATGAACTTTTTGTAATGTTGGGGCAAAGTGAGTTAATCCCTGATGAGCAACAACGTGAAGATCTGGCGCTGTATTTAGCTCAGCAAAAAGAGCTGGTGATCCAAACGCTGAATCAGAAAACCAAACACACTAAAGCATCAGTTGCAGACAAAGATCAGGCCAAAGACAAGGGTAAAGAGCAGGGTACGACAGATGCTGCTAAAACGGCCGTTGTACTAACCGAAGTGACACAAGCAGCAGATGAACTGGCAGCTTAAGTTTTCAGCAGTTGCTTAAGTTTTTCACTCGCTTGTCCCTTTAGTTTTTATTAGAACAGCTAATTAAATAAATCTCTTTGAAAAGGCATAACTATAAATGATTTATGCCTTTTTTGTTGGGGTTGAATAATTGAAAGTGCATAATTAACTGCTTTTATAGCATTTTTATTGGTTTTGTGTATTGTGGGTGAATAGTGAATATGAAAGTAAGCTGAATTAGTTATGATGAGGCTGGTGTTTTTGCATTAGAAAAACTAATGACCAGGCTATAAATTATCTCGTTAGTGGGTTGGTTAAATTTGCAGCATAATAACCACGTTTTCGGATGAACACTTTCTCAGACTTAACGAGGTTGAACATGAACAGTATCAATACAACAGTAGAAAAATCTAACGTGAGCACGACAGAGCGCAGCGTATCTTCTCTGCTGCTGGTGCGTCGGATCAATCAGTTTTTAGCTCAGATAGGTCGCGCGTTGAACTTGAGCGGCGCTGTTTATACGAAATAATAGTTTGAAACTGGGGCAGGCGATGCTGAGCCTGTTACAGAAGAGCTTTTATTGCTGAGTTCTTGTTGTTGATAAACGTAACCCCTTTAACGCGCTTAGATTGCTGCTAAGCGCGTTTTTTTTATGCTGTATCGATCACTTTGGCTCTGTATCATTTTGTTGCCCATTGGTACCTTTCAACAATCTATCCTCCGGTTCTGTCGTAATTTATTTGTCATCGCTGGCTCTTAAGCTACTTTTATGGGAACTCTATTCTCAATTCTCACTCTGTAGTATCTGAAATACAGATTTAAGGCATTGAATTTTTTCATTAAAGCTTAAGGTTTGGATCAGGTAGACTGCTGTTGAGTACCACAGTCTGTGATGACAGAGCACATCAACATGAGCTGACACATGCTCTGAATTCAGGTGTCAGAACAAAGACGATATTGACAGATAACATGCGAGGATGTGCAGGTTCTGATTGCAGAGTTATCGCCATTCGAAGGGCGTAGTCCCTCATAACAGCAACAATTGGAGTTACAGATGGATAACAATACCAAGGGCAAATGCCCTGTAATGCACGGCGCTTTGACCAAGTCAGCTGCAGGCGGCACTTCGAATCGCGACTGGTGGCCGAATCAGTTGAATTTAAATATCTTACATCAACATTCTTCCTTGTCTGATCCTATGGATCAGCCTTTTAACTACGCTGAAGCTTTTCAAAAACTTGACCTGGCCCAGGTGAAAAAAGATCTGTATGCGCTGATGACCGATTCACAGGACTGGTGGCCAGCGGATTATGGTCACTATGGCCCGTTATTTATTCGTATGGCCTGGCACAGTGCCGGTACTTACCGCACCAGCGACGGCCGGGGTGGTGCATCCACAGGTTCACAACGTTTTGCACCGCTCAATAGCTGGCCGGATAACGGCAACCTGGATAAAGCCCGCCGTTTATTATGGCCAATCAAGCAAAAATACGGCAATCAATTGTCCTGGGCCGATTTAATGATACTGGCCGGTAACTGCGCACTGGAATCGATGGGCTTTAAAACCTTCGGTTTTGCAGGCGGCCGTGAGGATATCTGGGCTCCGGAAGAGGATATTTACTGGGGTGTTGAGACCGAGTGGCTGGGTGATAAACGCTACTCTGGCGATCGTGAATTAGAAGATCCGCTCGCGGCAGTGCAAATGGGCCTGATTTACGTCAACCCTGAAGGTCCGAATGGTAATCCTGATCCCGTCGCTTCCGGACGCGATATTCGCGAAACCTTTGCTCGGATGGCGATGAATGATGAAGAAACTGTCGCGTTAGTGGCGGGTGGCCATACCTTTGGTAAGTGCCATGGTGCCGGCGATGCGGCCTTGGTAGGCCCTGAACCTGAAGCTGCACCACTGGAAGAGATGGGGCTGGGTTGGAAAAACGCCTTTGGGACTGGTAAAGGTGTACATACCACAACCAGCGGTATTGAAGGCGCCTGGACTCCAACACCAACCCAATGGGACAACAGCTATTTTGATACCTTATTTGGCTATGACTGGAAACTGGTAAAAAGCCCGGCAGGCGCTCATCAGTGGATCCCAACAGACGAATCAGCAGCCACAGCAGTGCCTGACGCTCACGATCCTTCGGTTCGTCACGCCCCCATGATGACTACCGCGGATTTAGCGCTGAAAATGGACCCGATTTACGAGCCTATTTCACGACGTTTTCATCAGAATCCGCAGGAATTTGCCGATGTGTTTGCCCGGGCCTGGTTCAAATTAACGCACCGCGATATGGGGCCTGTGGCACGTTATTTGGGACCTGAGGTACCGTCGGAAGAGTTAATTTGGCAAGATCCGGTACCAGCGGTCAAACATGAACTGATCAATACTCAGGATATCGCTGCACTGAAAAGTAATATTCTCTCGTCCGGTTTATCTATTTCAGAGCTGGTTTCAGTCGCCTGGGCTTCAGCTTCTACCTTCCGTGGCTCAGATAAACGCGGTGGTGCCAACGGCGCCCGTATTCGTCTGGCACCACAAAAAGATTGGACCGTCAACCAGCCTGCGCAATTAAGCAAAGTACTCTCTGTGCTTGAACAAACTCAAGCCAGTTTCAATCAGCAGTCAGCAAGCCGTAAAGTGTCTCTGGCTGATTTAATTGTACTGGCAGGTGCTGCAGCTATTGAACAGGCCGCAAAAAATGCCGGTGTTGCTATAGAAGTGCCTTTTAAGCCGGGTCGTGCTGATGCGACACAAGAGCAAACTGATGTGGAGTCTTTTGCTGTGCTGGAACCGGTCGCTGATGGTTTCCGTAACTATGTTAAAGGCCGCTACTCAGTTAAAGCTGAAGAGCTGTTGCTGGATAAAGCTCAGTTACTCACTTTAACTGCGCCACAAATGACAGCTCTGCTCGGTGGTCTGCGGGTGTTAAATATCAATGCAGACAAATCGGCGCATGGGGTTTTCACTAAACAGGCTGACACATTAAGCACCGACTTTTTTGTCAATCTGTTGGATATGAACACAGTCTGGACTCCGGTCTCTGCAGAAGCCGAAGTGTTTGAAGGTAAAGACCGCAAAACGGGCGCGTTGAAGTGGACCGCTAGCCGGGTTGATCTGGTGTTTGGCTCCAACTCTCAGTTGCGCGCTTTGGCTGAAGTTTATGCCCAGCATGATAACAAGCAGAAGTTTGTCCGCGACTTTGTCACTGCCTGGAATAAAGTGATGAACGCTGACCGTTTTGACTTAAAGTAAAAGCAGTCTTTTGGTACTGAGTGAAACAAAGGCAGCTGCTTGTAAACAGCTGCCTTTTTACTTGGAACGTTTTTTAGAGAAAGTGGTTGATGTGAAACAGTTTTACCTTTAGTTTTAGTTCAGCATAAATAAGGAGTAGCGCCAAAAACTATGGACAGTTTACTGATTGACGCAACAAGCATTACCCCCCACAAGCTGCGTATTTACGAAGAGCTGATTGATATTGAATTGCCGCTAAGCTCAGTAGATAGCGTGTTCCCAGCAAAGCCGAATACCTTAAGTTATGCCTTTGCACAAGATGGGATATCGCTTGGTTATTATAAAACTCTGTCGGTAAAAGCTGCTGAAACTCAGGGTTTTGTGGCGTTGATCTTACATAAACAATAGCTCTTTGTGTTGCTTGTCTGATGAATACAGCGCTGCTGCTGCATTATGGAGCAGCGTTATTTTGAATGAGGTGCTCGTGTGAAGTTTGTTATTGTGATGTTGTTGATGTTCTCCACGACTGTCTATTCAGCTGATACACATTTTGTACAAGTCGGTGAGTTTAAGCTTGAATACGAGATAGCAGGCGTCGGACCCGAAGTGGTCTTGTTGGAAGCTGGCGCTGGTGGCGGCATGGCAGACTGGCAACCGGTTTTTTTGTCGCTGAGTAAGCAGGCGAAAGTGATTCGCTACTCCAGAGTCGGTGATGGTAAATCAAGCCAAATCAAACGTCATTTTACCTCTATGGATTACGCCAATTTTGCTGCAGAACTGCTTAATCAATTGGCTATTCAAGCTCCGGTTATCTACATGGCCCATTCCTATGGCGGCAGCATAGCCCGTGATTTTGCGTCTGCATATCCGTCAAAAGTAAAAGCTCTGTTGTTGCTTGATCCGTCCTCGGAACACGATGTAGATATCTTACGCGCTATCAATCTTGAGCAAGGCAATAAAGAAATTGCCCAAATAAAGCTAGACGATATGGCGCAGGGGATGTCAAACAACTATCTGGATTTCTGGAGCAAAAGGCCTTTACCTGACTATCCCCAAATCAAAGATATGCCCGTTACAGTTATTGCTTCAGTTAAAAAAATAGCAAAACCCGCTAACCTGTTTTTCACCGACAGAGGCAGGGCTATGTGGGGGGAGCTTTGGCAGAAATGGGCTTTAGACTTTCCTCAAGGGCGTGCAGTGTTAACGGATAAAAGTGGGCATTTTGTTCAGTTTGATGAACCAGAGCTGGTCGCGACAGAGCTTGGATTATTACTGGAAAAACTGCGGGCTAACGAATTGAGCTCCAGCCCAGGCCATCGGAGTCAGTCTTGAGCAACTGCGGGTGTGAATTGATCAACCTAGAGGAATTAAAATGTCTGTTCTAAAAATTATTTCTGCTGTTTTCTTCATAACTTGTGCTCAACTTTGTCTGGCCGCTGTGCCTATCGAACAAGCAAACTGGCAAGCGACTTTCACCAAATTTAATGCCAAAGGTACGCTGGTGATTGCGGATGAGCGGGTAACACCGGCTAAATTACTGGTGTTTAACCAGGAACGCGCCAAACAGCGCATGTCTCCGGCTTCTACTTTTAAAATTCCACACAGCCTGATGGCGTTGGATGCAGGTGTGCTAAAAGATGAATTTCAGCTGTTTCGCTGGGATGGTGTAGAGCGTAGTTTTGCAGGCCATAATCAGGATCAGAATTTACGCTCTGCGATGCGCACCTCAGCGCTTTGGGTCTATGAAATCTTTGCCAAACAGATTGGTGAAAAGCGGGCAGGCGAGTACCTGCAAAAAATTGGCTATGGCAATGCCAACCCATCCACAGACAAAGGTACTTATTGGGTGGATGGCAAGCTGGCTATTTCTGCAGAGGAACAAATAGCGTTTTTAAAAAAACTCTATCTGAATCAATTGCCTTTTGCCAAGGAGCATCAGTTGCTGGTGAAAGATATGATGGTCAATGAGGCAGGCAAGGAGTGGATCTTAAGAGCTAAAACCGGCTGGGAAGGACGCTTTGGCTGGTGGGTGGGGTATGTCGAATGGCCTACAGGTCCGGTGTTTTTTGCGCTGAATATAGATACGCCAGAACGAATGGCAGATTTATACAAAAGAGAAGCTATAGTGCGGGATATTTTGCAGTCTATGGGCGCTTTACCCGCAGCAACATCGAAGCAATGATCTGTGGTTTTAAATCGAAGCTGATAAAGACGACCTTAAAGTCGCCTTTATCAGCATAATTAAAGGCTCTGCTTATCCAGCCTCAATAGGATAGGCGTATTCAGTTAAACCTAAATCCGCCAGTATCTTGTCTAAATGCGCATAAGCTTCTTGGGTTGGGCCAGGATAATCGCCGCCTATAGGCACATTACCGACATAACCTATGTCTTTGGTACCTTCAGGTGTGCAGAAAAATGCCGCCAGTACCAAGCTGCGGAAGCGGCCAAAAGCTGTGGCTATGCGTTTAAACTGGACCGGAGTTTCAGCTGTATCAAAAGCTATATCATCCATAATGGCTTTTTGCTGCGTCTTAGTGAGCGCGACAAAGGTTTTGCTAAAACGCATCTGCGCTTCATCGTCTATCCAGGTCAGAGCCGACAAAATAGTCAGTCTGTCTTGTTGCTGACGCTCGTAAGGCGCGCTAACCCATTCATCGACCACAGCAGGTACATGAACTTCAGAAGCGCTGGGTACGCTGCCTTCACGGGGGATCAGAATATCTGAAAGCACGGCCACTAAAGTCAGCTGCGCTTGAGTTAAGGTCAAAGGCCATGGCGATTCAGGTGGCAAAATTAAGTTTGGATCTTTGCCATAACCTGTTGCTGTGATAGGGGATAACTTTAGCTCTGGCCAATGTTCAGTGGTCGCTTTTGCTGCATCCGCACCTGCATCAGTGGTACTGACGGGCGCACTGTCGCAGCCTGCCAATACTGCAGGCAACAAAGTACTGGCCGCTAATGCCATCATCAGTTTTAATGAATCGCGTCTGGTCATACCGGATTTATACTGCATCTGGTGCTGATCTGCTGTGTTGTTTTGATCCTTGGCCATTAGATCGCTCCTTGTTTTAATTGAGCTGACAGCCAGGACGAGTTACGCATCGCCAGCGTCATAATGGTCAGAGTACAGTTTTTATGAGGGTTAGACGCAAAGACGCCGCCATCCATCACAAAGAGGTTAGGGCAGTCCCAGCTTTGACCCCATTGGTTGGTGACTGAGTCTTTTGGCGATGCGCCCATACGGGTGGTGCCCACCTCATGAATAATTTCTCCGCCTTTTAAAATGGCTTGCTCTGGGGTTGGTAACTCACCAACATCAGCGCCCATTTGGGCAAAAATAGCTTTAGCGGTTTTCAGGCCATGTTCCACTTGCTTTAATTCATGCTCCGACCATTTCCAATGGAAACGCGCCACAGGAATACCCCATTTGTCTTTTACTTCAGGGTCTATATCCATATAACAATGCTCGTTAGGTACCATTTCACCCCGTAAGGCAAACCCTATATAAGCACCATAGTTGTGTTTGACCTGACGTTTTAAATCGGCGCCATAGCCCTGAACATTGCCAGCTATACCTGAACTGGGTTCGTTAAAACGACCACCAATTTCAAAGTGATAACCGCGTGGGAAATCCAGCTCTTTACGTTCTTGTGCCTTGTGGCCCCACCATGGAATAAACAAATGGTTAGCGGTATGGCCATCTTCGTTATAAATAGGCCGACCTTGTAAGGCTGGCACCATAGCGCCAATGTTGGCGCCTGTGGAGTCCATCAGGTTTTTACCGACCTGACCGCTGGAGTTGGCCAGGCCATTTGGAAAACGGGCCGATTTAGAATTTAATAACAAACGGGCAGATTCACAGGCGCTGGCGGCCAGGATCACTACTTTGGCTTGGAGCTGGTGCACTGTTGAGGTCTTTTTATCGACATAACTAACACCTGTCACTTTGCCATTTTCGTCGGTATCCACAGATTTCACCATAGCGTCGGTGATCACCTGCAAATTGCCAGTGGCTTTGGCAATAGGAATAAGCGACGTAGTGGTCTGAAAGGCTGCGCCAATAGAGCAGCCATGACCACAAGGGGTGGCGTAAAAACAGGCGGCTCTGTTATCCAAAGGACGGGTGAGTACAGCACGGTGCATAGGTGCCACCGGGATACCCAATTTTTTCGCCGCCGCTGCGATCAACAGCTCAGTGATACGGGGTTTTGGTGGCGGTTGTAATATGCCATCGGATGAAGGCGGCATATCGTCCAACCCCGTATTGGTGCCACAAACACCCACTAAAGCTTCAGTTTTATCGTACCAGGGCGCGATATCATCATAGTCAAATGGCCAGTCCGCACCTAAGCCGTCACGGCTTTTGCCTTTAAAATCATGTTCGCTGAAGCGCAATGAATAACGGCCCCAGTGATTGGTGCGACCGCCCAACATACGAGCGCGCCACCATAAAAACTCGGAGCCATCGGCTGCAGTATAAGGCTCGTTGGGCACTTGCCAGCCACCATCGACCGTAGCATCATAAAAACCGAAGTCTTTATCTGAGTTACCAGCCCCCATCAACGGTGCTTCACCGTTGCGTTTAAACATAGGCGTTTCTGTTTTTGGGTCGTAATCCCGTCCGGCTTCGAGCATCAACACTTTATGCCCGGCTTTGGTCAGCTCATAGGCCGCCATGGAACCACCAGCGCCGGACCCAACCACCAGCACCTCAAAGTCAAAATTGTTCATTAGTTCAGCTCTTTAATTTTGATATTTTTGAACCAGACCTTATCGCCATGATCCTGTAAACCTATATGACCTTCTTTAGCCGCGGCAAAACTTTCCCAACTGGCAAACTTACTTTTCGCGATTAAGCTGTTCCATTCATCGCTGCCAATGGTTACTTTTGCTGTTCGCACGTCATTTTGCCAAATGGTTAAAGCCGAATTTTCTAACCTAATTTTAGTGCTGTTCCATTCACCAGCTTTTTTGTGGGAAGCGACAGGAGAGGCAATCATGTCGTACAAGGAACCTGAGAGGTGAGTGTCGAGCTTATTGTCCGGGTGGCGCTCGTTATCCAGAATTTGAATTTCCGGCGCGTGGGAATAAATATATTTACCTTTTTCATCAGCAAGAATAAGAATGCCGCTGTTGCCGACTTCGGCAATTTTCCAATCCAGCGTCAGCTCAAAGTTTTTGTAACTTTCTTTACTGATTAAGTCGCCACCACCGCCTGTAGTCAAGGTGATAGCGCCATCTTCAATTTGCCATTTCTCATTGACAGTAGGCTGTTTAAAACTGCGCCACTGCGACATATCCTTGCCGTTAAACAATAACTGCCAGCCGTCTGCTTGTTCCTGTGCGGTCAGCTGATTATCAGCTGCAAAAGCTGGTTGGCTTAGCACCGACAGCAGCGCTAATACTGCTAAGGTTTTATTTTTTATCGATAAAATCAAGTTGCTACCCCTGTTATTTGCTGAATGCTCTGACGGCACCATGTTAGGTTTTCAGTTTAGTGTAATCGGTTTCATTGCTGCTCTATAAAACCAAGTAAAGCCATTAGAAAGCAAGCGTTGTTTTTAGTTTTTGAGCTGCAAACCTTGTTGTTTGCGCTGAAGTGTGGCGACGCTATAAGCAGGTAACTGAAAAGTTGATTGGATTCACTGCCTCTTGGATCCTCAGCTAAAGCTGAAGATCCAAGAGGGTGAAGCATAGCAGCCACTGCTGGCTCTTTACTTTTGAAATAGCCGGGCCGTCACTGAACTCAAGCTGCACCTGTTAGGGCTGCCCAAACACAGTGCTTAGGAACTTAATCATGTCATCCAAAGTGGGCGTGGCTAAGTCTTTAAAGCAGCCTTTGGTGTAGTCGTTACAGCCGCTGTCGAGAAAACCATGGCCTTTGCCTTGGTAAATTTTGAACTCCACCTGTTGTCCTGTCGTTTTAAGCATACGGACATAACCACTCGCGACTTCAGGCGTTGTGAGATCATCTTCGCTGCCGACCAGCACAAACTGAGGCGGTAGTTTGTAACCAGCCTCCGGCAACAGATAAAGAGGCGATACAGCTTTGTAATACTGTTCATGGCTATCGACACTAATACCGTTACCAAACAAACCACGCGGGCTGGCGTTACCCCATGTCCAGAACGGGTTTTGTGCAGTTTCAAAACCACCTTTTGCACTTTGTAATAAATCAAAGGCGGTATAACTTAAGATCACCGCCTGTATTCTGGCGCCATCAGCAGCTGCAACTTGTTCGGCCGTTTTACCTTTTGGCAAGTAGCTTGGAGTGAGTTTCTGGCTTTGTGGCGTAAAACCTTTGGAGTCCAAAGCACGGCCAGCCAGCATCACCATAGAAGCTAAATGACCACCAGCACTATCGCCAGTCACCGCAATTTTAGCCGGGTCGCCGCCGTAGTTTTGAATATGATCTTTCACCCAAAGCACAGCACCCAAAGCATCTTCCACTATTTCGTTGATTGTGGTGCTGTTGTTATTATCGCCAAGCAGCCGGTAGTTCATATTGACCACTACAAGATCAGCGTTGCTTGCCATATAGAGCGCCATATCGTTCATTATGGATTTGTTATTCACCAGCCAGCCGCCACCATGAAAAATTACCAGCACAGGCAAAGGTTTAGCCGCGTTTTGCGGGGTGTAAATATCGGTCGTCAGCGAAAAGCCCTTCACCTTAGCCCACTCAATATCTTGATGTAATTTCACTTCATTGAGTGCCAACACCTGCTGGCTAAAAAGTGCAGCGATAAAAAACACGATATAAATAACAGCAACTTGCCCCTTGCGCATAAAAACTCCTGATAAGTGTTTGCTGGCAGCTTGTACCACCAGGCTTTGGTTTGTCCGCCAATGCTTTTATAAAAACATGAATTTGTAGTTGATACCAAGGCAATTCGGCACAACAGCCTTTTGTGCGAAAAAACGTTAAGCGGAAAAATAAATTGTGAAAGGTGGCGCGAAGTGACCAGGGCAACTGGATTAGAAAATTACTTTCATATCCCAGTGATCAGGAAATCAATAGCAGCAATAATATCTTCTCTGAAAGCTTGTAAGTTGGTCACAGGGTTTATCAAAAGTTTGGTTGGGACGCTGGTCATTTGGTGAGTCAGAATTACAAAATCACCAGCGTCTAAATGAATTTTTGGGCATAGATGCTGAGGGGCCTTTTTATCCATAAGAGCCAATGGTGTGAGTGGTACAACAAGACGAGTATTCAGCGACTCAAGTAAATCACTCTGAACATCAATAAAGTACGGGTATGTTTCAGCTGTACTTTTGTCTGTGTTTCGGTAAACGGTGAATTGCGACATCAGAACACACGGAACGAGTCAGAGAATAGCCCATGCTTTTCTGTCAGTTCATTGCAGGCAGCGATAGCATCAGCATTTTGTTCAAGCCACTCTGCTTTCAATCGTTGACTGACTTCGAGTTCCAGAGCTTTTTCCATAGTCGCTGACAAGTTGATGTTCAGCCTTTTAGCTTCAGCTAATAACTCGCTGTTTAAACTAAGGTTGGTTGCCTTTTTTGGGGCTTGTGAGCTATATGTTGTTTTCATAAAATTGCCGATGCGTATTGTCTATGCGCATTGAGTATAGGCCTAACGAAACCGATGAACAAGTAATCCATGTGCTAAGTTTGGTTACTTCTCTTACCTCAGAAAATAAAGGTTCTAAAAAACCTAGTCCCCACCATCCTTTTTCTTCTCTGGCACAGGTGGGGTGGTCTTTTGTTTTACTTCTTCGGTCAGTTCATTCAGTAAGTCGTCAGCTGGGGCGCGGGTTTCGTCTACTTTTTTATTGGCTTTATCTTTGGCCCACTGTTTGGCTTCTTTTTCTAAAGTGGCTTTGTCTTTGATAGTCGAAGCGGACTTTTTCTGATTGGCGTCAGCTCTGGCTTTGGCGTCTTCAACGTACTTTTTAGCCGCTTTTAATTCTTCTGCCGATTTACCAGTGAATTGTTTCACCATGTCGTCTTCGGTCAGCATGGCTTCCTGAGTCATTTCGGTAAAACGTTGTTTTGGCTGATTTAATAAATCGGCTTTGCCTGATTCTACCTTTTGCTTAATTTCTTCGACCGGATCCATAGCTTGTTGTTTTAAGCTCTCCTCCAGCGCGTTTTGCACTGAGCCACCGGATAAACCCGTTTCCATCAAACCTTGTTGCTGTTCGGATAAGCCTAACGTCTGGCCAAGTTGGCCTGCAGCAGCTGCTACCGCTTTTTGTTTTAACTTTTCAGGACTGGTGTACTCGACCAGTTCTTTTGGCCAGCTGGGCACTATTTTACCTGCAGCTCCTTCCACCACCTGGTTAAATATTTCAGTTTTGCCACCAGAGACTAACAGAATCGCCATTTGGTTATGTTCTGAGTTCCAGACAAAACCGGCTTTTTCGGCTAAGTGCGGCAAAGGGGAGTGCTCTGATACGACAAAATACAGTGGGCCTTGTTGCTGAATGGCCGTCGCAGTATTTAACAGGGTAACAGCGGTGCGGTAATTGTCTTCACCCATTAACGCCACCATTGGGTCCCGGATCAAGGGGTTTTCAAATAGCTTGACTTCAAGCGGGTTAAAACCAACCAAGGGACGAAATAGCTCCCCTAAAAGCTGTGCCTGTGATGTCATTAATAAAGCCGGGGCAAAACAGCCGGTTAATAACAAACTGCATAACATCACTTTGATTTTTGACCACAACTTCATCACAGACTCCGCACCCAAAAACAGCATTGATTACTGTGCGCAGGCTAGCAGAAGTCTGATCTGAAACATAGATAGCTGACTGGCAGCTGAACAAAAAAACTGTCACTGTTGTGTTCGATAGTGCGGCTTTATTGGTTACAGTATATCGGGCTATGCAGATTTAAAGGGATAGAAGGGCGCCCCTAAAGGTCGCCCCTACGTTTTCGCCTGACGGCAGCACCAATGAATCAGGGCTTATAAACTCTGAGCGTACTGAAATAACGCCTTGAGGATATTCATTTTTTTAACGTCATCGCCTGCTTCATGCGCCAGGTTTTCCAGTGCCAAACCGAATTCTTCAAAAGTTAAATTAGGTTTATCCAGGCCATGCGTGAGCTTATCGCTGCGATAGCGTTGCCAGCGTTGTTGCTCCTGATGGGTTAAGCTTTGTGGGTAGTTGCGGGCACGGTATAAAAACAGCAACTGATTGAGTCTGTCTTCGCTAAAAAGCACTGGGTTGGACGCCAGTTGATCGGCACTCATTTGGTGCAGCTGTTCCATCCGCTGTTTATCTTCGTTGGAGATAAAACCGTTATAAAGCTGATAATCCGGATTAGTCTCCACACTGTAGTCTGTCGGCAATTGATACAGCTCCATCACCTTAGGCTGGATAGCAGAGCGGTTTTGTCGTAACCAGTCCAGATGCTTCAGGCAAGCGGCTCTGTCTATGCCCAAATCGGCGGCACGTTGCTCTGATAATGTTTTAGCAGGAGATAACACAGGGCATTTGTTGATATGAATAAGCTTTAAGCCAAGCCTTTCCTGATCCTCGTCTAAATCAGCGGTTTTGGTATACAGAAGTTGCTGCAATGAAGCCAAATCCAGCTCCAGCAAAGGTGTTGGGTCGGCTTGCAGGTTGTAGCAAATCACGGCGTTTTTATTGGTGGGATGTGGCGCTAAAGGCACTATCCAGCTGACACAACCCTGAATCGCAGGGAAGCGGCCTGACACATGCACCAGCGGCGTTAAATTGACTAAATCAAATAGCTTACTAACTTCAGTTTTTTTGCGTAAATCCAGCAGGTACTGAAACAACTTCGGCTGTTTTTCTTTTACCAACTTGGCGATAGCGATAGTGGCGTAGACATCAGACAAAGCATCATGTGCGCGTTGGTGTGATAAACCATTGGCTTTGGTTAAATCTTCTAATTTAAAGCTTGGGCTGCCATCGGCTTTTTCTGGCCAGACAATACCGTCAGGGCGCAGTGCATAACAGGCGCGCACTATGTCGATTAAATCCCATCTGCTATTGCCGTGCTGCCATTCACGGCCATAAGGTTCGTAGAAGTTGCGGTACAGGCTGTAACGCGTGACTTCATCATCAAAACGTAAGCTGTTATACCCAAGCACACAGGTATTGGGCTGGCTGAAACGCTCGAGAATACGGCGGCAGAATTCGGTTTCAGGCAAACCTTTTTGGTTACACAGTTGTGGCGTTAAGCCAGTGATTAGCGCCGCCACCGGATGAGGCAAATAATCGTTCGCCAACTGGCAATACCACATATCGGGTTCGCCAATAGGGTTTAAATCAAAATCTGTGCGAATACCACCAAACTGGGCCGGGCGGTCTTTTTTCGGATCCGCGCCCCAGGTTTCATAGTCATAAAAATAGAATGTAGGCTGTGGGTTCAACACCATGAGTCCATAAATGCCAGAGTAAAGAGCGGGCAGTGTAGCACTGGTCGCTAAAGGCGTCGATTGTGGGACCAGGCTTTTTGAAAGCTTGCAAAGGCATGCATTCCTGCTCGACCATACAACAATACATAGTCCCGCTGATGTTAAGCCTCAATATCTGTCGACAGAGACAAGGCTTTATAGTCGTTCAACTCCTGCAAGCGGCGTTGATAGGCCGTGGTTAAATAATCTATAGCGTCAGAGCCTGCTGCATATCGCAGCGGCAGAACATCAGCCTTTGCCAGTTGTACCAGCACTTGACCTAACTTGGCTGGGTCGCCAGCCTGTTGATGGCTGACTTTGTTGTAAGCTTGCTCTAGTGCAGTGGAGTAGTCCTGATAGTCGGCTAGTTTCTCAGTGCCATACTGCACTGAGCTGCTGTCGAGAAAGTCAGTGCGAAAGAAACCAGGTTCGACAATAGTCACTTCTATGCCAAAACCTTTCACTTCAAGGGCCAGAGATTCAGTAAAACCCTCTACCGCAAACTTAGTGGCACAGTAGACAGAAGCAGCATCAAAACCTAAAGCGCCGCCGATAGAGGACAGGTTGAAGATACGGCCACTGCGCTGCGCCCGCATCACGGGCAATACCGCACGGCTGACGTTCATCACACCAAAGACGTTGGTGGCAAACTGCCGTTCTACCGCCTGTTGTGGTATTTCTTCAAACACACCTAACTGGCCGTAACCTGCGTTATTGACCAGTACATCGATACGGCCAAAATGGTTGAGAGTCGCCTCAACGGCTGCCTTAGCCTGAGAAGTATCTGTAACATCCAAAGCTAACGCCAAAGCTTTGTCTGAATCACCAAACTTTTCTCTGAGTTGCTGCAGATTGCGGCCTGTGACTACCACAGAATCTCCGGCAGAGAGCGCCGCTTTTGCAATTTCAGCGCCTATGCCCCGGTTTGCACCTGTGATAAACCAGACTTTTTCTTTTGTTGTTGCTGTTGAATGTACATTGAGATCAGACATCACGTTGCTCCTGTGTATTGCTGTGCTAAGCGAGAGTTCGCTATGAATTTAGCTTGGCAGCAGGGCTCTCTTTGGTGGTAGAACAAAACTTGAGTGTCCTTGCCTGTTTCTTCAGAATTGATAAGGACAGCAGTTTTTGTCACATAAATTTAGCATTCTGCGATTTTTTACTTGTAGCTCAACTGATATAAAGGTAAAAAGTCGGCCCAATTTTTTGCTATAAGCGACAGGACAAATCATGAAAGAGCATATTGGTTTTATTCATCAGCCGGGCAGTGCTGTCACTGTGGAATTACCTGACTGGGTAGCATCTTTTGTCGACTGGCAGAAAACCTACGTAACGGACGATGAGAAAATGGCCTTAGCTATTGAATTGTCAAAACAAAACGTTGAACGTGGTACGGGCGGCCCTTTTGGTACTGCTATTTTTGATCGCTCGTCAGGCCAGCTGTTAGGGGTAGGGGTCAACCGTGTGGTGCCTTTAACCAATTCCACCTTACATGGTGAAACTGTGGCTATTATGATGGCCGAAAAAGCCTTGGGTACTTTTACTTTGGCAACAGACACTGGCCGTGAGTTATTTACCTCCTGTGAGCCTTGTGCCATGTGTATGGGCGCTGTGCTTTGGAGTGGCGTCAACCGTATGGTTTGTGCTGGTGCTGCTGAAGATGCACGTGCTATTGGTTTTGACGAAGGCCCGGTGTTTGAGCAGTCTTATCAGTATTTAGAAAAAGCTGGTATGGAAGTGGCACGTCAGTTTAAACGAGCGGATGCCAAAGCTGTGCTGGATTATTACAAAAACTCTGGTGGCCGCATTTATAACGGCAGGGATTAACAGGAAATTGTCATGCTATTTGTTGTGATGCTGGGGGGGAAACACCCAAAAGCGAAAATTGAAGTGCACGATGTGGTCTTTGTTACCGGCAACAGTATTGAAGACTGCTACCCAGAGTTGCGTCAGCAGTGGTTCGGCACACTTGCTGGTATGCATATCGATTCCTGGATGCAGGTGGATGGAATCGAAGGCTATCAGGTACGGTTTTCTGAGCAGGCACCTGCAGCAGATGAATTACGGTTATTTTTCATCAACTTAGGTGGCTATACTCCAGGCGCTTTTGGCGAAGATCACCATTACCTGCTGGTAACAGCCCAAGACAAAGCTCAAGCAAAGCAGAAAGGTAAAATGCATCTGCCCAAAAGCTGGGATAAACCTCATACCGATGCCGTGCTGGATGTGGATGACTGTATTGCTATTGATCAGATAGGCGGTCGTTATGTGCGTCTGATCCCTGGTCAACATAAAGAAACAGTGCATCAGTCGGATTATCTTGTTTTGGGTTAAAGCTGAACCTGAGCTAATCCCGGCTGGGTTTTCTTTAAAGTCACAACATACTTTTCAAAGCGTTCTTGTTCGCTTTTTTCCAGCTTGTTTTGCCGTAGTACACGAGCAGCGTTGCGGGCATAGTTGATGGTTTCACCTGTGACGCCTGCGCTTTTACTCATGGCCTGTAGTAAATTCAACGCTATCACCGGATTAGTGGGCATATAGTCGAAGGTTTCACAAAACAGCATGACAGCACGGCCATATTGGCCCATGCGATAGGCGTCAGTGGCTTCGGTATTAATTTGTTTGATCTGCTGTTTTAAGCTCTCATGTTTGTCCTGTTCCAGCTGCAACATTATTCGCTGGGTTTCGGTGAGGAAATCATCGTCATACAACATGGTTTTTAAACGGTCGATGCACAGCTGGCTGGAGTACAAATCCCCCAGTTCAAAATAGGCTTTGGCAGCGTCCATACAACTGTCGATGCTTAAATCATCCAGAGGGAGATCCTGGATTTGCTGTATCAGTTCACGACCTTCTTTAATAGCACCACGGCAGCTGTGCATCCGGCTGCGTAAAATCACAGTTTCACGTTTCAGCGCCTCGACATTAAAACGTTTATGCAGCGCATCCAGTAGTTTACCGGCGTTTTGGACTATCACGGCTTTTTCCAGCACGTTAGCGCTTTTAGCCTGATCAACTAAAGCTCGGGCGTGGTTCAGATAGTTATCTGCGGTATCGTCAATGGAGTGGCGGGCGCCCTGAACTATTTTTCCGGCAATGCGGGCTGCCAGATCGGTGTGGCCTAATATGACACATAGATTACTCAGTGTTTTTTGCCGGCTGATATTTTTCGGCGACAAAGATGCAGCCTTGCTTAAGGTGTCAAAGGCCAGTTGATATCTGCCATGACGCACATACAAGCGGGATAACCAGTCCAAAGCTTCCACTTTGGTATCACCAAACTGGGTTAAATCCGCCAGCTCAAGTTCGGTATCTTCCCAACGTTCCAGATAAAAACAACTTAAGGCATGACCCAAACGAGCCCAGCTATAGGCTTTTTGCTGCAGTACTTTTTGGTAAAAGACTTCGGCTTTGTCGTACTGGCCTAATTTCAGCAGTAATTCGCCTTTCACCCGCATGGCTTGTAGTGCGTAATCAGGCTTAGTACGGATCACCAGATCACATTCCCGGCAGGCTTCTGCATAGTCCTGTTCAAACAGGCGGAAAAAAACTTTGCGTAGTTCAATACGATGCCGGATAGCTTTGCAGATACGTTCTTCTAATGCTGGGGCTGTAAAAGGTTTGAGCAGATAGTCGTCGGGCTGCAGCTCAATGACACCATGCACGATCTGGCTTTGGGCTTCAGCACTAATCACAATAAAGCAGCAGAGCGGGGCCAGCAGCTGTTGTTTTTTTAACGCTTCAAACAACTGATAACCGTCTTTGCAGTCACCCAGATTAAAGTCGCATAAGATAAAATCGAAGGGCATATCGATGCATTTTTGCATAGCTTCGCCCGCGTCTTTGGCCACGTGTATAGCCTCAAACCCCATTTGTTGTAACATTCCTTTTACGGTGGCCCGGACAGGCGCACAGTCATCAATGACCAAGACTTTTTTGCAACGAAAAAATGACTGGTCCATAGCGGATTAACTCTTATTCTGCGTTTAACTGCTGCTTTATAGCGATGAAACTACATTCTGCACGCTAAATAGTCAAATTAACTTCGATAAAAATGTGTTTATTGTTAACCATTGGTAATGAATGGTTTGGCATAAGGATGCAGCGAAAGGCTGATAACCCAGAAAAATTCTGTTTAACTCATTATTTTGTATAGATTCCAGTTTGCATTTATCCGGTGTTGTTCCAGCAAGTTTAACGCTTTTACCCTTGAGTAAATGCCTGATTCGCAGAGCTCAGGCTTATGGCATAATAAAGCTGTTTCGCAGGCAGTTTAAGGTTGTATCGCTTTGTTTAAATTTATGTTTTGTGCTGTATTCTTTGCTTTATCTGTAGTTGCCAATGCCGCACCTGCTAATTTTGACTCTGCAAAAACTATCGCCAGCCGTATTTACGCCCCTGAAAAGCAAGAATTTTATTGTGGTTGCGCTATTCGCTGGCAGTCAGGCAAAGGTATTCCCGACTTAAAAACTTGTGGCTATCAGATCCGTAAAAATGGTCCTCGCGCTAACCGAATTGAATGGGAGCATGTGATGCCAGCTCAACAATTTGGCTCACCACTGGCCTGTTGGAAGCAGGGAGGGCGCGAGCAATGCGGTAAAACAGACGCCTTGTTTAAGCAGATGGAAGCCGATTTATTTAACCTCAAACCCGCTATAGGCGAAGTGAATGGCGACAGAGCGCATTACCGTTTTGCCATGTTGCCAGCGCAGGCGCCGCAATATGGCTCTTGTGAAGTAAAAGTCGATTTTAAAAGTCGTCTGGTGGAGCCTCGTGCTGAAATTCGGGGGGATATAGCCCGTATTCATTTTTATATGGCGGATAAATATCAGATCCCTCTGGCCAAGGCTCAGCAGCAGCTATTTATGGCCTGGCATCAGCAAGACCCTGTTGATGAGACTGAACGTAAATTACAGCAACGTATTGCACAGCAAATGGGGCATGCCAATGACTTTGTCACAGGAAAGAAGGTCTGGCAGCTTAATTACAAGGCATCGGGCTTTGGTTTAACCAAAGCAAAAGAAACAGCACTCACTGCGGCTCTGGTCTCAGGGCAAGTAGTAGGCAATAAACGCAGTAAGTTGTATCACTTAAGTCATTGCAGTGGTTTTAACCAGGTGTCAGAGCGTAACCAGCAATGGTTTGAATCGGAACAACAAGCACTGAATGCTGGTTTTAAGCGGGCAGGGAATTGCAGCTCTGAAGCCTCGATAGGTGCTGAAGATTAGGGCTTTATTAAACCTTTATTCTTAACGAATTAACGCAGCACAACTTGCGTCTTGAATAGAGTTCGCGGTACAACCTTGATTACCTACTTAAGTTAACAAATAAAATAATCAGGGTACTTTGTATGCGCCGCACCATGTCTTTTTTAGCTTTAAGCTGCTTTTCTGCGATGGCTTTTGCCAAACAACCTCTTGCTATCGTCATACACGGTGGTGCCGGAACCATCAATAAAAGCCAAATGACCGAAGCGCAGGAGCAGGCTTACCACGCCACATTAAAACATGCGGTGGATACTGGCTATGCAGTGTTGGAAAAAGGCGGCAGTAGTGTTGATGCAGTGACAGCCGCAGTGCTGATTATGGAAGACTCTCCGCTGTTTAACGCAGGGAAAGGCGCTGTGTATACCTATGATGAAGGCCATGAACTGGATGCCTCTATTATGCGCGGAGATAATCTGATGGCTGGTGCAGCTTCAGGTTTAAAGCATGTGAAAAACCCTGTGTTGCTGGCCCGCGCTGTGATGGAGAAATCTGAGCATGTGATGCTATCCGGTGCTGGCGCTGAGCAATTTGCCAAAGAGCAGGGGCTGCAGTTGGTGGAGAACAGTTATTTCGATACCAGTTTTCGCTATGACGCCTTAAAAAAAGCCAAACAAAGTATGCAAAAAGTGCCACATCAGGCAAAAAATTATCGTTTAGAAGCACCATGGCAACCAGAGTGGAATATGGGTACTGTCGGCGCTGTGGCGATAGATAGCAGTGGTTTATTAACAGCAGCCACCTCAACGGGCGGTATGACCGCCAAGCGTTATGGTCGTATTGGTGATGCGCCTATTATTGGCGCTGGTAACTTTGCCGATAATGCCAGCTGCGCTGTGTCTGCGACAGGTCATGGTGAGTTTTTCATCCGTTACCGGGTTGCTTCAGATATCTGCGCCCGGGTGAAATATCAGGGTATCAGTGCTGATAAAGCGGCCGATCAGGTGATTCAGCACGAATTGGCCAAAGTCGGTGGCACTGGTGGCGTGATCCTGATTGATCACAAAGGCAAAGTCAGCTGGAGCTTTAATACCGAAGGTATGTACAGAGCAAAAAGATCCGAAGGTGAAGCTGCTGTGACTGAAATTTTTAAAGAGAGTCCGGCCAAATAGGCCGCCCTGGTCTACGCTTAAGGTGTTGTGAAAATACGACACTTTTGAGGGGCTTATGGACTTATTAAAAATATCCGATCATATGAATCGTCACCCCGTGACTTTTACCGAAGAAATGTCAGTCGAGGAAGCAGTGAATAAACTGATCCTCGCTGAGCAACTCGGCGGGCCTGTGATCAATAAAGAGAAGAAGGTGATTGGTTTTGTGTCTGAGCAGGATTGTCTGTCCAGAATGCTATCCGGCACTTACCACTTGCAGCAATCTGCTTCAGTGAAAGATGTGATGCGCACTGAGGTGCTAACGGTAAAGTCATACCACGGTATAGTGGATTTAGCCCAAACCATGTTGCAGGCCAAACCTAAGGTGTATCCTGTGGTGGATGACGATGGTTATCTGCTTGGCGTGATTAGCAGAACTGATGTATTGCGCGCTATTGACCTCGAGCTGCACTCCCATTACAAAGCTGTAAGTTGACGTATTTCCAGTAAAAGCACTGTTTTAAGCGGTGCTTTTACTGGATCTAAAGCCCCTGAACTTGGTAGCATGTCGCCCCTATTTATTGAGGGCCTTGTGTTGACCGACTCTACTGCTAAACCTGCTGTTGCTAGCAATCACCTTACTACGGACGCTGAAATTTCTGTTGCCGCGCTGACCAAAGCCATTGCTAATTCTTTATCCAAAGATCAGCACAGGTTTCGCCAGTCATTACAGAACATTAAAAAGCAGCAGGATGAGAGCAAACAGCAGCAGTTAATGCAGCAATTGTCGGCAAAAATCACCGCCTCTATGCAGCTACGGGCTCAGCGCCAGGCCGCAGTTCCCGCTATTGACTACCCGGCTGAGCTGCCTGTGGTCGGTAAAAAAGACGATATTAAAGCCGCCATTGCCAAACATCAGGTGGTGATTATTGCCGGTGAAACAGGCTCGGGTAAAACCACCCAAATTCCAAAAATCTGTTTAGAGTTAGGTCGTGGTGTCGCCGGTATGATAGGCCATACCCAGCCACGGCGTTTAGCTGCGCGCAGTGTTTCTGCACGTTTAGCTGAAGAGCTAAAATGCCCTGTAGGTCAGCAGGTGGGTTATAAAATCCGTTTTGGCGATCACACTGCGCCCACCACTTTAGTCAAACTGATGACGGACGGTGTGCTGCTGGCTGAAATTCAGCAGGATAGATTTTTAAATCAATACGACACGCTGATCATCGACGAAGCGCACGAGCGCAGTTTAAATATCGACTTTTTATTGGGTTACTTAAAGCAGTTGTTGCCGCGCCGCCCTGATTTAAAAGTCATTATTACCTCGGCCACCATCGACCCGGAGCGTTTTTCTAAACACTTTTTTGATGCGCCTATTATAGAGGTGTCAGGCCGCACCTTTCCGGTAGAAACCCGTTACCGGCCACTGGCAGAAAATGACGATAAAGACGCCGACCAGCTGCAATCTATTTTTGATGCGGTCGAAGAGCTGTATCGAGAACCACCGGGCGATATTCTGATTTTCTTAAACGGTGAGCGCGAAATTCGCGACACAGCAGATGCGCTGGAAAAACTTAAACTGCCTCATACTGAAATTTTACCTTTGTATGCTCGTTTAAGTGCGGCAGAGCAAAACCGAATTTTTCAAACCGGCGTAGGGCGTCGTATCGTACTCTCGACCAACGTGGCTGAAACCTCGTTAACAGTGCCAGGTATTCGTTATGTGATAGACCCTGGCACAGTGCGGATTTCGCGTTACAGCTACCGCTCAAAAGTGCAACAGTTACCTATTGAAGCTATCAGTCAGGCCAGTGCCAATCAGCGTAAAGGCCGTTGTGGCCGTGTTGCAGCGGGTATCTGTATCCGCTTGTACAGCGAAGAGGATTTTAACAGCAGACCCGAATTTACCGACCCTGAAATTCTGCGCACCAACTTAGCCTCTGTTATTTTGCAAATGCTGGCCTTGGGTTTAGGTGATATTCAGGCCTTCCCGTTTCTGGAGCGGCCAGATAGTCGTTTTATTAACGACGGTATAAAGCTTCTGGAGGAGCTGGGCGCAGTTAAACCTCAGTCCAACAGCCATAGCTTGCAAATGACCGACTTAGGCCGACAAATCAGTCGTTTACCCGTCGACCCACGTTTAGCTCGTATGGTGTTTGCTGCGACAAAACACAGCTGTTTACAGGAAGTGCTGGTGATTGTCTCGGCCTTGTCGATCCAGGACCCTCGTGAACGGCCTTTGGATAAACAGCAAAAAGCCGATGAGTTACATGGTCGTTTTGCTGATCCTGATTCAGATTTTAGCGCCTGGTTAAAACTTTGGGCTTACTTGCAAGAGAAGCAGGACGAGCTGACCAATAACCAGTTCCGCCGTTTATGTAAACAAGAGCTTTTGAACTACCTGCGGGTGCGCGAATGGCAGGATTTATATGGTCAGTTGAGTCAGATTTGCACTGAGCAGCAGTGGAGCCTGAATTCGCAGGTGGCGTCTTATGAGCAAATCCATAGCGCTTTACTCACAGGTTTATTAGGCCAAATTGGTAGCCGCGACAGCGACGCCGATTATATGGGCCCACGTCAAAGCCGCTTTTTTGTCTTCCCAGGCAGCAGCTTATTTAAACGTAAACCTAAATGGGTAATGGCCGCTGAACTGGTAGAAACCTCCAAACTCTATGCCCGTGCTGTGGCCAAGATTGAGCCTGAATGGATAGAACCTGCTGCTATGCACCTGGTTAGCCGCAGTTACAGCGAGCCACATTGGGAGAAGAAAAAAGGTGCTGTGGTGGCCTATGAGCAGGTGTCTTTGTATGGCCTGATCATTGTGGGTAAACGCCCAGTGCTGTACAGCAAAATAGACCCGGCCACCTGCCATAAAATCTTTATCCGCAGTGCCTTGGTCGAACAAGACTTAGGCCTGAACGAAAGTTTTTTAGCCCATAACCAAAAGCTGATTGAGCAAGTCACAGAGCTGGAAGAAAAAGCCAGACGGCGCGATATTCTGGTCGATGAAGAAACGCTGGCTGATTTTTACGCTGAAAAAATCCCTGTTTGGGCTAATAACAGAGTCGATTTTGCCAAGTGGTGGAAAGAGGCTAAAGCTAAAGACGCAAAGTTATTAAATTTGGATTTAGACCAGCTGTATAAGCGCGATGCCTCTGAAGTAACAGCAGACAAATTCCCCGAGTTCTGGCGTCAGGGCAATTTAACTTTGCCGCTGGATTATCATTTTTCACCGGGCGCGCCGGATGATGGGGTCAGTTTAGTGGTGCCTTTGTCTTTACTTAATCAGGTGGAAGAGCAGGGCTTTGACTGGCTCATTCCAGGCTTGCGGCATGATTTATTAGTGGCGCTGATTAAATGCCTGCCCAAACAATACAGACGCAACTTTGTGCCAGCGCCCAATTACGCCGATGCCCTAATGCAGAGCATTAAACCCGAAGATGGGCCTTTGCTGGATGTGGTCAGCAACAGATTAAAGCGGATGTCCGGTGTGACTATTCCAGACGATGCCTGGGATTTATCCGGTATTGATACCCATCTGAAATTTAACTTTAAGGTGGTGGACGACAAAGGCAACACCTTAAAACAGGGCCGCTCTTTGGCGCTGTTAAAACAAGAGCTGCAAGGCAAAGTACAACAAAGTTTAAGCCAGGTAGCGGAGCAGGGCATAGAGCAGGAGCAATTGACGCAGTGGTCTTTTGGCCAGTTACCACGTGAGTACATCAAAATGCAGGCCGGTTATCAAATCAAGGCTTATCCGGCTTTGGTGGATAATAAAGATTCGGTCGCTATTAAATTATTGGATAACGCCGAACAAGCGGCAGAGCAAAGCAAACTGGGCCTGCGCCGATTGGTGCTTTTGAATGTGCCATCCCCGGTCAAATACTTGCAGGAATCCTTGCCCAACAAAGCCAAGCTTGGGTTGTACTTTAATCCGTTTGGCAAAGTGCTGGAGCTGATAGACGACTGTATTGCAGCTGGTGTTGATCAACTGATCAGCGAGCAGCCCTGGCCTGAAACCGAAGCAGATTTTACCGCTGTCAAAGAAAAAGTCCGCGCTGAACTAGGGGAAACTGTTTTACGTATTGCACTCAAAGTAGAACAAATTTTAACCCTGGGTCATGAAATTCAGAAAAAGCTCAAAGGTAAAGTTGAGTTAAAGCATGTGCAGGGGCAGGGGGAAATCAAGCAACATCTTGATTCTTTGCTGTTTAAGGGCTTTGTCAGCACACATGGTGCAGTGCGTTTGGATGCGATTTTGCGTTATTTGCAGGCACTGCAAAAACGTCAGGAAAAACTGCCGGTGGATCCAAACCGTGACAGACTGATGTCGCACGAATACCAAAAAGCCGAAGAAGCCTACCAGAGCTTGTTGGGTAAGTATGCTGGCCGCGCTGTTCCGGAGCCTGTACTGGCTATCCGCTGGATGCTGGAGGAACTTAAGGTGTCCTTATACGCTCAAACTTTGGGAACGCCTTATCCGGTCTCGGTAAAACGCATTTTACTGGCGGTAAGTGAATTAAAGTAAATTTTTTGTCTGTTTTTTGGCAAATTATTAAACACGCCATACACTTAAGTTAAACGCACAGATGCGTTTGCATGGAGATCTCAAGGATGCAGACAATGGAATTGAAGCAAAAAAAAGTCATGATAGTAGACGACGAAGATTTTATGTACCGTCTGCTGGAGCTGGCTTTGTCACCTTTTTATCAATTGTCTTATGCTAAAAGCGGTGTAGAGGCCTTGCAACTGGTGCTGCAACAGCAACCTGATCTGGTGATGATGGATATCTGTATGCCAGGTTTGGATGGTTTGGACACCTGCCGCTTGTTAAAAAATACTCCTGAAACAGGCCATATTCCTATTCTGATGATGTCAGGGCTGGACACGCCACGCGATGAAGTTATAGCGCTGGATGCAGGAGCTGACGCTTTTGTCAGCAAACCTATCAGCGCCCGCCATATTCAGATGCTGGTTGATGATTTACTCTGTAGCCATTCACACAAATAAGGCTTTACAGCGGCTTATTGCGGATCTATAAAAGAAGCCTACCCCAATAAAGACAGTAATACAGCTTATGTTAGGCCACAGTGATAAACGTAACTACTACCGTATGATGGTGAATGCTCAGGTGGAGTTGATGATCAACGATCCGCAATCGGGCCGCGTGATCAACGCTATTTGCCGTGATTTAAGTGCAACAGGTATGTCGCTTGAAATCGATGAACCTCTTGAAATGGGCATTATGCTTTACATCAAAATGGAAAGCTCCAACCCAAGTATTCCGCCTTTATCTGCTCATGCGAAGGTGATGCGCTGTGCACAGGAGCAGGAGGATTGTTATCAGTTGGGTGTGCAGATTATCGAGCTGAATTAAAAAAATGTGCTGGTAAACAGTAGCTTATTTTTTTATAGTCCATGCCAACACATCTCTTTTAAGGTTGTAGCTTGTTGTGTCAGACATTGCTCCCGTTATATCGCAACAAGCCCATCGACGTGCTGCTTATTTAGTTTCGACACTTTTAGTGCTGGTAGCAGCCGCTGTATTTCCTTTTCTTAGCTTTACCTTGCCGGCTATAGCGCCTTTTTTACCTGCTTATGGCACAGCAGTCATATTACTCGAAGGTATTACGGCTTATTTATTATTGTCGCAGTTTGCCACACGCAGAAACGTATTCCCCGGATTTGTCGCAGCCGCCTATTTGTCGTTAATTCCTTTGGTGATAGTTCAGCTGTTGGTGTTCCCTGGTGTTTTTACACCAACAGGCTTGTTGAATGCAGGCCCACAAAGTGCGGTTTGGATTTGGGTATTTTGGCACGGGTTATTTCCCGCTCTGATGTTGCTCGCCTGCTTTGCAGAGCGTTTTATTAAAACTGAGCAGGTGAATTATACCGACCTGAAATTCTGGTTGTTTGCTTTTGTCCTGGCTCCGTTATGTCTGAGCCTGAGTCTGGCTTTATTTGCCACCTGGGGCAGTCATTTATTACCTGCGCTGATCGCAAGTAATAGTTATCAGCAGTTGCTCCACAGTCCTTATGCCTTGCTAGTCTGGGGAATGAATGCATTAGCTTTGTGTGTCATGTTGATGCGCGCCCGCTGTAATAATGTGCTTTATATCTGGTTAAGTGTTGCGCTACTGGCTAGCTTAATTGATGTCACCATAACCCCATTGCACAATAAAAACGCCGTTTTGCTCCGATAGTTTTTCATTTCTTCCGACATAACTCTGGTCTGGCTGTTGATACATTAACGACACCTGATCACCATAATCAGCAATTAAAGTGGCAGGGGTTGTGAGGTAATACCGTAGCAAAATTTCATGCGCCGGATTGTTCTCACAGCTCAGCACTAGTTTTTTTACTTATTGGCACCAGCTCATAACGGGCTTGCAACTCGGCAATACGCAGGGTGTAAAGCTCTGAGGCACAAGCTTTTTTATCCTGTTCTTTCCAGCACTCTGCTTTTCCTTTTACCCAACCGCGCTGTTCTGCTTTGAGAAAAGGCGGCTTTTCATTGGCTGATTTTAGCAATGCTTTTTGATACACCTCAGCCAGTTGCTGATCCTGTTTCAGTAACTCCTGGTCCGAGCAAATCAGCTTATCTATAGTGCCTTGATCTTTGGCCCGACAATTGATTTGGTTGTCTGCAGCGGCCGCCTGAAGTTGAGCTGTAGCGAGCAGGGTGGTTATGATAAGTAAAAGTTTCATATTCCTATCCTTTTGAATTTTCCTCATCACCAGTGTAGAGAAAAACGAAGAATTAAAAGCTGGACTTCCCCTAAAACCTCACTCGCACAGGTATTTTGTGTCAACAAATTAGTAACTATCTTGGAAAGTAGGTATAACCGCCTTGCACAGCTATCAGCGGGCTACCATCATCCTCAACCAATTTTTTCCCTACTAAAGGATGGTCATCAATTAATTGGCCGACAAATTCCCAACGATTATTCGGAAGACCTTGCCTTTTACGACTGGAAAATGTAGCTCCAGCTTCGAACCACCCCTCAATGGAATAGACTCTGATTACAATGCTATCAACAACCGCCAGTGCAATTTTATGAGTTAAGTCTTGCCGTTTTTTCGCAGATACGCCTTCCCAAAATTGCCTGGTACAGTCATAAATTTCTTGTTCAGTTGCTGTGGGCGAATAGGTCCGGTGGATAAAAAATGCCATACAGCGCTCTTCAATATCGCTTACCTGTGTGGGCGCAGAGGAATACAGCTTCTCAACTGTTTCCGCTGTAATACGGCCTCTTTCAATGCTATGCCCACGCACAGCGTTTGTGAGGTTTTCGATGCCAATTGAATCAATAATTGCTGCTTCGACCTCGAACGCTATTTCTTCTGATGAAAATCCATACCTTAAAATATCGACTCTGGGTTCCATACCATCAGCTTGGATCTCAGCAATTTTTTGAGATTTTTTTGACTCATGCTTAAGCAACTTAAAGTGGTCAAAAGCTCGGTTATTGCCTGATGCTTTGCCTACGTAGAATACTGTGTTATCTCGTGGATCAACCAGTCCGTACACGTAATAACCCAGTTCATGCTGTGTTTTTCTGGAGAATTTCATAGATATGCCTTTGTTTACAATTGTTTTACGGAGCCATGCGAATTCTACAAAGCCGTTGCTATCGATCTTTCGTAACGAGTGAATGATGAGCTTCGTATCCTCGCTTCATACTGCTTATGGTAAAGCCTAAGTACTAGCCTTGTTGCCTGATAGAGGGCCTGACACTCAACAGTCTGGTTTAAGATTTTTCGATATCTCTAAAGAATAATCGGACCTGACCTTTACAGTGTTCAGAGTTTTGAATTATGTGCTCTGGCGCTATCAGCTCGTTCCCTGTGCGATAGAGAGGTTGAACTATACCAGACAGCACCAGCTTTTGAAGCCAGAGGGAAGTTTGTCGCATGATAAGTAGTTGTTTAAGTTGTTGTTGAATAGCTTCCCAATAGCCTACCGAGCTCACTATCCATTCGTGCGGATCAGAGGATGGCATCAGCAGGAATTCGTCATACGCCAGCATTTCTTTGCAGCAAATAATAGTCGTGGCAGTGTGTTGTAACGGGATTTTGATCATAGCCAGATTACTCCTGGTTTTGTTGTGACAAAGAGGTTAGTACTGAGTCTAACGCGTCAAACTGCTCAGCAGAAAACAGCTGCTTTACTTGATTGTTGGTGCGCCAGAGGGTGGCCAGATTGGTTACACTCTGCGGATCAGACTGCAACGCAAGATCAAACACTTGTTCGTAACGCAGATAAGACAAAGCTTGTTCGAGCATAGATAAGCCATTGGGAGCCATAAAAACACAACGGGTGATTATGCGTTGCAGCCATAGGACTTCAGCGTAAAAAGTCGGCATCACCTCACATTGGCAAAAAGCCAAAGTGTTGAGTACCGGATGTGCTGGTGCTTTGCTGATAACCAACTGAGTGGCCAGATAAAAAAAGGGCCATAACTCATAAAACTGCTGGCCTTTGTTCTGGCTGTGTTTGGTTCCACTGTCTGAGAAGCAGCAGTCGCTCGCGCTACTTTGAACCTGTTGAAAGAAGCCTGCTTGCAGCAGGTTCAATAGATCAATGGCTTCATCCAGAGCCTGAGTCGATACAATAATCTGCTCTGCAAAGAACCAATCTTTTAATTGTTGCTGTAACGCCGGGTAGGGAAAGTGCAATCCATCCATAAAGGCCTGAATACGCGCCTTGTCGTCTTCACTAAACGCTGAGTGGATAAGCATCAGCTCTTCGTTGGTCAGTTGACGCTGCAACCGCTCAGTTAAAATTCGCAGTATCAGCGACAGTGATGAATAGCCGTGATCCTCTGTACACACCCTTTGCAAAATAGCCAGCAGTGAAGGATTCTCCTGGATGTCCCATTCGGCAAAATCCATTGTTATACCGCGATACATCGACTGCAGCATTCCAGCTTCCATACAAAATCCGCACATAGCTTTACTCCCACTGCTTGACCTGAACTCAGCTTATCAGTCGGTGCGACGTATTGTGTCGCAGTGCTGGCTATAGTCAGCCTTATGTAATGATAACGGAGTGAAACATGGAAGCATTACCTGTAGTTGCGGTGATAGGTGTAGGTAGTCTGGGCTGTTATATCGCCAGTGAAATTGTTTCGGATGCTGCACCACAGCAAACTGCGCAGAAGGTTTCGGTTGAGGCGGTTAGAGCAGCTATTCGCCGCATTTACCTGCATAAAAGTGAAAAAACTCTGCTGCAAGCTGAGCCAGAAGTCTGTTTTCAGTTGAAGCCCGATACCAAAGACGAAAACTACCAGTTGCAAAACCAGGATTTTGAGCGTTTCAAGCAACAACTTCAGCAGGCTGATATGGTGTTTCTTGTCGGGGCTTTGGGTGGAAACAATGGTGAAACTATGGTGCAGCTTGCTGCCTTGTGCGGCGACTGGAAAATTCCGGCCGTTGGTTTTGTAGTATTACCTTTTCAATTTGAGGGCAAACCCAAGCAGCACCAGGCCAGTATCGACTTAAGTCGGTTAGAGCAGTTATGTAACGGCGTATTGAGTTTTCCAAACGATAAACTAAAGCTGGTGCTGGGGACGCAAGCGCCACTTGAGCAAGCTCTTGATGCCAGTAATAAGTTTTTGGCAAAGCTGCTTGCGAAATTGCATCAGATGTTGACGACCCCTGGCTATATCAATCTCGATTTTAACGACGTTTTAGCTGTGCTTTCGGCTCAGGGTAAAGCTGTGGTCAGCATCACTGAGATGGCCGTTTCAGATGACAGCAAGAACTTAGATAAAGTCATTGAGCAGTTGATTGACGAAGGCATTGAGTATTCTTTAGCTGATGTTCAACACATGAAAACAGCGACAGCGTTGGTATGGTATCTTGAGGCTCCGGCCAATTTCCCGTTGCAATCATATGTGTTGCTTGGAGATTTAGTGGCGCAACGCTTTCCTTATGCGACAACCATTATCAGTGGTTTAGAGACCAGTAGTGCAGGGGGGCTAAAGCTGACTTTGATTGCGACTGGCATGTCTAAGTCAAAGATTTTTTAGTAGAGAAGATTAAATACAGTAGTTTTTTAGAAGAAGGTAGAGCAATGAGTCACATAATTAAAATGAGCGAGTATCTTCAGTCACCCAGAGTTAGGCGAATAGGAACTGGCTCATGGATGATCTGAATGTCAGAATTTGAACTGAGCCACATTTGATGACCCGCTGCGTTTCAGCATTAGGTATCTGACTTGTGCTGCAATAGCCTGTCTTTACCATGACGCGGTTCACTCGTAGATTTAAATCCGAGACATCCTCTAAAAACTATTGTGCTTAAAACAGGAATTCGTTTATAAGTAAGCCTTTACGAATATGCTTTCGTGCCCCTGCTGTTCATGGAGTGAATTGGATGATGTGGTTTGATGTATCGTCTGTGCGTTTTTTTTCACCCTGTCTGTTGTTGACTAACCGCCGCCGTTTCTCTGAAATAAAACCTGTTGTCGCCTTATGGCTGGTTTTTGCTATTAGTTTACTATCGCCTTTTGCTGTTCTTGCCAATGAACCTTTTAGTCTCGCAGAAATTCAGGCTGAGCGGCGTGAGCTGGAGATGGCTTCTGCGACAGATAAGGTAGACGTTATTCAAGACATCGATCAGCGTATTGCCGACAGTCATAACGACCAAGTGCGTCGTGCCTCGCTGTATATAGTCAAAGCCAATATACTCCAACACCATGGCCTGAAAGCCATAGAAGATAACATTGCCAAGGCACTGTTACTAATTGACGAGCAAACTCAGCCTGAGTTGTATCTCTATGCCATGGTGGTTAAAAGTTACGGCATGTATATCTATCAAAATCAGGCAGAGCAAGCCGCAATAGTACTAGAAAAAGTGCAGCAGCACCCGGCGTTAGAAAATGATCTTTATGTGAAGGTACAGGGCTTGTCGAGTTTATTGGAAGTCTATTATAAGCTGAAAGATTTCAACAAAATTGCTAAACCCCTATTTCAGTTAGCCAGAACATTGACATCAAAAGAAATAGCGCCCGAATATCAAGGTTTTTTTAAAGAACTGGACGCCGAACTGGCTTATCACAGCGGTTTGATTGGTGATACCAATCAGGCGATAGCCGGTTACAGAAAAATAATCACCGACAGTAAACCCAAAGGGCAAATAGAAAATATCGCTGTAGCTAACTGTAATATCGCGAATATGTATTTCCTGCCATTGGCAGAAAAAATTCAGTATGCCAAAGCATCGCTTGCAGCTGCCCGCAACTTGTCTTGCTCGGATGCGATGGAAAAGCTGGTCCTGTTAGACGAGGTACAGCAAGGCAATCTATCCAATATTGCACGACTGTCGCAGTTTCATTCAAATCAGCAAATGCCGAGCTTGAACCAACGTTCTGCTTATTATGCGGGTTTAGCTTATCTGCAGTTAAACGACTTAGCTGGCGCGCAAAGCATGGCAAATCGGATGACCGACACCGAGAACTGGGAACGTTATGATTTGCTGCAAAAAATTTATGAAAAGCAAGGCAATTACAGGGATGCATTTACTGCCAGTCAGCGTTATCACCAATTACGGGCGCAAAAAGATGCAGATGCCCGAGCCTTGATGCTTAGCAGCTATCAAACCCGTTTAGAGATGGCACAGGAGGATACCATTGCAGCAGAACAAGCCAAACAAGCAGAGCAGCTGCAAGCCGCAGAACAAAAAGCCGAAGCGCGTTTGCAGTTGATGCTGACAGTCATTGCTGCTGGTGTTGGGATCACAGTCGTTTTAACACTCTACCTGTACCGCAGTCGTCAGTTACAACGCAAACTTCAGCAATTATCGGACACAGACCCACTGACTGGCTTACTAAACCGCCGGGCATTTTTACGCCAAGCTGAGCACTTAAAGCAATTGGCAGAGCGCCAGCAATTCCCGCTCTCTGTAGCACTTATTGACCTCGACTTTTTTAAACAAATTAATGACCAATACGGCCATCAGGCAGGCGATACCGTATTGCGTGCCTTCGCTAAGGCTGCGAACAGCACACTCCGACAAACAGACCTATGCGGACGCTTTGGTGGTGAAGAGTTTATTCTGCTTACGACCCAACAAGATACCGCAGCCTTTGCCGCATCTTTACAGCGGTTGCAGCAATGCTTTGCCGAGCTTTGCGTAAAGGACAACCAGTTAGGTTTTGCCGTGAGTTTCTCTGCAGGTATTGCTACTGTGCTAGAACATAGTACAGAATGGAATCAGGATATTGAAGATGCGATTCGCCAGGCTGACGAGCAACTATATCGTGCCAAATCCAATGGCCGACAGCAGGTTTGTACAGAGGATTTATGTTTGCAGCTGGTGAGTGCATGAGGGCAGACACTATTGGCTCATTATTTAGAGAAGGTTAGTGCCAACACGATTTGACAGAGTCTAGTAGTGGTTTTTATCAAGAATTTAACGCTGGTTTTGCATCTGGTAAAACCAAAGAAAGTGAGCTGGCACAATATATA
>Ga0247725_1000261_pt1 | contig 49971 bp, 39 predicted proteins | sample OKSTACKMCFT3sol_FD_183021 | JGI IMG/M metagenome (GOLD analysis project Ga0247725, IMG submission 183021) | Subsurface sediment microbial communities from gas well in Oklahoma, United States - OK STACK MC-FT3-sol | ecosystem: Environmental > Terrestrial > Deep subsurface > Rock core/Sediment...
ATTTCGCGGTTTATCGGTCGAAAGCGGCTCATACAGTCAGGTTCCAGGAGCGATGCGCAATTCTACCGGCGAGGGGAAAAGTCCGACAGGCTGCTAGCCGCGTGGATGGGTCGAGCCGCGAACGATCAGTTGCGCCGGGAAGGTCACCCGGCGCGCCGGCTCGCGGTCGCCTTCGAGTCGCGCCAGGAGGCGCTCGAAGGCGGTGCGGCCGATTTCGTCGGTGGGTTGGGCGAGGGCGGTGATGCCGCTGCCCACCAGTGGGTACCAGTCGAGTTCGTCCAGGGCCAGCAGGCCGACCTCATCGAACAGCAGGCAGCCGAGGTCGCGCAGTTGGCGGGTGGCGCAGAGGGTGGCGACGCCGTTGCAGGTGAACAGCGCCTTCGGCCCGGGGCCGCTGGCCGAAAGGAAGGCGCGCAGGCCGTCGCGGAAGAAGTCGTCGGTTTGCAGGACCTGGCCCTTGAGCGCCGGTCGCCGGCCGATGGAGGCATTGAAGGCCTGGACCCGCTCGATCCGCGAGCTGGTGCCGTCGAGCGGTTCGGTGACCAGCAGGATGTCGCGGAAGCCGCGGTGCTGCAGGTGGTCGAGGGCCTGTTCGACGGCGTCGGCGTTGTCCAGGCCGACCAGGTCGGTATCCAGCTCGGCCAACTGGCGGTCCACCAGCACCATCGGCAGTTCGCGGTGCAGGGCGCGCAATTCGCCGGGATGGTGGCCGAGGGTGTTCACGATCAGTCCTTCGACGTTGTAGGACTGCAGGGCGGCCAGGTGATGACGCTCCTGCTCGTCGTCGCGGTCGGTATTGCACACCACCAGGCTGTAGCCGTGTTCGCGGCAGGCGGTTTCCACGCCATGCATGACGGCCACGGAGTAGGGGTTGAGGATGTCCGCCACCAGCATTCCGATCAGCCGTGTGCGCCCGCGCTTGAGGCCTCGGGCCATCTGGTTGGGGCGGTAGTCGAGCTGGTCGATGGCGCGCTCGATGCGCCGGGCGGTGGCATCGGCGAGCAACTGGCGGTCGCCGCCGATATAGCGCGACACGCTGGCCTTGGAGACGCCGGCGGCCTCGGCCACCTGGTTGATGGTGACGCGGCCACGGCTGGGCAGTACTGAACCATTCACGGACCTGGTACCTCTTGGTGCTGTTCTTATTGGTGTGTCCGGCTGGTCTTCGCCAGCGGATGCCAGGAGTTGAAACCGGTTTCAGAAAATACCAGAAGGCCGATGCCCGTCAACGGGAAAAAAACGCCTACCGGGGCCGAGCCAGGCATGAGGCCAGGACGTTGTTCATGAAAACCGAATAATCGTTTCGAATGATGGTTTGCAATTATTAATGTCGAATGGAATGAATGTGCCATATCTCCATAAATAAAAAGGAAGTTTGTCCAATACTTGAGAAACTACTTTAAGAAGGTTTTGTCGGTAGAAAGCGATCAATCAGGCGAGCTTCGCTGACATGAAAAGCACCCGGCCGACCGTCTGAAGCAGTTCTCATTTATCGGAAAACGAAGGTGGCGCGCTGAAACTTATGCGCGCCTGGCGGTCTTTATCGACGACCTGACCGCCCGGTCGCGTCATCACGCTCACCGATCGTTGCGGGTCCTGTCGAATGCCGCCGTTCCGTCGCAGCAGGATTTTTCGACAAGACCCGTCCGGACCCACTTCCCGGCTAAGGAATGACAGGATGAGCGCCGCCCTGGAGCGATTGAATCATCTGAACCTGAATCACTTGTATGCCTTCGTCGCCGTCGCCGAACACAACAGCTTCACCGCCGCGGCGGAGGCCCTGGGCTTGTCGAAATCGCTACTCAGCGAGCAGTTGCGACGCCTGGAGGCCGACCTCGGGATCCAGTTGCTGACCCGTACCACCCGTCGCATGACCCTTACCGATCGCGGCGAACTGCTGTTCGGCGTGGCCCAGCGCATGCTCGGCGAGTTGGACGGCGCGCTCTCCGATGTGCGCGACCTGCAGGGCGAGCCCAGTGGCCGGTTGCGCATCACCGCGCCGCAGGACTTCGTCAAGTGGCACATCAGCAGCGTTTCCGCGGCGTTCATCCGGCAGTTTCCCAAGGTCCAGGTGGAAATGCTGGCCGATGACCAGTTCAGCGATCTGGTCGGCCAGCGCATCGATCTCGCAGTACGTATCGGCTGGCCGCGCGACTCCGGCCTGCATGCCAGCAAGCTGTGCGACTTCCAGCAGGTTGCCGTGGCGACGCCGGGATACCTCGCCGGCCTGCCGCCGGTGCTCCAGCCGCACGACCTGGCGCGTTGCGAATGGATCGGCCATACCCGCCTGAGCACGCCCTGGACCTGGACCTTCGAACGCCAGCGCGAGCGTGCCACGGTACAGACCCGAGGGCGCCTGCTGGCGAACAACACCCTGGCGGTGTACCGCCTGGTGCTCGACGGTGCCGGCGTCAGCGTGCTGCCGAGCTTCCTGGTAGCCCGCGAGATCGCCCGCGGACGGCTTGTCCGGCTGCTGCCCGGTTGGCGCCTGCCGCAGGGCGGCATCTATGCCCTGTACCCCTCGGCGCGCTACATGCCGGTGCGGGTCAGGGCGTTCATCGAGTCGCTGCGCGAGCATCTCGGTCGCGAGCCGTTCCGCCTGGCGCAGAGCGAATGAGGCCGGGCATCCGTGCCTGGGGATAGGGCGAATAACGCCACCGGCGTTATCCGCCGCCGATGCCAGGGATAGGCGGCGGATAACCGCGAGCGGTTATTCGCCCTACGGCCCCAGGCTGCCCAGGTAGCCGGCGAGCGCCTGGATGTCGCTATCCTCCAGGCCGCCGGCGACCGCGCGCATGGTCGCGCTGTTGCCGCGCTTGCCGTCGCGGAAGCCGTGCAACTGGGTTGCCAGGTATTCCGCCCATTGCCCGGCCAGGCGCGGCGCCTTCAGCGCCGCCAGGCCCTGGGCGGCGGGCCCGTGGCAGGTGACGCAGGGCGGTACGCCGCGCTGCGCCAGGCCATTCTTGAAGAGCTGGCGGCCGCGTTCGCGTTGCCTCGGGTCGGCCAGGGTCTGCTCGCCGGCACTCATGCGCTGGGCGGCGAACCAGGCGGAGACGTTGACCACGTCCGCCGCGCTCAGCTCCTCGCCGCGGCCGTTGGTGGCCGGGTTGCGCCGGCGCTGGGTCTTGAGGTCGTAGATCTGCTTGTACAGGTATTCCCGGTCGAGCCCGGCGAGCTTCGGGTAGCTGCGGTTCGGCCGCGGCCCGCCGTTGCCGTCGTCGTCGTGGCAGCGCGAGCACATTTTCTGCGCCATCGCCTTGCCGCGCGCCAGGTCGGCGGGCGCGTCCGGGCCCGGCACGGCGGCGGCCAGCGGCAGGGAAAGCAGGGCCGAGAGGCAGCCGGCCAGCCAGCGTTTGCGCTCAGTCATGCTGCCAGGGCCCCCGCAGCCAGCCGTGGATGTCGTAGTCGGCCATGCAGCGCTGGACCATCGCCTCGCAGTAGGCCAGGTGCCCGCGACGGCTGGCCCAGGCCAGCGAGTCGAGGCGGATCTGCTCGGCATTGCCGGAATAATGGCTCTCATAGACCGCGTGGCGCGCGCCGAACTCGCTGCCGGTGGCGTCCCAGATCAGCTTGAACAGCTTCAGGCGCTGCTCCGGCTCCAGCTCGGCACCGCGGTAGTAGCTGTCCACCAGCCGCCGCGCCTCGCCGTCGCGCAGGTCGGCGGCGCCCGAGACGGTGACCAGCGGGGCGCCGCCGAGAGCGCTTTCCAGCAGCTCGCGGACCCGCTTCCAGATCTGCGGCACCTGGATGCGCAGGGCATTGGCGTACTCCAGGCGCGGCACCGCCGACCCGGCGGCGTTGCGCTCCGGGTCGCGGGCCATGGCGGTGGTCAGCGCCTGCAGCAGGTGCTGCAGGGCGATCAGCTCGCCGAGGGCAGCCTGTATCCCGCGGAAGCCCTGGGTGCCATTGGCGCGCACGCCGAGGGAAAGCAGGCCGATCATCAGCTCCAGCTTCACCCCGAGGCGGATGCCGGACTGGAAGTTGTACAGGTTGGCGAAGCCCGACTCGGCATAGAAGCCGGTGGCGCGGCGCAGGTCGCGGTAGACCAGGACGTCCTCCCAGGGAATCAGCGCCTTGTCGAACAGCAGCACGCTGTCGTTCTCGTCGAAGCGGCTGGACAGCGGATAGTCGAAGGGACTGCTCGCGCGCTCCTCATAGGATGGCCGGCACATCAGGCGCAGGCCGGGGTTGTCCATGCGGGCGAAGAACACCAGGGCGAAGTCCTCGGCCTTGCCGGCCTCCATCTGCGCCGAGGCGACCGGGGCGACGAAGGTGGCGTTGGTGATGGCGCTGCCGGTGGCGAGCATCTTCGCCCCGCTGACGATGATACCCTGGTCGGTCTCGCGTTCGACGTGGACGAACACGTCGCGCATCTCGTGGATCGCCTTGCTGCGGTCCAGCGGCGGATTGATGATCGCGTGGTTGAGGAACAGCCCGCGGTCGGCGAAGGCGCGGTGCCAGGCGCAGGCGTTCTGCCGGTAGTCGCCGTAGAAGCCGGCGCCGGCCTCCAGCCCGGACATGAACGCCGCCTTGTAGTCCGGGGTACGCCCCATGAAGCCGTAGGTCATGCGCGACCAGCAGCCGATCGCCTCGCGCGCGCCGAGCAGGTCCTCGGCGTTCTGCGCGGGGGTGAAGAAGCGGTGGCTGCGGCGGCCCTGGGCATCGACCCGGGTGAGGACGTCGCGCTGCTCGCCGTGGAGGCCGTCGTAGAGCCCGGCGATGCTGCGGCAGGCGTTGCGGAACGCCCTGTGCCGGGTGACGTCGGCGACCCGTTCGCCGTTGAGGTAGACCTGGCGACCGTCGCGCAGGCTGTCGAGATAGTCGGCGCCGGTCATCAGCGCGTTGGGGACGGAATGGCTCATGCTGGTTCCTTGTCGGGACGCCGGCCGTGGCGCGCACGGCCGGCGGGGCGGTCAGTCGCGCTGCAGGTGCGGGTTGCGCAGCGCCGGCTCGGCGTGGATATGCACCCGCCGCAGGTGGCGCGGCGCGCGGTGGGCGAAGGCCTCGCGACCGTGCAACAGGGTCAGGTTGTCGGCGATCACCAGGTCGTCGCTGCGCCAGCGGTGGGCGTAGTGCGCCTGTGGGTGGTACAGGCAGCGGCGCAGGCTGTCGAGCAGTTCGCCGCGCTGTTCCGGGGCGATGCCGTCGTAGTGGAACTCGGAGGGGTTGATGAAGCTGGCGTCGCCCTCGACCGGCGGTTCGCAGAAACGCAGGATGGGGAATTCGCGGCGCGGGTGGCGCTCGACTATCGGCGCCGCCGAGCGGCTGCTGTAGTGCGCCGCGCTGCGCTGGTACCGGCCGCTGGCGCGGCGCCAGACTTCCAGCTCGCTACTGTCGGCCAGTTGCAGCGCCGCCGGGGTCGAGCTGAAGGTGGTGCGGCCGCCGTCGCTGTCGCCGGGCGCGTCGACACAGTGGAACACCTGGAATTCCGGGACCGTCTCCAGGTACATGCCGTCCCAGTGCAGCGGCACGTAGTTGTTGGCGAAGATGTGGTCCTCGGCGCCTTCCTGTTCCACCAGCTCGAGCACCGCGCCGAACGGCCACAGCATGACTTCGCCGAAGTCGTGGCAGTAGCGGGTCAGGCTCTCGGCGTCGGCGAAGGCGGCGAAGCCGCGCAGGAGCAGCAGGTGGTGGCTGCGAGCCAGGCCCTTGAGCCACTGCGCCGGCAGCTCGCCGACGTGCATGCCGGGGCGGCCGGGCTCCAGCAGCAGGCCGAAGCGCGGCTGGTTGCCCTGTTCGTCGCGCAGCGGCGAGAGACGTACCGGTTGATCGCTGAGATAGGCGTTCATCGTCTGGCTCCTCGGGCTCAGGCCACGGCGGCGCGCCGGGCGGCCCTGGCCGGCAGGCGGTAGTGACTGGGCTGGCCGTTGATCTGCACCAGCTCGCCGCCGAGTTCCAGCACCTCGCTGCGCTTCATCAGCACGAAGCGGTCCTCGGTGTTCACCGCCACGCCGTGCCAGGGCGTCAGCCAGTCGTCGCGGGTCGGCATCATGTGGATGCCGAACTTCAGACTGTCCGCCGGCTGCGGATGGATGGACAGGCGGATCGCGCGGGGGAACTGGTCGGCCAGCAGCGCGCCCCAGGCCCAGCTGCGCTGGATCACCCCGTAGGCGCGCTCCTTGGCGTCGCGTTGCAGGGCAGTCTTCGAGCCCTGGTAGTCGGGGGTCAGGCCGTCCTCGTAGAGGAAACGGGTGATGGCGCGGTACAGCAGCAGGCCTTCTTCGCTGGCCAGCAGGGTCTCGCGGATGCTTTCCAGCGGCTCGGCGTAGCCGTCGATCAGCAACTGGCGGAGCTGCTCGTGGTTGTCGCGCTGGGCCTCGAAGGCGCGTACGTCCTCCAGGTTGAACACGCCGATATGGGTGGCGCCGATCTCCTCGATCATCAGGCGCAAGGCATCCTGGTAGGCGCTGATGTGCGCATCGCCGATCCTCACCAGGTCGCCGAACACCCGGCCATCGGAGCAGACGGTGATCTTCGCGCCGGGTGCATAGAACAGCTGGATGCGCTGGCACAGGTGGTTGAGGAACGACAGCGACAGGCGCTCGGCCATGTCCGGACGGCTGTCGAGGACCTTACCGGGGTTCGGCGACTTGGCCGGAAACGCCGGCAGGACGAATTCAATGGGCTCGCCGGCTTCGATGAAGGCGGCGATGCGCGGCAACTGGACCTGTTCGATGCGGCGGATCTCGTCCGCTTCGCTGGCGCTCTGGCGATGCTCGGGGTAACGGCGGCGATAGAGCAACAGTTCTTTCAATACGCGTGCGGGAAGGGTGTCTTCGGCGATGGCGTACATGCAGGTGTTTCCTCCTTGTGGGCGGATGCCGGCGGGGCCGGCAGCGGAAGGCGACATCCTGTGGACTCGCCGCCGGGGGATAAACCGGGGAAGGCCGGAAACACTGTTCGCTGAAGCTTGACGATGGGCGCCGGGCACGGGCGGGCCGCCGGCGTTGTCGCGTATCGCGGGGAGGGCTGAAGGAAGCGGCCGCCGGCGGGCGGCCGCAGGGCGGTCAGTCGGCGTTCTCGCCGCACAGGTCGAGGGCGAACCAGCGTTGCGCTTCGTCGCGTCCGAGGCCGGCGCCGAGCAGGCCGAAGAGCTTGCCCAGGGCCGCCTCGCGGGTCATTCCGCCAGCCGAGAGCAGGCCGGCGTCGCGCAGGCGGCTGCCGGCGGCGTAGACGCCGAACTCGACCTGGCCGTAGGCGCACTGGCTGACCGCGGCGAGCAGCACGCCGCGGGCGTGGGCTTCGCGCAGCAGCGCCAGCAGCTCCTCGTCGTCGGACGGGCCGGTGCCGCTGCCATAGCATTCCAGCAGCAGCGCTTCCACGCCGCTGTCGAGCAGCCCGCGCAGGTGCGCGGCGCGCAGCCCTGGATAGAGCGGCAGCACGGCGAGGTTCACTTCCCGGCGCGGCTGGCGGTAGCCGAGCGCCGCAGGCACCGGCGCATGCTCGGCGTGGCGCGGTCGCGGCAGTTCGGCGAAGGCGTCGAACGCGTCGCTGCGCAGCTTGCTGACTCGCGCGCCGTGCAGCAGGGCATCGTTGAAATAGACCTGTACGCCGCGCGCGTGGCCCTCCTGGAGGACGCGCAGGGCGCCGACCAGGTTGTCCCAGGCATCGCTGCCCGGCGCGCCGGCCGGCAGCATGGAGCCGGTCAGCAGCACCGGGATCGGCAGGTCGAGGAGCAGGAAGGACAGCGCCGCGGCGCTGTAGGCCAGGGTGTCGGTGCCGTGCAGGAGCAGCACGCCGTCGTGGCCGGCGTCGAGCGCGGCGACGATGGCGTCGCGCATCGCCAGCCAGTTGCCCTGGGTCATGTTGGCGCTGTCCAGCGGCGGTTGCAGTTCGGCGAAGCGCCAGCGCAGGTCCGGGGCGTCGCCGAGGCTTTGCAGGTGGTCGCGCATGCGCGCTTCGAAGCCACCGGCCGGAGCCAGACCCTGCGGGGTCTGCAGCATGCCGATGGTGCCGCCGGTGTAGAGCACGAAGAGGTTCTTGACTGGGAGCATCCGTAATCCTTGTGTCGGGCCTTTTCGCGCCGGACGTGCGAAGAGGGGACACCATTGTGGCGCAGGCGCCGCTCCGGGGGGAGGGCGCCTGCGCGAGACTCAGCGATTGCCGCTCGGCAGCGGCTCGGCGTCCGCCTGCGCCGGGGGCTCGGCGCGCTGGCCGGCGGGCCAGGCTTCGCGGTCCAGGTCGAGGTCGGCGAACTGCGCCGAGTCGAACACCGGTTGCTTGATCCCGGCGCGGCGCTGCACGTCATAGTCGCGCATCACCCGCAGGCCGACCTTGAACAGCAGGGCCAGGGCCATCAGGTTGACGAAGGCCAGGCAGGTCATGGTGATGTCGGCGAAGGCGAACACGGTGGACAGGTCCTGCACCGAGCCCCAGACCACCAGGGCCAGCACCAGCGCGCGGTAGCCGATCAGCACCAGGCGGTTGCGGCTGAGGAACTGTAGGCTGTTCTCGCCCAGGTAGAAGTTGTAGAGGATGCAGGTGAAGACGAACAGCGACAGGGCCACGCTGACGAACACCCGGCCCCAGTCGCCGACCACTGCGGCCAGGGAGTTCTGGGTGAGGACGATGCCGTCGCCTTCGAAGCCCGGGGTGTAGAAGCCCGAGAGCAGGATCAGCAGGGCGGTGCAGGTGCAGATCACGAAGGTGTCGAGGAACACGCTGAAGGCCTGGACCACGCCCTGTGCCGCCGGATGGCGCACGGCGGCGACCGCGGCGACGTTCGGCGCGCTGCCCAGGCCGGCCTCGTTGGCGAAGACGCCACGCTTGACGCCCATCACGATGGCGCTGCCGAGCAGGCCGCCGAACGCCGGGTCTAGGCCGAAGGCGCTCTTGACGATGGTTTCCAGCATTGCCGGGACGTGCTCGATCTGGCTGGCGATGACGTACAGGGTGACGCCGATGTAGGCCAGGGTCTTGATCGGCACCAGCAGGTCGGAGACCGCGGCGATGCGCTTGATGCCGCCGATGAAGACCACGCCGAGCAGCACCGCCAGGGCGATCCCGGTGTGCTGCGGGGCGAAGCCGAAGGCGTTCTGCAGCGAATGGGTGACGGTGTAGGACTGCAGGCCGTTGAAGGCGAAGCCGTAGGTCACCAGCAGGAGTACCGCGAAGACCACCGCCATCGAGCGCAGCTTCAGGCCGTGCTGGATGTAGTAGGACGGGCCGCCGCGATACAGGCCGTCGCCGTCGCTGCGCTTGTAGACCTGGGCCAGGGTGCATTCGAAGAAGCTGCTGGACATGCCGACCAGCGCGGTGACCCACATCCAGAACACCGCCCCCGGACCGCCGAGGGTCACGGCGATGCCGACCCCGGCGATGTTGCCGGCGCCGACCCGGCCGGCGAGGCTCAGCATCAGGGCCTGGAAGGAACTGAGCTGGCCGGCCTGGCCGCGCAGCGATTCCCTGAATACGCCGAACATGTGGCCGAAGTGGCGGAACTGGACGAAACGCGAACGGATCGTGAAGTAGGCACCCAGGCCGACGATCAGGACGATGAGGACTTTTCCGGAAAGGAAATCGTTGAGCATTTCAAGCATGGAGGTCTACCTCGGTTCTTATTCTGGTACCGGCGTGCGCTGCGGCAGCGCCTTGGTGCGCGGCGCATGGTTGGCCATGACGCACCTGGTTACAATTTCGCGGGTTGCTCCTGCTTGATGCGACCTGATGCTAGAATCGCGTCCATAGCATCAGTTTTGGAGCCATCGATGTCCGAGCACCTGGGCGCCAATCTCAAGCTGCTTTGCAGCCATTACCGCTCGATTTCCGAGGTTTGCCGGCAATTGGCGATCAATCGCGCACAGTTCAACAAGTACCTCAGCGGCCAGAGCCAGCCGACGCCGTACAACCGCAAGCGGATCGGCGACTTCTTCGGCGTCGAGGACTACGAGCTGGGCTTGCCGCCCGAGCAGTTCGCCCGCCTGATCGGCGCCCGCACCAGCGCCCAGCCGCGCCAGCCCAGCAACGACCCGCTGTTGCGGCTGCTGCAACCGCTGCGCGCCGAGGCCGGCGACCTGGGCCGCTACTGCGGCTACTACTTCGAATATGCCAACTGCATGTCGGTGCCAGGCAGCATCCTGCTCTCCCTGGTGCATCTCTACGAGGAGGACGGCGTGTTCCTCTTCGAGCGCCAGGAACGCCAGGAGCGCACCAGCAGTACCGACGTGCAGGCGGAGGAGTGGGCGCGTTGCCGCTATCTCGGCGCGGCCTTCCAGTTGCAGGACCGGGTGTTCCTGATCGACTACGAGTCGCTGACTCTCAACGAGATGAGCCAGACCATCCTCATTCCCAGTTTCAAGAGCCGTATCACCCGCCTGAACGGCCTGAAGATGGGCGTTTCCAGCGGTGACCGGCGGACCCCGGCATGCAGCCGGGTGGTCTGGGAGTACCTCGGTGCGGAAATCAACCGGATCAACGCCTACCGCCAGGTGCGCCTGTACCGCCCGGACGATCCGCGGATCGACGAGGATATTCGCCAGCGCCTGGCGGCGGGGAGCTTGCGGCATGGGTTGCTGGAGACGGAGTGAGGGGCGGGGGATCGCGCAGGGCGGTGAGACCTGCTGACGACCCGGTTCGCGGCCACGAAAAAAGCCCCCTTGCCCGACGGGCAAGGGGGTAATGTGCGCCGGTGTTGGCCGGCTACCGAGGTTCGCGGGAATCAGATGTGCAGGGCGTGTCCCAGCGCGCGCAGGGCGGCTTCCTGGACCGCTTCGCCGAGGGTCGGATGGGCGTGGATGGTGCCGGCGATGTCTTCCAGGCGGGCGCCCATCTCCAGCGACTGGGCGAAGGCCGTGGACAGTTCCGAGACCGCCTTGCCCACCGCCTGCCAGCCGACGACCAGGTGGTTGTCGCGACGCGCCACCACGCGGACGAAGCCTTCGTTGGCCTCCAGGGTCATGGCGCGGCCGTTGGCGGCGAACGGGAAACTCGCCACCAGGCAGTCCAGGCCGGCATCCTTCGCCTGCTCCGGGGACAACCCGGCGACCACCACTTCCGGATCGGTGAAGCACACCGCGGGGATCGCCACCGGGGCGAACTGGCGACGCTTGCCGGCGATCAGCTCGGCGACCATCTCGCCCTGGGCCATGGCCCGGTGCGCGAGCATCGGCTCGCCGGCGAGATCGCCTATGGCCCAGACATTGCGCATCGAGGTGCGGCACTGGTCGTCGACCTTCACCGCCCGGCCGTTCATGTCCAGGCCCAGGCTTTCCAGGTTCCAGCCTTCGCTGCGCGGCTTGCGGCCGACCGCCACCAGTACCTGGTCGGCGGCGATCTCGCGCTCCTCGCCGGCGCCGTCGCGGACCCGCACGCCGTTCTCGCTCGGGCCCAGCAGGCTGTGCCCGAGGTACAGCTCGACGCCCAGTTTGCGCAAGGCCTGGGCTACCGGCTTGGTCAGTTCCTCGTCGTAGCCCGGCAGGATGCGCGGTTGCGCTTCCACCACCGCCACCTCGACGCCGAGCTTGCGGTAGGCGGTACCCAGCTCCAGGCCGATGTAGCCGCCGCCGACCACCACCAGGCGCTTGGGCAGGCTGCCGGGCGCCAGCGCCTCGGTGGAGGAGATCACCTTGCCGCCCAGCGGCAGGATCGGTAGCTCGACGCTCTGCGAGCCGGCGGCCAGCAGCAGGTGCTCGCACTCGATGCGCTGGCTGCCGCCGCCGGCGAGTTCGACCGCCACGCTTTTGCCGTCGAGGATCCTCGCCCAGCCCTGGACGACATCGACCCCGTGTTTCTTCAGCAGCGCGGCGACGCCGCTGGTGAGGCGGTCGACGATGGCGTCCTTCCATTCCACGGTGCGGGCGATGTCGATGCTCGGCGCCTGTACCTGGATGCCCAGCGCCGACCGGCCGGCATAGTGGCGGGCCTTGAGGTATTCCTCGGCGGCGTGGATCAGCGCCTTCGACGGGATGCAGCCGACGTTCAGGCAGGTGCCGCCGAGGGCGGCGCCCTCCACCAGTACGGTGGGAATGCCCAGTTGCCCGGCACGGATCGCCGCGACGTAGCCGCCGGGACCGCCGCCGACGATCAGCAGGGAAGTCTTCAGGATCTGGCTCATCGCTTACTCCAGGAACAGGGTGGCAGGATGTTCGAGCAGGCCGCGCACGGCCTGGATGAAGGCCGCCGCGTCCATCCCGTCGACGACCCGGTGGTCGAAGGAGGAGGAGAGGTTCATCATCTTGCGCACGACGATGTTGCCGCCGACCACCATCGGTCGCTCGACGATGCGGTTGACGCCGACGATGGCCACCTCCGGATGGTTGATCACCGGTGTGCTGACGATCCCGCCGAGCGCGCCGAGGCTGCTCAGGGTGATGGTCGAGCCGGACAGCTCCTGGCGTTGCGCCTTGCCGCTGCGTGCGGCTTCGGCCAGGCGCGCCACTTCGCTGGCGTTGCCCCAGAGGTCGCGCGATTCGGCGTGGCGCAGCACCGGCACCATCAGGCCGTTGTCGCTCTGGGTGGCGATGCCGACGTGCACCGCGCCGTAGCGGGTGACCACCTCGGCCTCGTCGTCGTAGCGCGCGTTCAACTGCGGGAAGTCGCGCAGCGCCACGACCATGGCGCGGACCAGGAACGGCAGCAGGGTCAGCTTGCCGCGCTGGCCACCCCATTTCTGGTTGAGATGGGCGCGCAGGGCTTCCAGATCGGTGACGTCGATTTCCTCGACATAGCTGAAATGCGGGATGCGTCGCTTGGCGTCCTGCATCTTCTGGGCGATCTTGCGACGCAGGCCGATCACCGGCACCGCCTGTTCGTCGTGTCGCTCGGCATACCCCTGCGCGGCGGCGCCGCTGCGCGCGACGCTGCCATCCTGGGTCAGGTAGGCATCGAGGTCCTCGTGGAGGACGCGTCCGGCGGGACCGCTGCCCTGCACGAACTGCAACTCGATGCCCAGGTCGCGGGCGCGCTGGCGCACCGCGGGGGAGGCCAGCGGGCGTTCGCCGGGCTGGCGCCGCTGCCGTGGCGCCTCGCTGTCGCGCAAGGCGCGCGGCGCTTCGGCGGCGGCTTTCGGCGCCGCGACCGGGGCTTCCTTCGGTTTCTCCGGGGTGGCGGCGACGGGCGCGGCCGGCGTCGCCGCGGCCGGACTCTCGGCGAGGTTGCCGGCGCCTTCCACCTCCAGGCGGATCAGTTCGCCGCCCACCGCCATCACCTGGCCCGGCTGGCCGCCGAGGGCGAGGATGCGTCCGGCCACCGGCGAGGGAATCTCCACCGTGGCCTTGTCGGTCATCACCTCGGCGAGGACCTGGTCTTCATTGACCGAGTCGCCGACCTGGACATGCCACTCCACCAGTTCGACCTCGGCGATGCCTTCCCCGATGTCCGGCATCTTGATCACATGGGTACCCATTCAGACCTCCATCACACGCTTGAATGCCGCGCCGACGCGCGCGGGGCCGGGGAAATACGCCCACTCCTGGGCATGCGGGTAGGGGGTGTCCCAACCGGTGACGCGCTCGATCGGCGCCTCCAGGTGGTGGAAGCAGTGCTCCTGCACCAGCGACATCAGCTCGGCGCCGAACCCGCAGGTGCGGGTCGCCTCGTGGGCGATGACGCAGCGGCCGGTCTTCTTCACCGAGGCGACGATGGTTTCCAGGTCCAGCGGCCAGAGGCTGCGCAGGTCGATGATCTCGGCGTCCAGGCCGGTCTCGTCGGCCGCGGCCTGGGCCACGTAGACCATGGTGCCGTAGGTCAGCACGGTCAGCGCCGCGCCGGGGCGGACGATCGCCGCCTTGTCCAGCGGCACCTTGTAGTAGCCGTCCGGCACCTGGCTGGCCGGATGCTTGGACCAGGGCGTCACCGGGCGGTCGTGGTGGCCATCGAACGGGCCGTTGTAGAGGCGCTTGGGCTCGAGGAAGATCACCGGGTCGTCGTTCTCGATGCAGGCGATCAGCAGGCCCTTGGCGTCGTAGGGGTTGGACGGCATCACCGTGCGCAGGCCGCAGACCTGGGTGAACATCGCCTCCGGGCTCTGGCTGTGCGTCTGCCCGCCGTAGATGCCGCCGCCACAGGGCATGCGTACGGTCATCGGCACGATGAAGTCGCCGGCCGAGCGATAGCGCAGGCGCGCCGCCTCGGAGATCAACTGGTCGGAGGCCGGGTAGACGTAGTCGGCGAACTGGATCTCCACCACCGGGCGCAGGCCGTAGGCACCCATGCCGACCGCGGCGCCGATGATGCCGCTCTCGGAGATCGGCGCATCGAACACCCGCGAGGTGCCGTATTTCTTCTGCAGGCCTTCGGTGCAGCGGAACACGCCGCCGAAGTAGCCGACGTCCTGGCCGAATACCACCACGTCGTCGTCGCGCTCGAGCATGATGTCCATCGCCGAGCGCAGCGCCTGGATCATGGTCATGCTGGTGACCGTCTGGGCGTTCTCGTGTTGCGGGTTCATGGCATTCATACCCCGAGCTCCTGGCGTTGCCGGCGCAGGTGCTCCGGCAGTTCTGCATAGACGTCCTCGAACATGCTGGCGGCGCTCGGCACCCGGCCGTCGATCAGGGTGCCATGGCTCTCCGCCTGTTTCTGCGCGGCCAGTACTTCGGCTTCGAGGGCCTTGTGGGTGGCTTCGTGCTGTTCCTCCGACCAGATGCCGAGGCCGATCATGTGCCGCTTCAGGCGGGCGATCGGGTCGCCCAGCGGGAAGTTGGTCCAGTCGTCGGCGGGGCGGTACTTGGACGGGTCGTCCGAAGTCGAGTGCGGGCCGGCGCGGTAGGTGACCCATTCGATCAGGCTCGGCCCGAGGTTGCGCCGGGCGCGCTCGGCGGCCCACTCGGAGGCGGCGTAGACCGCCAGGAAGTCATTGCCGTCGACCCGCAGCGAGGCGATCCCGCAGCCCACGCCACGGTTGGCGAAGGTGGTGCCTTCGCCGCCGGCGATGGCCTGGAAGGTGGAGATCGCCCACTGGTTGTTGACCACGTTGAGGATTACCGGCGCGCGGTAGACATGGGCGAAGGTGAGGGCGGTGTGGAAGTCCGACTCGGCGGTGGCGCCGTCGCCGATCCAGGCCGAGGCGATGCGCGTGTCGCCCTTGATCGCCGAGGCCATGCCCCAGCCGACCGCCTGGATGAACTGGGTGGCGAGGTTGCCGGAGATGGAGAAGAAACCTGCCTCCTTGCTCGAGTACATGATCGGCAGCTGGCGGCCCTTGAGCGGGTCGGCCTCGTTGGAGAGAAGCTGGCAGATCATGTCCACCAGCGGGTATTCGCGGGTGATCAGGATGCCTTGCTGGCGATAGGTCGGAAAGCACATGTCGCCGTCGCGCAGGGCCAGGGTGTGGGCGGTGGCGATGGCTTCCTCGCCGAGGCATTGCATATAGAAGGAAAGCTTTTTCTGCCGTTGCGCGGTGAGCATGCGCGCGTCGAACAGGCGGGTCTTGAGCATCGCCCGCATGCCGCGCAGCAGTTGTTCGTTGCTGAGCTGCGGATTCCAGGGACCGACGGCGTGGCCGTCGTCGTCGAGCACACGTACCAGGCTGTAGGCCAGGTCGCTGGTCTCGGCGGGCTCGACATCCACCGGCGGCTTGCGTACCTCGCCGGCGGGGGACAGGTGCAGATAGGAAAAGTCGGTCTTGCAGCCAGGACGCCCGGTGGGCTCCGGGACATGCAGACGCAACGGCTCGTAATCACTCATGACAGGCCTCCGGCCCGGTCCGGGCCAAACGGTTGGAGAGATCAGAAACGGGCGAACGGCGCTCGAAGCGGCGGACTGGGCGGATGGCGGGTTCCCGTCCTGTGGGTGGGGGCGGGTTGCAGGCATGCCGGGGTACGGCAGGCGCGGTCGTACTGGGTGACGTCACTCATGGTGAGGCCCTCGGGTTTTGTTTTTGTAATTTCAGTATAGGCTTCGGGTGCTAGTTTTTTGCTCCAAATTGACTAAGGTATTCCGGCAGTATTGGGTTGTTTGAACTACAAGAATCGCTAACAAGAGAAACAACGCACCATGGCTGAACTCGACCGCATCGACCTGAAAATCCTCCGTGCCCTGGCCGACGACGGCCGCCTGAGCTGGCGCGATCTCGCCCAGAAGGTCGGCCTGTCGCTGACGCCGACGCTGCGCCGGGTACGCCGCCTGGAAGAGGAACACTACATCCAGGGCTACTTCGCCCGGCTCGACGAGGAGCGCCTGTCCGGGGCGATGAGCGTGTTCGTCTCGGTGTCCCTGGAAAAGCAGACCGGCGACTACCTCGCTCGCTTCGAGGAACGCATCGTCGATGCGCCGCAGGTCATGAGCTGTTTCCAGATGACCGGCGATGCGGACTACATGCTGCGGGTTGTAGTCAAGGATCTCGCCGCCTACCAGGCGTTCCTCACCAATACCCTGACCTGCATTCCCGGCGTGGCTGGCATCAAGTCGGCCTTCGCGCTGAAGTCGGTGATGCTGCGCTCGGCCCCGCCGCTCTAAGCATAGACCCTGTCTATCTGCGTAACGTTACGCTATTCTGATTGCGTAACGTTACGCAGATAGAGGCGTTCATGAAAGCCAGCAAACCCGGGCCCAAGCCGAGCGGCAAGGCCAAGTCGGCCGCCCAGCGGATGCGCGAATACCGCGCGCGCAAGGCCGAAGAGGCCCTCGGCGCCGAGCATTCCGACAAGGAGCGCGAGCGGCAGATCCGCCGTGAGGCGCGCGCCGAACTCGAACGCGTGAAGCTGGAGCAGCAGCGCCGCGAACACACCCTGCGCAAGGAACTGGAAGCCTGCCAGACCGAGATTGGCCGCCTGCTCGGCCTGCTGCGCCGGCACGGCATCGATCCGCACCCGGGCAACTGATCAGCCGGGCGTGTCGAGGAAGGCCAGCAGGGTCGCTTCCTCGGCACTCAGCCAGCGGCGCTTGCGGGCGCGCCTGAGCTGGCCCAGTTGCCCGGCCTGGTAGGCCTCGATGATCGCCGGGTGGATGTAGCATTGCCGGCAGATCGCCACGCTGTTGCCCAATTCGGCGGCGACCTCCGCCACCACCGCGCCAAGCCCGTCGGCTTCGGCACGCCGCAGGCGCTCCAGCGCCAGCGCGCTGCCGGCCCAGGTACGGTAGTCCTTGGCGCTGAAATCCTCGCCGGTATGCCGGCGCAGGTACTCGTTGATGTCGTGGGAGCCGATGCGGTGCGGCTGGCCGTCCTCGTCCAGGTACTGCAAGAGGTCCTGGCCGGGCAATTCCAGGCAGCGCCGCAGCACCCGCGCCAGGCGCGGATGCTCCAGGCTGACGTCGTGCTCGATGCCGCTCTTGCCCTTGAAGCGGAACCGGATGCGACTGCCGTTCACGTCCACGTGCCGGGTACGCAGGGTGGTCAGGCCGTAGGAGCGGTTGTCGCGGGCGTAGCGGTGGTTGCCGACGCGGATCAGGGTGGCGTCGAGCAGCGCAACCGCCAGGGCCACCACCTTGTCGCGACCGAGGCCGGGCAGGCGCAACTGGGCGTCGATGTGCCGGCGCAGCCGCGGCAGCGCCTGGCCGAAGCGCAGCAGGCGCTCGTACTTGTCGGCATCGCGTACCTCGCGCCAGCGCGGGTGGTAGCGGTACTGCTTGCGCCCACGGGCGTCGCGGCCGGTGGCCTGGAGATGGCCGTTGGGGTCGGGACAGATCCAGACCTCGCGATAGGCCGGCGGAATGGCCAGCTTGTCCAGCCGGCGGATCTCCTCGGCGTCGCCGATGCGCTGGCCGTCGGCATCGAAATAGACGAAGCGCTTGCCCTGCCGGCGTCGACGGATGCCCGGCTGGCGGTCGTCGACGTAGCAGAGGCCGGCGGGCAGGGCGGGGATATCCGGTGGCGCTGCGCTCATGCTTGGGTTCCGAAGGAAAGCTTGCCTGTTTAGGCCGCTGCGCCCGCTGGAACGTTCAACCGCGCTGCGCTTGCTCCTGCTCGTAGCCGAGGGCGCCGGCGATATGGCGGCCGGCGATGTAGCCGAAGGTCAGCGCCGGCCCCAGGTTGATGCCGCCGGAGGGATAGTGGCCGGCGAACAGGCTCGCCATGTCCGCGCCCGCCGCGTACAGGCCGGGGATCGGCTGCCCGCCGCCGTCCAGCACGCGGGCCTGGGCGTCGGTCTTCAGCCCGGCGAAGGTGCCGAAGCAGCCGGGCTCGACCTGCACCGCGTAGTACGGTCCGCGTTCGATGGGGGCGACGCAGGGATTCGGCCCCGGATACGCCGGGTCGCCCTGCTTGCGGTTGAATGCCGTGCCGCCGCGGCCGAACTCTGGGTCGCGGCCCTCGCGGGCGTGGCGGTTGTATTCGGCGACGGTGGCGGCCAGGCCGGACGGGTCGATGCCGCAGCTCCTTGCCAACTGATCCAGGCTGGTCCCGCGCTTGAGATAGCCGCTGCGCAGGTGCGCGGCGATCGGCAGCGGCGCCGGACGCACGTAGCCGAGGCCGTAGCGACGCAGGAAGCGCCGGTCGCAGACCAGCCAGGAGCGTGCCGGCTGCCCGGGCGGGGTGGCCTCGAGCAGGGCGGCGACATAGTCGTGGTAACCGTGCGCCTCATTGACGAAGCGCCTGCCGTTGGCCAGCACGCCGATCAGCCCGGGCTTGCCGCGCTCGATGATGTGCGGGAAGTGCCCGGTCTCGCCATCGCCGTGGGGAACTCGCGAGACCGGCGCCCAGGCGATCGGCGAGCGCAGGTCGTCGGCCACCCGGCCGCCGGCGCTTTCCCCCAGGCGCAAGCCGTCGCCGTTGCAGCCCGGCGGCGGCAGCGGCAGCAGGGTGTCCAGGGTGGGGGCCAGCTCGGCGCGGCGCTGCGGATCATGGGGAAAGCCGCCGCAGGCCAGGACCACGGCGCCTGCCTCGATGCGCAGGAGTCCCTCGGCGCTCTCGACCAGCGCGCCGACCACCTTGCCGTCACGCAGCAGCAGTTCGCGGGCTGGCGCCGATTCGATCAGGCGCACACCCAGGGCTTCGGCGGACTTGGCCAGGCGCGCTACCAGGGCCACGCCATTGACCAGGTGCATGGCGCGACCGTAGCGCAGCAGGTGCCAGAGGTGGCTGGAAAAGCGCCGGGCGACATGCAGGAAGGCCGGCAGCGAGCGGGTCAGGTCGAGGAAGGCGGCGAGGTCGGCACCGGCCATGATCGGCATGCCCATGAACGAGGTCTCCCGCAGGGTCTTGCGCAGGCGCGGCAGCAGCGGGCCCAGTTGCCGTGCGTCATAGGGCGCGGCGACCAACTGGTGGCCGCCCTCGGCGGCGCCCGGCGTGTCGCCATGCATGTCCGGGATGCCGTTGCCGTCGACGAACCGCAGGTGGGTGTGGCGCTCGAAGAAGGCCACCATGTGCGGGCAGGCTTCGAGGAAGGCGTCGATCCGCGCGGCGTCGTAACGCTCGCCCAGTTCGTGGCGCAGGTAGGTACGCGGTTGCTCGATGTCCTCCTCGATACCGGCGCGACGCGCCAGCGGGTTGCGCGGCAACCAGGCCCAGCCGCCGGACCAGGCGCTGGCGCCGCCGAACACCGGGTCCTTCTCCACCAGGACTACCCGGCGCCCGTGCCAGGCCGCGGTCACCGCCGCCGCCAGCCCGGCGGCGCCGGAGCCGACGACCAGCACGTCACAGGTTAGCGGGGTGGTCTCGACGGCCGCAGAGGTCATGGCTTCTCCCTTTTTCAAGATTTCGGAACGATGTTCCATATTCTAGGGAGGCAATGCCCGCGTACCAACCCGCTCAGCGAAAGGAGCGGGCGATCATCGGCCAGGTCGAAGCGAGGTCGGCCGCCCGTTAGGGAAAAGGGAGACGGGAGGGGAAAGGCCCGGCGCAGGCGCACCGGGCCGAGGGCGTCAGCGCGCTTCGCCGCCGCCCTGGACCGCGGCGGTCTTCTTGCGCACCGGGAAGGGAAAGTAGAGGGCGCGCAGCAGCGCGACGCGCTTGATCACTTCGCCGATCAGCAGCGAGACGATCACCGAGATCACCAGGGCGACGCTGGCAGCGGCCGGTTCCGACAGACCCAGGTGGACCAGCAGGTTGAAGGTCTTGTGCTGGATCTCGCCGTGGAAGATCAGCAGGATCAGGGTCGACTGGCCGATGTAGGTCATCGCCTTGCCCAGCCAGTCGATCTTCATCATCAGCCCGGACAGCGCCCAGCACAGGTAGACGCCGCTCACTGCCTGGACGGTGGCCCAGAACCAGTGGTCGTAGCGGCGCTGCGCCATGTCCACCACCGTCGGGTAGTAGAGGAAGCTGGCGGTGGTCACGGCAAGGGCGATGCACAGGGTCAGCAACGAACTCTGGTGGCGACGCAGGACGTCGCGCAGGACATAGCCGAACATGAAGTGGGCGCTGCTGATCAGGGTGATGTCCAGGCTGAACGGCAGGCCCGGCAGCAGGTACTGTTCGCCGCCGAACTCCACCGGGATCTGCCAGAACGTCTTGAGGAACAGGATGCCCAGGCCCAGTTGCACGGCCAGCAGCACGCAACTGGCGGCGAGGGACAGGCCGAGACGCTGGATGACGCGCAGCATGAACCAGGCGAACAGGGTCGCTACCCAGAAGTGCGGCAGGTACCAGAGCGCCTGCCAGGGCAGGGTGTCGACCGAGGCGTACAGCACTCCGCCGATGTCCGGCAGCAGCGGCTGGCCGCGCAGCAGGTCGCGGAGGATGACGTAGCCGAGCATGGTCACGAAGAACGGCTTGAGGAGGGCGTCGGCCTTGCGCAGGGCCATCTCGCCGAAGGGTTGCTCGGTCCTGAAGAACACCCCGGAAATGAAGAAGAACAGTGGCAGGATGAACGGAGAGAGCAACGGATAGAGCACGGTCGGCGAACTGGCGACGAACCAGCTGTGCCCGAAGACGATGATCAGGATGCCCACGCCGCGGGTCACATCCATCTGAATCCAGCGTTTTTTCACTTTGCAACTCCCGCTTGACGCGCTAACTCACAGTGGTTGTTCGAAGGCCCCCAGGGCCAGGCTCCCTACCCGGAGCCATGGGTCAATCGGTGCGCCAGGGCCGCAGCCAGAGCGCCATGCCGAGCAGCGCCAGGCAGCCGGCGACGGTGCCCAGGCCCAATTGCAGCCAGATACCGTCGATGCGGAACAGCAGGCCGGCGGCGAGCGCCATGGCCAGGGCGTTCAGTAGCCACAGCCGGGCCCAGGGCAGGGCGCCGAGCAGGGCCTGGCGACGCATCAGCAGCAGCGCGGTGCAGAGCACCCCGCCAAGGGCCGCGAGGGGAATCCCCGGCAGTCCGAAAATCAACGGCAGGACCGCCAGCAGCGCGGCGTTCAGCGCGCTGCCGAGCAGCTCGCAGCGCAGCGGCAGGCGAGTATCGCCGGCGGCGTAGGCGTAACGCGCCAGCAAGGCATTCCAGGCGCCGAACACCAGTGGCACGGCGAACCAGGCCAGCAGCGCCGGCAACGGCGAGCCGGCGGTCTGCCGCGGCAGCAACAGGGCCACCAGGCCGGGTGCGGCAGCGACCAGCCCGACCCCGGCCGGCAGGGTCAGCAGGCTGGCGGTCTCCAGGCCGCGGCGAAGCAGGGCCAGACGCTCGCCACCCTGGCGTCGGCTCATCATGCCGAGCAACACCTGGTTGAGGCTCATCAGGGCGATCAGCGGCAGGTTCATCAGCTTGCGCGCCAGGTTGACCCAGGTCACCGCGCCTTCGCCGAGCAGCGAGGCCACCAGCCGCTCGACCAGCGCCAGGCCCTGGCTGGCGGCGTTGCTCAGCAGCAGCGGAGCGATGCGCCCGCCAAGCTCGCCCAGTTCGACGCCGGAAAGGCGCCAGTGCCAGGGCCGCCAGCCCTCGATCCATAGCGAAGGCAGCAGCACCAGCGGCATCAGCAGGCTGCCGAGCAGGCAGGCCAGGGCCAGTTGTTCGGGCTGGCTGGCCTGGCCGTGCAAGGCCAGGTAGAGCACCGGCGGTAGATTGAACAGCAGCGAGCCGAGCCCGGCCAGGACGAAGCGCTCGGCGGCCTGCAGGGGGATGCTGAATAGCGCATGGAGCATCAGCCCCGGCACGCACCAGGCGAGGACCCGCAAGTTGGCCGCGGCCTGGGCGCTGGCCGTCTCGGCCAGGCCCGGGCCGAGCAAGCGCACCAGCCAGGGCGCCGCCGCCAGCAGCAGGAGGCTGAGCGCCACGGCGATACCGAGCAGCGCCGGGAGGATCGCCGCCAGCCAGTCGAGGCGACGTTCGCCCTGGCGTTCGAGAAACAGTGGCAGGGCCGCCGCGCTGAGCACGCCGCCGGCCAGCGACATGCGCAGGGCCTCGGGCAGGAACAGGGCGATGAGGAAGGCGTCGCTGCGCTCGCCGGCGCCCCAGGAGGCCACCAGCAGCCATTCGCGGGCGAAGCCCAGGCACAGGCCGAGCAGGGTGGCAAGGGTCAGCCAGAAGGCGGAGCCGAGCATCTCAGGCCTCGGCCCCGCGCTCGAGCTGTCGCTTGAGCTTGCGATAACCCACCGCCCGCGGTTGCGGCTGGCGTTCCGGGAACAGCCGGCGGGCTTCCAGCAGGTTGATCCCGACCAGCAGCCAGAACAGGCCGATCATCACCACGGCGAAGCTGAAGTAGTGGTCGAACAGGCCGCTGACCAGCGCCGCCAGGATGCCGCCCGTACTGCCCAGCCAGATCGCGTTGTCGCGGGTCAGGCGGATCGGGCCTTTCTCCGGACGGGCTTCGCGCCACCAGCGCCAGGTCACCGCGATGAACAGCAGCATGCCGCCGAGGCCGACCTTGTACATGAAGTTCAGCCACAGGTTGGAGATGCCCAGGAGGTCGGTGCCCGGCACCGGCGGGTCGACCTTGAAGCCGATTCCCAGCGGATAGCGGGCGACGGCCTTGGGGAACATCCGGTATTCGTCGAAACGCACCTCGGTACTGGCGTTCTGCGGCGAGAAGATGGTCGCCAGGCGCTCCTGCAACGGCGGGTAGCTGAGCACCAGGACCACCACCAGGCCGACCCCGAGCAACAGCAGGCGGCCGGTGTAGGGCACCTTGCGCAGGGACATCCAGAACAGCACCACCGCCAGGCTGAGCATCGCCCCGCGGGAACTGGCGAGGAGGATCGCGGCGGCGCCGAGGACCGCCACGGCGAGGCCCAGGCCGCGCCGCCAGCCCTGGTTGGCGACCCCGTAGCAGAACGCCAGGGGCAGCAGCAGGGCCATGATCCCGCCGGTGGCGTTGGGGTGCATCCATGGCGAGCCCATCCGCGAGGAAAGCGCCTCCAGGCCGAACTTGAGGGTGTCCAGGTTGGCGTAGTTGAACATCGCCAGGATCGGCGCCATCCCCGACGCCGAGCGGTAGCGGATGAACACCGCGATGGACATCAGCAGCATCGCCAGGGTGCCCAGCAGCAGGGCGATGACCAGTGTCTCGCGGTTCTTGCGCTCCACCAGCAGGCGTCCGGCGAGGAACACGATGGACAGGTTGAGCAACCAGCGCAGCCAGTTCGACAGGCCGCTGGCCTCGGCCTTGATGCTGACCTGGCCGACCACGAACGGCAGCACGGTGAACAGCATCAGCCACAGCAGCATGCGCTCGGTGGAGCGGTAGCGCAGCGCCGGCGCCGGCGGCAGGCGCGAGAGGAAGATGTGCCAGAGCACCGCGCCCCAGGTCAGGGCGAGGATCGCTTCGCTGACCGTCGAACGGATCCCCACGTTGACCGTGGAGTAGGGCATGAAGGTCGCCACCAGGGCGAACAGCAGCAGCCCCCAGAACGGGAAGCGCAGGATGGTGACCGCGGCCGCCAGGCCGACCATGGCGGCGCCGGCCTTGGCCGGGCTGAGCATCAGCAGCGCTCCGCCGAAGGCCAGGCCGAAGACGACAGCGACGAGGTTTCCCAACGACATTCTCAACTCAGTTCCTCGATCAGTGCGGCCAGCCGTTGCCGGTAGGCTTCGCGGTTGAAGCGCGCGGCCCAGGCGATGAGTTCTTCCGCCGAGGCTTCGCGCGGCGCATCGGCCAGGCGCAGCATCAGGCGTTCCAGGGCGGCGCCGTCGCTGGGCGAGAAGCGCGGCGCCGACGGCGGGGTGACTTCGTCCAGCGAGGTGCCGCTGGCCACCGCCACCGGCGTGCCGACGCTCAGCGCCTCGACCACCGGCAGGCCGAAGCCTTCCGCGTAGGACGGTTGCCAGAGCCGCTCGGCCTGGCGGTACAGCGCGTGCAGTTCGGCGTCGTCGAGCCCGCCGAGCGCGTGCAGGCCGGGCAAGCCGCGTTGTTCCTCGGGCAGGTGGTCGAGGCTGCCGACCAGCACCAGCGGCGGCACGCCGGGCGCCTGGGCGCGCGCCCGGGTCCAGGCACTGACGAACCAGGGCACGTTCTTGCGCAGTTCGCGGGTACCCACCAGCAGCCAGTAGCGTGGCGGCAGGCCGCGTGCCGAGAGGTCGGCGGGTTCGCCGGCGAAGCCGTCGACCTGGTTGGGCAGCACCCGGACTTTCCCGGCGACCCCGGGAAACAGCCGCACAGCCTCGTCGGCGCTGTACTGCGAAGGGGTCCAGACACGGTCGGCGACACGCAGCGCATAGGCGATCGACAGGTAGTCGCTGATCCGATAGACCAGTGCCTTGAGGCGGTTGGCGTGGTAGTTCTTCAGGGTGATCTGGAACAGATCGTGGATCAGCAGCGCATAGCGCACGCCCGGCGGACGCGGCGGTAGCGGCAGGCCCATGTTGAAGGTGCTGATGTACAGGTCGATGTCCTGTTCGCGCAAGGCGCGTGGGAGGAACCCGGCTTCGAAGCGCAGGCGCTGGTGCGGCTGGTGCATCGCGGTGCGCGGGCAGCCCCACGGCGGGCAGACCGCCCGCTGGCGCAGCGGGTCGTCGAGAGGGGCCACGGTGAAGCGGGTCACCTGCGTGCCGGGCAGGCTTTCCAGGGCCTGCTCCATGGCATAGACCTGGCGGCTGATGCCCGAGTGCGGCGAGCTGCCGACGGTGCGGTAGTCGAGTCCTATGCGCATGCCGGCGCTCCTTCGGCGAGGCCGGCGTAGACCTGTTCCAGTTGGCTGGCGGCGACGCTCCAGTCGTGCGCGCGACGTACGTAGGCGCGGCCGTTCTCGCCCAGCGCGCGGGCCTGCGCCGGGTCCTGCAACAGGCGCACCACGGCGTTGGCGAGCTGCTCGGCGGATTCGCCGCCGAGGTAGTCCTCGCCGTCCCGCAGTTCCAGGCCGGAAACGCCCTGCGCGGTACTCGCCAGCGGCAGCCCGGCGGCCAGGGCCTCGAGCACCTTCAGCTTCGAACCGCCGCCATGGCGCAGCGCGGCGAGGAACACCGAACTGCTCGATTGCAGTTGCAGCAGGTCGGGAACGAAGCCTTGCCATTCGATGCGCGGATCGCTCCAGCGTTGCGCCCACTCCGCCGGCAGCGCATAGCCGCAGACGCTCATGCGCGCCTCGGGGCAGTGTGCCCAGACCCGCGGCAGGATCTCGTCGAGCATCCATTCCACGGCATCGACGTTCGGTGCGTATTCGTAGTTGCCGAGGAACAGCACGCGCTGCGCTTCGGGCGTCGGCCGGGCGGCGGCGAAGTGCTCGCAGTCGACCCCGTTGACCACCACTGGCACCGGGCGCCCGAGCATCGCGCTGAGCTGCCGCGCATCTTTCTCGGTCACGGCGACGACCGCTGCCGCCTGGCTCATCACCCGGCGTTCCCAGCGGCGGTAACGCCACTGGTCGTAGCGCACGAAGGGCAGCGCCCAGCCCGGCAGGCGGTCGTAGGTGGCGGCACCGAGGGACGACTCGACGTTGTGCTCGGTGAGCACGAACGGCTGGCCGGCGTCGCGCAGCGGTCGCTCGTAGGGCTGGAAGCTATAGCTGTGCTCGACCTGGACCACGTCCCAGGGCTCGCGCAGCAACTCCGTGGCGGTGCGTTGCAGCTCCGCCGACAGGCCGTTGACGCTGGCCAGCAGCGGGTAGGGCGCGAACAGCGCGGCGAGCAGCGTGGAGAGGCTGCGCAGCGGTCGGCGCGGCAGCACGACCAGGCGTTCGAGGAAGGGCTCCAGGGCCTGGCGGTCCTCGGCGCTCACCGGCTGCTTGCTGTGCAGCAGCACGGTGATCCGGTGGCCGCGTGCCGCGAGGCTGCGCAGCAGGTGGTACTGGCGGGTCTTGCCGCCGCTGGTGGTGGGCCAGGGCGAGTAGGGCAGGATCCAGAGAATACGCATGGGTGGCTTCACTCCCAGACCAGCATCTGCAGGCTGGACTTCACCGGGACTTCCAGGCCGTCGCTGCCGCTCAAGGGCGTGACCTTGCCGCTGAGCGGATCGTGCAGGGTGGCCTCCTTGAGCTTCGGCAGGCGCACGTTGCCGCCGCGGGCCGACCAGAACAGCCAGACGTTGCGACCGTCCTCGCGGGTCCAGCCGATGCTGAAGGAACCGTCGGGCAGGTCCTCGGTGACCGGCGGGTCGGCCGGGCGCAGCTTCGGCCCGGTGACCTTGAGGAAGCGTTGCAGGGCCAGGTAGACCGGCTTGGGGTTGGCGTCCAGGTCGAGCAGGCCGTAGTCGCGGTCGCGCACGCTGGCGCGCTGGTCGAGATCGCTGAGGGTGAAGAGGAAGATCCGGTCGTAGTCCAGCGCACTCATCAGCGCCAGGCGGCGCAGCACGTAGTCGGCCTGGCCTTCGACGCCGATGATGTCCTGCAACTCCTTCGGCCCCTTGTAGGCCGACCAGCCCCACTCGGTGCTCCAGATCGCCGGCACGCCGGCGTTGCGCAGGGCGCGGTTGATCTGGTTGGCGTGGGAGACGAAGTCCAGGTTCCACGGGTAGTTGCCTTCCGGCAACTGGGTATAGGGGTGGTAGGTGGCGATGGTGCCGAGGCTCTCCACGCCCAGGTGGCCGAGGGCGTCGAACATGGTGCGGCCGTCGGGCATCTCGCTGAAGAAGGCCATGCCGGCGGAAACCACCGGCTTCTCCGGGTCGACCATGCGCAGGGCGATGGTGCTGGCCTGGAGCAGCTTGGCGTAGCCTTCCGGGTCGGCCTTGGGCCGCCAGAAGCCGATCAGGTTGGGCTCGTTCCATACCTGCCAGGCGGCCACGCTCGGGTAGCGCTGCGAGAGCATCGCCATGCGCCGGGCGAAGACTTCCGGGTCGCGCGGCGGATACTGGTCCTGGAAGGGCGAGTAGAACGGCGCGGTGGTGATGAAGCGGGCCGAGCCGACCAGGTAGAACACCGACTTCAGCTGGCGCGCCTCGAGATCCTTGACCAACTGGTCGAGGGAGGCCAGCTGGTACTGGTCCTCGGCGGTTTCCAGGCGGTCCCAGTGCAGGTCCAGGCGCACCCACTCCAGCCCCAGGTCCTGCAGGCGGTCGATCTGCTTGTTGTAGCGCTCCGGGCTGAACCAGAGGAACTGCGCGTTGACCCCGAGGAAGTCTTTCCAGACCACCGCGCGAGGCGCCTTCAGTACCTGGATCTCGGCGTCGGCGGGACGCCCCCAGAACACCAGCAGCAGTACCACGGCGAGCAGCAGCGCGCTGCCGCCCAGATAGAGTCCCTTACGTGCCATGAACGGTTCCCACCATGTCGTTGAACAGTGCCTGGAAGCGCAGCGCGGTGCGCGGCCAGGTCCGCGCATGGCCGATCGCTCCGGCGCGCTCGGCCCAGGCCTGTGCCAGGCGGGGTTCGCGAGCGAGGTTCAACAACTGTTCGGAGAGGGCTGCCACGTCTCCCTGAGGGTAGATGGCGCCGTTGCCGCTGGCGACTTCCTCGGCGAAGGCGCGAGCGTCCGAGGTGATCGCGCCGCGCCCGCAGGCTGCCGCCCAGGACAGGGCGCCGCTGGTGCCGCGCTGCTGGCCGAGCAGACCGAGTTTCTTCGACTCGCGGTACGGCAGGACCATCACGTGGTGGGCCTGGATGGTACGCGGGATGTCCGCGGCGGCCAGGTTCAGGTTCCAGTCGATGGCGTCGGCCAGGCCAAGCTCGGCGATCTGTGCCTTCAACTGGTCGAGGTAGTTGCCGCCGGCGCCGAAGGCCATTTCCGCGGCGGTGCCGCCGGCCAGGGTCAGGCGCACGCGCTGGCGCATCTCCGGCGCGCTGGCGAACAGGTCGGCGAGGGCCTCGAGCAGGTCCTCGATGCCTTTGCCGCGATAGATGAATCCGAAGTACAGCAGGCGCAGGGTGTCCAGCGACGGCAGCGGCACCGTGGCGATCTCCAGGTTGCCGTGGTTGATCACCTCGACCCGCCCGGGCGGCAGGCGCATCCGCCGGGCCAGGCACTCGCCGCCCAGGCCGGTGAGGGTCACCAGGCGCGTCAGGCCCTGGGCCACGGCACGCTCTTCGCGCAGGGTCAGCGGGTCGGCGAGCACCACGGCGGCCTGGGGCAGGGGAGAGGGCAGGCGTTCCAGCAGGTTCAGCGGCCAGGGCAGGCGCTCGCGGCGCCAGACCATGCGCTCCGGATCGTGCACCGTGGCGCTCAGCGGCAGGCGCGGGAAGCGCTTGCGCAGCTCGCGCAGGGCGATGAACTCGCCCAGGCGGCCGCCGCCGAGTTCGGCATGGACCAGGTCGAAGCCGTTCCAGTCGACGCTGTCCAGCCGGCTGGCGATATTCGCGCTGTCGGCCGCCACGCCGGCGAGCGGCGTGGCTACTTCGATGCCGAGACCCTGCAGGGCGTTGCGGAAATGACTGGCGTAGTCGGCGATGCCATTCTTTTCCGGCGGCAGGGGCGCGAGGAGGGCGATCCGCATCAGAACGCGCTCCGGTAGCGGGCGATGGTCTGCAGGACCTTGCTCGGCACCTCGAAGCGGCGCCGGTTGATGATGATCCCGTCGACCTTGCCGAACGCCGTGGTGAGGATGGTCAGCGCATGCTCGACCACCGGCACGGTGCTCTTCTGCGCCTCTACCACCAGGGCGATCAGGTCGGCGCGGCGCAGGGCGATGAAGGCCTCGCGGCTGTCCAGCAGGGCCGGCGCGTCGAGCAATACCACCTCACCCGGCTGGGCCGGTTCGCCGCCGATCCGCACGCGCACGCCGTTTTCCTCCAGCAGGCGGCGCAGTTGCTCGATGATGAAGGTCACGCCTTCACCGTGGCGCGCCGAGGTCAGGCCCAGGGTCAGGCCCTTTTCCTCGATGCGCGCGTAGGGCAGCAGCCCGTACAGCCGGTAGATGCTGGCGGTGAAGGCGTTGCTGCTCTCCGCGGTGCTGTTGCTCAGCTCCGGCAGGGTGGTCCACAGCGGCAGGCCGAATTTCTCCTCGACCAGGCCGCCGTCGTGGATGCGCTGGTCGAGCAGGTAGCAGAGATAGACCACCAGCAGGCCGACGGCGAGGCCGAAGGGCACGGCGAGGAACAGCATCAGCAGGGTTTTCGGGAAGATCCGCCCGGGGTTGTAGGTGGCTTCCTCGATCACCGAGATGTTGCTGATCTGGCTCTTGTCCAGTTCACGGTCGATCCGCGATTTCTCCAGGCTGTCGACGTACAGCGCGTAGTTGCGCTCGGTGGCGTTCAGCTCGCGCTGCAGGCGCGCCAGGGTCGGCTCGATGTCCAGCGCTTCGCGCCGTTGCGCCTCGAGTTCGGCGAGCTGCTTTTCCTGCTCCGCGAGCTGGGTGCGCAGGGCCGCGTTGTTGCTGGTCTCGTCCAGCAGGACCCGTTCCAGGTGAGTGGTCAGGGTGTTCGGCGCGCGGTCCTCGGAACTCTGCACGGTGGCGCCTTCGTCCTGGACTTCCTTCTCCAGGGCACGGATCGAGGCGTCCAGGGCCTTCACCGGCGGCGCGTCGTCGGTGTAGGTGCGCATCATGTCGGCGCGTTCCAGGCGCTTCTGGTTGAGCAGCCGGCGCAGGTCCTGCTGCGCCGGGTTCAGCGCGATCTGCCGCACCGTGACGATCTCCCTGGGCAGCCCCTTGAGTTGCTGGCGGGTGGATTCCAGGGCGCTGTCGGAGGAGGCGATCAGGCGGATCGAGTTGAAACGCTCGCCGCGCAGCACGTTGATCCGCTCGGACAGGTCCTGCAGGCGGTCCTCGATGCTGGATGCGCCGATCTCGTTGAGGTGCTTGAGGATCTGCGCCTTGTAGCTCTTGATCTGCGCCGCGCTGTCGGCAGTCTGCGCCTCGTAGAAGGCGTACAGGCTCTTGCGGCCGAGCGCCTGGGTGCGCTCTTCCATGTAGATCTCGATCCAGGCCTTGACCACTTCCTGGGCGACTTCCGGCTCGCTCCAGGTGAAGCTGATCTCCATCACCGTCGAGCCGGCCGCATGGGTGACCTCGAATTTCTTCTCGAGGTCCTTGGCCAGGCGCTCGACCGCGGTGGTTTCCTCGATCACGCCGAAGGTTTCCAGGGTCACGCGAATCCCGTCGAACACCGCGCCGATGGCCTTCTTCACATAGAACTTGGTGCGCTTCCACAGGCCCTCCGGCGGCGGCCGGTTGGCCAGCACCTCGAGGTAGCGCTCGGCCACCTGACGGACGATCGGCCGGCCGGTGAGCAGGCGTTCTTCGTCGACGATAGGGTCGCGCTGGGTGCTCGGCATCACCAGCGCCTGGCGGTTGCTGATCTCTATCGGCAGGGTCGAGTCACGGCCCGGCTTGACCAGCAGGCGTGCGTTGGACTCGTACTTGGCCGGCAGCAGGAAGGCGCCGAGGACGATGATCACCACCGCGCTGAGGGCCGCCAGCTTGAACTCGCGCTGGTAGATGAACAGCAGGCGCAACAGATCACGCAAGGAACGAATTTCTATCATGGCGATGTCGCTCCTCAGCGATCGTTGTTGACGGTGTAGCTGACGCCGACGCCGATGGACTTGGCGAAGGGCAGCAACTGGTTCAGGTAGACGTCGACGCCCTCGATACGGTCGCCGACCATCGACTTGGGCACGAAGACGATGTCGCCACGCTGCATGGCCAGGGGCTTGCGGCCTTCCGGCCCGATCTTCATCAACTGGCTGAAGTCGAGGAAGTAGGCGTGATAGCGGCCTTCCGAGTCCTCGCGCATGAGCGCCACGCGGCGGGCGTCGCCCACCGGCAGGATGCCGCCGGCGCCGAGGATCGCCTGCTCCATGTTGTTGGCGGCGGGGATCGGCACGGCCGACGGGTTGCGCACCGCGCCGCCGACGAACACCGTATTGCCCGGCGCCTGGTTGATGTTCACCGTGACCCGCGGCTCGCGGTAGATCGGCGCGAGCTTGGTGGTCAGCTCGTTGGCGATTTCCTGCGGCGTGCGGTGCGCGGCCTGGATGCGACCGATGAACGGATAGTAGATGCTGCCGTCGTTGAGCACGGTGTACAGCGTCAGTTCATAGATGGTGGCGACGTTGAACGCCGAGAGGGTCGGCATCTCCCCGGCATCGCGGACGATCCGCAGGGTGTCCCCGACGCGCACCCGCTCCATCGCCGGCGGTAGCCTGGCGAGTTCTTCCAGGGCACGCTTGCCGCTGTCCACGGTGTCGCTGTCCGGTGCGGGAATCCGTGCGGGGGTGTTGCATGCGGCCAGGGCGAGCATGGCGAGCATGAGGAGGGTGCGTTTCATGAGGGAGCACTTCCTGTAGGTCATGATGTTCACTTCCAGTAGCCTGGAAACATGCTGATGCGGCGCTTGAGGGCGACCGGCAGGTGGCGTTCCAGCTGGCCAAGGCGGTAGCCGAGCAGCTTGAACGCGCTACGCAGCGCTATTTCAGGTACGCGATACAGGGCACCGGCGGCACGCAAGGCCTGTATCTCGGCGAGGACATAGCGCTTGCCCTCGCCACCCGCGCCGCCGAAGGCGGCACGTATCCAACGCTCGCGGCCGTAGAACACGCCGATGTCGAAATAGCGGCGGAACTCTTCCAGCAAGCGGTAATCGTGGGAATGGTAGACCTCGGCGCTGGCCGCGTAGCGCACCGCGTAGCCGGCCTGCAGCAGGCGCGCGGCGACGTAGGCGTCCTCGCTGCCGATGACGTCTTCGGGGAAGCCGCCGACGGCCGCCAGGGCGTCGCTGCGGTAGGCGGAGAACGAGTCGGAACTGAAGCAGGTCTTGATCCCCAGTTCCGAGGCGTCGACCAGGCGCTTGCTGCGGCTTTCCGGCGGGTAGTTGAAGCGCCGCGCCTGGGCGCCGAGCAGGCCGGCGCCGGGGTGCGGCAACTGGCGGCCGTAGGCCACGCCGATGTCGGCCTCGGCATAGAGTTCGTCGAGCAGGTTGGCGAAACTGTCGGGCGAGGCGGGAATGGCGTCCTGGGTCAGGTAGATCAGCGCGTCGGCCTCGACCTGCTGGCTGGCCCAGCGCCGCGTCCCGCCGTGGTTGAAGCTGGCCGGCTCGATGACCTCGACCCGCGCGCCGAAGGCGCGGAAGCGCTCCACCGTGTCGTCGCTGGAGCGGCTGTCCACCACCAGGATGCTGTCCGGCTGCCGCCGTTGCGCGGCCAGGGCCGGCAGCAGCCGGTCCAGGTGCGCGCCGGCGTTGCGCGTGGGAATGACCAGGGCGCAGCGCATCAGGCTTTCTTCTCGTCGCTGGCGGGGGCGCGACCGTAGATGTCGTTGAAGCGGACGATGTCGTCCTCGCCGAGGTACTCGCCGCTCTGTACCTCGATCATCACCAGGTCGATGATCCCCGGATTGCTCAGGCGGTGGCTATGCCCGGCGGGGATGAAGGTGGATTCGTTGGTGTTGAGGAGAAACTCGCGCTCGCCGTTCTCCACCAGCGCCATGCCGCTGACCACGATCCAGTGCTCGCTGCGATGGTGGTGCATCTGCAACGACAGCGAAGCCTTGGGGCGCACCACGATGCGCTTGATCTTGAAGCGGCGGCCTTCCTCGAGCACGGTGTAGGTGCCCCAGGGCCGGCTGACCGTGCGGTGCAGGCGGAAGGCGTCGTGGCCGCGACGCTTGAGTTCCTGGGCGACGAACTTGACGTCCTGGCTGCGCGCCGCGTCGGCCACCAGCAGGGCGTCGGGGGTGTCGACGATGATCAGGTCGTGCACGCCGACGGCGCCGACCAGGCGCTTCGGCGAATCGATGTAGCAGTTGCTGACGTCGTGCAGCACGCTCTCGCCGCGTACCTGGTTGCCGTTCTCGTCCGCCGCGCTGAGTTCGCGCAGCGCCTGCCAGGAGCCGATGTCGCTCCAGCCGATGGAGCAGGGCACCACGGCGACCTTGTCCGAGCGCTCCATCAGCGCGTAGTCGACGGAGATGTCCGGCGCCTCGGCGAAGGCCCCGGCGGCCAGCTCGCGCTGGCGGCACTGGCCGTTCTCCAGGCTGCTGCCGTCGGCCAGGGCGGCGCGGGCGGCGATCAGCACCTCCGGCGCGTGGCGCTCCAGTTCCTGCAACACGGTGGCGGCCTGGAAGCAGAACATGCCGGCGTTCCACAGGTACTTGCCGCTGTCCAGGTAGGACTGGGCGGTGGCCTGGTCGGGTTTCTCGACGAAGCGCGCGACCCGGAAGCCGTTGCCCAGCGGGGCGCCCTGTTCGATATAGCCGAAGCCGGTCTCGGCGCGCTCCGGGGTGATGCCGAAGGTCACCAGGTAGCCTTGGGCCGCGAGTCCGCGAGCCTCGGCCACCGCCGCGGCGAAGGCCTGCTCGTCGCGGATCAGGTGGTCGGCGGGAAGGATCAGCAACTGCGCCTGGTCGCCGAAGTGCTCCTGCACATGCAGCGCGGCGGCGGCGATGGCCGGCGCGGTATTGCGTCCCACCGGCTCCAGCAGCAGGTCCTGGGCCAGGCCGCTGCGGTTGACCGCGCGGTAGTCGTCCAGGGTGCGGAACAGCAGGTCGCGGTTGGTCACCGTGAGCAGGCGGGCGACGTCCGGCAGCCCGGCGATACGCAGGAAGGTCTTCTGCAACAGGCTCTGGTCATCGGCCAGGCGCATGAAGGGTTTCGGCATGCTCTCCCGGGAAACCGGCCACAGGCGGGTCCCGGAACCGCCGGAAACGATGCAGGGGATCAGCGGGGCGACGGCGTTCATCAGTAGACTTCCTTGGTCAGGAGTACGGCTGGCACCGTACGGAACAGGATGTAGAGGTCGAACCACACCGACCACTTGGCGATGTATTCGAGGTCGTATTCCACGCGTTTCTTGATCTTGTGCAGGGTGTCGGTCTCACCCCGGTAGCCGTTGATCTGCGCCCAGCCGGTGATGCCGGGCTTGACCCGGTGGCGCGAGCTGTATTCGCTGACCGCCTCCTCGAAGGGAATGCCGGCGGCCTTGGTCGCGGTGGCGTGGGGGCGCGGGCCGACCATCGACATGCTGCCGGCGAGCACGTTGAACAGCTGCGGCAGCTCGTCGATGCTGGTCTTGCGGATGAAGCGGCCGACCCGGGTGATGCGGTCGTCGTCGCGGGTGGTCTGGCGTTCGGCGTTGGCGTCGGTCCTTTCCGTGTACATCGAGCGGAACTTGAAGACCCAGATCAGCCGGTTGTTGTAGCCGTAGCGTTTCTGCCGGAACAGCACAGGCCCCTTGGAGTCGAGCCTGATCGCCAGGGCCACCAGGGCCATCAGCGGGGCGAAGAGGACCAGCGCGATGCTCGCCAGGACCAGGTCCTCGCAGCGCTTGATCAGCGGCGACCAGCCGCGCAGCGGCAGCTCGGACGCGTTGAACATGGGGATTCCGGAAACGTCGACGATGCGGTTGTGGGCATGCCGGAAGGCAGCCATGTCCGGCACCAGCAGGACGTTCACCGGCAATTGCCGCAGGCGGTGGACGATGGCGCCGATGCGCCCCTCGGCGAACCAGGGCAGGGCGACCAGCACCTGGTCGACCTGTTCCTGGCGGATCAGCTTCTCCAGGTCCTTGGTGTTGCCCAGCAGCGGCAGCGAGTTGTAGTTCTCCGGGACCCGCTCGGAGCGGTCGTCGATGAAGCCGATGATGCCGGAGCGGATGTCGTGGTTGCGTACCAGGTATTCGGCCAGGTGCATGCCGCTCTCGGTGAAGCCGAGGATCACCGTGCGTTGCAGGTACATGCCGCGTTTCATCCAGGCCCGGTACAGGCGCAGCACCAGCAGGCGCTGCACGCCGAACAGCAGCAGGCTGCCGGTGAACCAGAAGATCACCAGCTTGCTGCTGAGGTAGGGAAACAGGCCCAGGCCCTGGTACATGAACAACAGCAGGCAGAACGCCGAGGCCCAGGCGAAGAACATGATGCGGAAGCGCAGGCGGTTGCTGAAGATATCGTCGGAGTAGACGTCCAGTGCCTGGAACATGATCACCGTGAGCGCGCCGAAGAACAGCAGCAGCCCGAGCATGTTGCTGCGCAGCTCCACGGGAACCAGGCCGGGGTAGTACAGCAGGAACAGCGCCGGGGCGATGGCGGTGAGCGCGTGTACCAGCTTGGTCGCGACCAGGAAGTACTCGATGAATCCAGCCCGTGTCAGCGACAGGCTATCTACCGACTTCGAATGCATGTTGTTTGCTCTGCCGATCACGGGCAGTCCATTGAGTGGATAGGGAAGAGCAAGGCGGTGAAGCGTCAATTTAGTGACTATTTTTCATTTGCCACGCGGTTTAGTCATTTTCCCGTCGAATAGGTTCATTCGTCGATAGTGGCTTTGTGATAGCTATCTTAGCATTCCCAGGGAAATATCCGTAGTCTGGGTAAGTTTTTTTAGTCAATTTATTGACGTATTTCTGGCGCCAAACTTTTATCCAAACAGTAGACGAGGAAATCTGACGCCGCCAATCCGCGAGCGCTCTGGCCTGGGAAGCGAAGCGGGGTGAAAGGTGAGGGCAGGCCGCTCGGCCAGGTGGCCAGCCGCCGGTTCGACGACCCGCCTGTTCACTGGCGCTGCGGGCTGCCTGGGCAGGATGCGCCTGCGGTTCCATGACGCAGGTTGGCCGTTCGAGCGTGCCGGTCCGACCTGGGGGGCTTGGCGGACGTTGTCCGTTGCCCTCGTCGAAGGCGGAATAGGTTCGGGCCTGCGGCGTGCGCGGACGGGCTACCAGAACCAGCCGCCGCGCGACAGTTCCTGCTGGCAACTGCGGTACTGGGCGCCGAACAGCGAGGCGCGGGACTGGACCTTCTGCGAGACGTTCTTCAGCCATGGCTTGGCGTCGTAGCTGCGGTTGCGGTAGCCGCCCCAGCCCTCGTGGTAGTTCAGGTACTGGCCGTAGGCGTCCCACTTGGAGACGCCGTTGACCCGCTGGCTCTTCTGGATGTACCAGCCCATGAAGTCCAGGGCGTCGGCGAAGTCGTCGCGGCTGGCGCCCCAGCCGCCGGCCTCGCGCTTGTAGTCGGCCCAGGTCTCGTCCTTGGCCTGGGCGTAGCCGTAGGCGGAGCTGACCCGGCCCCAGGGGATGAAACCGAGGAAGTAGTAGCGCGGCGGCAGGGCGTCATGCTTGAAGGAGGATTCCTGGTACATCATCGCCATCGGCACCTGGACCGGCGCGCCCCAGCGCTGCTGCATCTTCAGCGCCGCCTCGTGCCATTTCGGTTTTTCGCGGAAGATCTCGCAGAGGTTGTCGGGATTGGCGGGGGGCTTGGTGGCGCAGCCGGCAAGAGCCAGGAGCAGGGCCGGCATCGAGAGCCGCAGCATGAAAGGGGTCCTTTGGCAGACGTCTGGGTCGCTTAACGCTGGCGCTTTATACCCGCTTTCCGGCACTCCATGCATCCCCAGGCCGATTCCCTGCCTGCGGGGGGCGTCGGCGCTTCCTCAGGTCGGCCTGGGCGTCTCGGCCTGGCCGGGGGCTCCCTCCAGGCGCGGCCCCCAGTCCTCGACCTGGCCTTTTTCCAGGCGCCGCTCCAGGGTGCGCCGCCAGGATGGCGTCAGCGGCAGCGCCAGGCACTGGCGCAGCAGCTCGGCGTCGGCCCGCCTGTCGAACAGCACCTCGGACAGGCGCAACAACGACCAGTCCGGATGGCGCCGTTCGACCAGTTGCAGGATATCGCCAGCCGCCACCACGCCTTCCTCCAGCACCCGGTAGTACCAGCCGGTGCGCCCGGACTCCTGCACCCTCAGGGACATCCCGGCGACCTCGAAGCGGTCGTTGAGCTTCCAGCAGGGCATGCGCCCCTGGGACACCTCCAGCAGCGCGGTGCCGGCCCGCACGCGGTCGCCGAGGCAGACGTCGGCTTCGCTCCAGCCGCTGGTGCTGAAGTTCTCGCCGAAGGCGCCCGCCTGCATCAGCAGGGGGTGTTCGCCCAGTTCGGCGATCCAGGCGGCGTAGTGTTCGCGTGGGTAATGGTGGATCGCTTTCTCGACGCCGCCATGGACGCGCAGGTCGCCCTGTTCGTCGCCCTCCAGGCCGACGGGGGTGACCCTGAGCGCACCGTCGCGCGGAGACTTGGCGATGCCGCTGCGCGAGCCGGGGCGGGTGAAGGGCCGGGCGCGGCCGGTGAGAAGGGCATCCAGGGGTAGGGCAGGCAGGGGCATGGGAGGGTTCTCTAAGATGCGAGATGGTATCGACTAAATACAATATAGAGTCCGCCAAGCCTTCGCCCGCTGTCAAGCCGCCAGACCCTCCGGATGCGTCGATAGCCTCGGTGGGCGGGGAGTCCCCAGGACCTAGCTGAGCTGGCCGTGGGATTCTGAAGCTCGTCAAGAATCTTGGCGTAATGGTCACGCTGGCTTGCACGCTACGGTGCTTACGACATTACTTTGCGTACGGAACCTAGCGCAGAAGTAACACAAGATAAGTGTTCAATCGATATCTCCAAGCATGAAATGGATTTTCGAATCTATAAATTGTAGCGAATACCTCTAGTCGACTCATCTACGATAGTTACAATCTGGACGACAAGTCATTAGTACTCTCCATGGGGTGTTTAATGAAATAAAAGCGCAGATAAGACATGGTGCTGCTAAGGACCTGCCGAAGAGGGTGTCCGAAAATATCCGGCATTTGTCCGAAGATACTCTAGCAAAAAGATGCTTCATGCTGGTTTTATCAGCTTTCGGGCTAGTAGTACGCATGAGGCGGCGGATGGAAATAATGAAAAAGACTGAATCTATCCTGTTGCTGATCCTCCGGGATATGCGGTGATGTTGGGTCTTGTTTATTGCGGGCGTCTATTGATGAGTCTGCCGATTCATCCAAGGGCGATATCGATCATGCTGCAGTGTTTCGTGTTGCTAAATTGAAAGCATAGTCCAAGGGAGGCGGATACCTTCGTGACTCAGATAATAGTAGTGCATGGCATGCGTGCGGAGTAGTGTTAAGCGAGTTAAAATTAAATATCAGTAGATGGTGAAATGCCTTGATCTTCACCTTTAAGAGAAAAGTCCTTAAGGACTTAACCTTGCTCCACTACCGGATAGTCACTGGCTGTTAGCAGGGTCGAGACGAGCTAGCACAAACTGAGAGATCGACAAGAATGATAAATAAGAGAAATGCTATTTTCCTCTCAATGATTCTCATCTTTTTTAGCATCGCCTGCATTGGTAGTGCAGGTGTGAGAGTGTGGAATTTTTACACTTTGTTTGACTCGGGGAAGATTGCTGAAAATTTTCGAGCAATGCCGAGACTGTTTAACTCGGTCCCAATAAAGAAGAGCGGATCGGCTCATTTTTTTGAAAAAAACCTCAGGGATATGCCTGGCTCATTTAGCTTTCAAGATCACGAGATTGGCTTTAAAGACTGGTTGGCGAGCAGCAATACCACCGGCCTTATAGTTCTCAGTGATGATCGCATTGCCTTTGAGGAATACTACCTGGGCAATAGTGCGAAAAGCCTTGCTATTGGCTGGTCGCTAAGCAAATCACTAATGTCCCTCTTGATTGGAATGGCAGTTGATGAAGGATCAATACACAGTCTGCTAGATCCTGTGAACCTGTACGCCCCACAGCTTTCTGCTGGCGGATATGCGGGTGTTTCTTTGAGAGATGTGCTTGAGATGTCATCAGGAATAGCTTTCAGTGAGGACTACGGGAATTCGGACTCCGATATCAACCAGCTAGGTAGGACTATAGCGCTTGGCGGATCAGTAAATGAAAAAGTGAGTTCATTGAGAAGAGAAGATGCCCCGGGGAGAGTGCACCACTACGTTAGCGTAGATACCCAGGTGCTTGGTATGGTCTTATTGGGCGCGACTGGTATGGGCCCCTCACAGTTTATGAATCAAAGACTTTGGCCCCAACTGGGTGCCGAATGTGAAGGTGCTTGGTTAACAGACGATCGGGGCACAGAGCTAGCATTCGGTGGGGTGAACCTTTGCCTAAGAGACTTTGCACGCATTGGTCTATTATTTCTTCATGGCGGTCGCAGCCTGACTGGAAGTCAAATTGTAAGTGCTGAGTGGGTCAAGGCATCAACCAAACCTCGGAGTGCTCACTTGCGTCCTGGACGTTACATAGAGGATGGTGAGCCAAATCTTGGGTATGGTTACCAGTGGTGGATTCCAGAAGGCAAAGAAGGGGAGTTCTTGGCTATCGGAGTGTACGGGCAGTTTATTTATGTAAATCCACTTAGGCGTGTGGTGATTGCAAAGACCTCCGCGTATGTCGACTACAACGTTGACGGCATCCGTATGGAACATGAGGCACTTGCAGCGTTCAGGGCTATATCAAGAACAGTAGGGGTGAGGTGAATATAGACATGGTGACCGAACACATATTTGATTTTGAATGGCGCCCTCTGCAGAACTATCTTCGTGATCGTGATATCGCAATACCACCCTTTGCGGCAGAACAAGAGTCAAGAAGTGACGCACTTTACAACTGGATAGTCAGCAAGGGGTATTCAGGAAAAGAAGGACTGAATCTTGGAACTTATTACCATATATCTGATTATGGCGTGATAGGATTGGCGTTGCTATGTGCCGAGAACGTAGGTGATATTTTGAAAGTCATCAGGGCCTATGTCAAGTTGTTCAATCGTGATATAGCTAATGTTGGCGTCAAGCCTAGGGAGAATTACGAAGTAGAAATCCATATTTCAGTTAACTTTAAGCCAGAGTGGAATGACGCATCCCGTCAGTTTCATGTAAATGTTATAGCCTCTGCAACCTACAAGCTCATTATGGATCTGTTAGGTAATGACTTTCCCATCTCTGCATTGACAGTGCCTGTGCACGGCGCAGATAAAACAATATATGAAGGTTTCTTTTCTTTGCCTGTGAAGCATGAAGGAAATGACATAATATTTAGCTTTCCAGCTCATCAGTTGAATAGAACACTGGCGACTGCCAATCCGGCGGTATTTCAGTCGGCCCTGACTATGGCAGGTGAGAGTTTCAATGCTCTGTTGGAAGTAGAGATGGGAGGGCTTCGTCAGCGAATCGAGTTATTCCTTGATTCCATACCAGATCAATACCCTAGCTTGGTGACTACCGCAAAGTATTTACGCATGAATGAGCGGACGGTAAGACGTCGCTTGGCGGACGAGGGCTGCACTTATCGCCAGATTGTAGATAAGGCCCGCAAAGAACGAGCAATTGCACTGCTACTGAATTCATCGATACCAGTTGATCGTATTAGCGATATTCTGGGGTACTCGGAAACAGCGAGTTTTAGACATGCATTCAGACGTTGGACCGGGCAGTCCACTACAGAATTCAGAAACAGTTTCCACTGATCTATCTAGTTTGAGATTGGGCAAGGAGCATCTTATGAATTTCAATAATCGTAATAATCAGATTCTGTCTATGATTGCCGAGACTCAGTTCGATGCTTACGTTTTGGGCTATATTGCGAAGGCGCGGACAATCTCGATTGCTGATGATTCCCTTCGCATTGAGGCCGAAGGATCAGCAATGCTTGCTGGACTAATTAGCGACTCATGCAGGAAACGTCGAACTCAAAAGAATCCATTTCCATATTTGCTACTTCAGATCGCGCACGAAGCCTTGGATCGAATCAGGCTTAATCTCGCAAATATTCGTAATATATCTAGCGCTGATGCATTGTATAAAGAGCTGCTTAGTCAGGCTGCGTGGGACGCCTCAGTTGCTATGGATAATATATCGGAATTTGTCGAGCCAGATCAGGGTGGCGTCAGAGTAATCGAGCGACTTGTCGAGTTTGCACATAATTCGGGTATTGCAGAAGGTCAAAACCTGGCGCTGGAAGCTCTTGCAGTTCTTGGCTTAGACGTCAAGAGTCATTTTTAGATACTAAAATAAAAGACTGCCTCTTTTTCAAGGAGGAAGAGCGTTGAGGAGAGTTTGCCTATTGGTATTGCTGAGTCTGATCGGCGGCTGCTCCCATTCAGTCACTTTGCAGGAGCGAGCAGAGCAAGAGGCCATTTTTATCCAGGAATTCCGCCAGGAATTCGCCAAGAGGCTTCGTTACCCGCTGTTCGCACCGGGAGATGAGATCCCCGAGGCCGATGTTATGGTGTTTTTCCGCTTCGCAAGCTCGTCGGGGCGCATAAGCAGTTGCCGGGTACAGTACGGCGCGGGGAATGATAAGAGCCGCAGTACGCTCGATGAAGTCTTCGCCAAGCGCGTGATAGCCACCTGCCGCGAGCCCGATCTACCGGTTGCTCCGCCGGCGCTGCTGGATGGTGGCGGAGGTTTCAGCTTCAAGCAGAGAGTGATGTTTCGCAAGGAAGTGGAACGCCTCAGGTGAGCAGCGTTCAGCGTCTAGGGTCGTTGCCGCAACTTTTTCCAGTTCATGCTCAATGACGTCTAAACTTTAGTGATGTTGTACATGAAGTGCTGGTAAAACAGAATGACTCTTACAAGTCTGCTTGTGTTTTTTGGGCGGACTAGCCTGCTCGACGGAACTTATAGATCAGTCGATCTGACCAGCAAAAAAACCATCCTATATGGGATCACCCAGCGCCCCACCTAGCTGCTTTCATGCAGGGCATAAACATGAAGCTCAAAAGCATTAGCATTTTTGCCATACTCACCCTTTACTACAATATCACTCTTTGTGTCGCTGAAGAACCAAAGAGCTACTTCCCTCCTGGGGATTACTATAGGACTGGAAATAGTGGGCTGCTGACGATATCTCCGTTATTCGAAGGACTTCAAAAGTTTCGGATACGAAGCACTGGACACAATGCACATGCTTGCGGATTGAATGGAACTATAGAGTCAGGTCATGTGCAGGTCGACGTCCGTGGCATCGGCGATATGTCGTGCGATGTCGTTTTCAAACTGAATGATGACAGAATTACCATAGAGAAAGGAGCCGCAAGCAGGGACTGTCAGGGCTTCTGCGGGGCGGCAGCAGGTTTTACTGGTACGTATTGGAAGCCTTCCCCAATCTGCGAGCCCGCCTCTATAAGATTCAACGACAAGCAAGTGAAGAAAGCACTGAAGAATAACGAGACAGAGAAGGCCTACTGGATTTCTCGAAAACTGATAACAGAGTGTAGGGATATGTTTGAAGGTTTTGGTTATCTCTCTCGTGTTTTTCATACGGCACATCTCTCCTTGTCTGCCAAAAACCACCAATGCAAGAAGATACTAGAGATGGGCAGCTTCTTCAGAGACCTGAAGCGAGAGTATTTGCCGGAAAAAATGCAAAATGAATATGATAAGTATTCTACTGAGTTCAATCGTCTAGAAAGCGAGTGCGAACAGTCAATGAAATAACAAATTGGCTTCACTAAGCAGAGGAGACTAAGGTGGATAGAGAATTGGATCAGACCCTTCAGCGCAATCTGGAGCGGCTATACAATTACCTAGAAAATCCAGAACGAGAGGAGGCACAGCGTGTTCTGCTCGCAGCGGAACCAGAGCCTATCCGAATTACTCACGGAATTCCTGACCTCTATACCGACTGGCTGTCATCCCCCAGCTACTCAGCACAAGGTGGGTTGACGGGGCAACTGACGCAGGTCATAAGCCAGACTGCCGGGCGGCCCGTTCTAGTCTTCGACGACTACTTCAAGGTTCATGAGGTCACTATTCGTACGGTCGCCGAAACCGGAGGAGCCAACAGTATTTCGGTGAGCGACCTCCAGGTGCAATTGAACCAGCAGATCAATACCTTTATCCAAGACCGCATCGATGGTGACAAAGCCGATAAGGTCAGCCGCCTCCAGTCCAATATTTCCTATCTGATTGAAATGGGTATTAATATCGATTTCACCGCCCGTCATGAGCTTCCACCTGGTGGGCGAGGCAACAGAGCTACTATTCCGACCTCTGACCCCAACGGTGAATCAGGTGTAACGATTGGCTATGGCTTCGATGTCGGCCAGCACGATGAATCCGGCATTCAGGCTCTGAACATTGCTGAATCCACGCGCAAAAAAATTCGCCCCGCCCTCGGCTTGAAAGGAGCGAACACCGCGACCTTCCAGGCATTAGCCCAACTCATCCCGGTACTCACAGATGAAGACGGGCTGTCCCTCTTTACCGCCAAGATGATCAAGGTCACTGATCGGATGAAGGTGAAGTTCCAGCAGTGGAGCACCTTACCTCCGGCGGTCAAAACCATAGTGACAGACCTGTAAGTGACCGATATGTACCGGAGGCGCTGAAGGTCACTGGGTTGTCTTTAGAGCGGCTTCGTTCCGACGGGCTAGATCCCGATGAAGCCATGCAGCGATTCAAGGTTTGGGTTGAACAGGTAACACCGGAGGGCGCTCGAGCTGTATTTGTCGGCTTTAATGCATCTTTCGACTGGTCGTTTGTGAATCATTACTTCCATTATTTCCTGGGGGAAAACCCTTTCGGTATCGCAGCCCTTGATATCAAATCGATGTACTTTGGCGCCGCGCGCAGCACCTGGGAGCAGACCCGCTCTAGCGAGATCGCCCAAACCGTCAACCCCCGCAAGAAAGGTGACCATGACGCTCTTCATGACGCGCTTTACCAAGCCGAACTGTTCAGGCTGATCAAAGCCCAGTTGATGAGTGACTAATCCGTCTGCTCTACGTCAGCAGCCCTCATGTTCTCCGCCAGATGTAAGGCGTTTGATGTCCCTGGTATGGGGAACATCGCTGGCGAATAATCAAGCAGCCAGCGAAGGGCACTTCCCGGTGTCGCTGGACCATCTAGATCGCCATGAGTGGCTCCAGTAAGGCATCGACCAGCTCCCAGGGGAGCATAGGGTACGAAGGCAATGTGGTTGGTCGTGCACCATCGCACAACGTCATCTGAGCTAGTATTGATCAAGCTGAAAGAGTTCTGGATGGCTGCTATTGGCGCAATCTTGGCCGCCTCAACAGCTTGCGCGATGGTCACTTTGGACAGTCCCAGCGCTTTGATCTTACCCTCCGCGCGCATCTGCTCCAGCTCTCCGACCTGATCGGCGAGCGGTACGTTTGGGTCAATTCGGTGAAGGTAGTAAAGATCGATGGCTTCGACGCCAAGTCGGCGCAAGCTAAGCTCCACGCACTGCCGCAGATAGGCTGGCACGCCGCACGGTGTCCATTGGCCCGGGCCCTGTCGGGTAAATCCGCCTTTCGTTGCAATGACCAAATCGTCTCTGTAGGGATGAAGTGCTTTGTGGATAAGTGTTTCCACTTCATGCGGACCGTATGCGTCAGCAGTGTCGATATGCTGGACGCCTGCTGCTACTGCTGAACGTAAGACTCGGATCGCGTTCTGCTGGTCCCAGGGAGGCCCCCATACCCCAGGCCCTGTCAGTCGCATGGTTCCAAAGCCCAGACGCCGAACCTTCCTCCCGGCCAGCATGCCGTGCGATGAATACATCATGCTAACCCCAAGCGTTGAAATACGTCGGCAGTGACATGCGCGAGAATCCCTTCACGCGCTGTTGGAGAGAGCACCTGGTGGGTAATAGCGTGTCGGCCAAGAATGTCATGCAGATGAGTGTCAACCGCTGTCCTGAATCGAGAGTCAGTATCTCGCCCAGGGCCGAGCGCAATTGTGTGATCCAACTTCGTGGCAAGAACAGTCGTGTAGTTTGGGACATGGTTCATCATCAAGTTACCTATCGCTTCCAGCTCATGCGGAGTGATACTCATGCCTCGATACTCGACTGCCGCACTCCAATAGGCCACTGCATCGATGACTGGCCTGTCGACAAGAACGACTTCGGCATTGGTTCGCGCAGCATGCTCCGCCTCAAGCGTCCGGTCGATGAACCACATTGTGGAGTCGTAAGTATGCTGGGTCAGCAGCGGGATGCCCTGTTGTGCAGCCAAAGCCCCAAAGGAAGGAACGGTTTCGACGCGAATGTCCCTTAACTCAAGGCCTGCTTTCAGCTCTCTGCAGAAGGTAGATTTGCCGGTCGAATGGGTACCAGCAACTCCGATAACGATTGAGCTCACCACAAGCTTCCTTGTTCTGGTGCTGGCTCTTCCTTTTCGATCTGAATCTTGAGCTGCGCGATTTTGCACAGCTCTATCCAGGACTTGATGAGCGAATCTTTGAGCAAGCGGCTCAGGAGGAGGGCAGTGACACGAGCATCCTCCCCGGCGCGATGTAGCTCACCAGAGACCTCACTGTCCAGGCCGGTCATAGCCAGAAGCGCAGAGAGGCTATGGCTTTCAGCATCCGGATACACATGGCGTGCGAGCTTCAGGGTATCTATCACTCCGACCGGAGCCCAATCGGGCAAGTGACGTTTCATCACTTCATAGTCGATGGAGGCATTATGCGCGACGAACCATTTGCCCTGAAGCTGCTGTTCGACATCGCCCCGCAGCTCCTCCCAAACGGGTGAACCTTTCACGCTCGAGTTGCCGATGCCGTGCACACGTTTGGCCTGCCAAGTGATAGGGTTCGGCGGCTTGATGAGCCAACTCGAAGGCTCTTCACCCTCAACGACTGGGAACGATGCGATAGCTAGCTCCACGAGGTCAGGGGGCGTGTGGCCATTTCCTTCAACGTCCACAATTACGATGGGCTCGGAGGGCCACCGGAAATCCGCGTCTGTCATCAGATATTCCTCTGCGCTTCCGCGCGTCCATGGCGATCATACTGATGCGGCTTGTCGGCATCGTGCACTTGATATCCAAGTGTGTGTTGCATGAAGTACCGTCGTTGTTCATCGAGACCGCGAACAATGATGGCGCGATCTGTGATCACCGGCTCACCCACAACGCCCAGCTGCTGACAAAGGCTGTTGAGAAGCGTCTCATCAGGCTTCTTCCAGACGGCCTCACACGTTGAATATTGGGCGGAAGGGCAGGTGCCACAAAGCTCGGTGATCCCAAAGTGGCCATTGTAGTCGGGCTGCTGATGAGCATAGGCCACCCCACAGGAGGTCTTGCGGAAGATTGGTGTACCTGAAGCGTGTGACTGATACAGCCTCAGCAGCTGTTGTTCTTCCTCCAGCGGCAACAGCTTGCGCCTTGCAGTCGAGGTGTAGGGTTCAGGAATACCCTGGCTTCGGTAATACTCGGCAATCTCTCGCCGGTAGAATAATCCGCTGAATACCGTCGCATGGGCGTATTTGGACAACTGAGCAGCCCGAGTAATGTGCTGCTCAGAATCGTTGAGTCCCGGGACAATAGGCCGCCAATAAAGCAACGTCCGATAACGTTGCGCATGCTTGAAAAGGGTACGTAGGCTATTAGCCGCGATCGAAGATTTGATTGGCTCGACCCTAGGGTCGTCAATCCCAGAGTAGGTCACCAATATCGTCAGCTTGATATTGCTCAGAGCGTTGAAGCGCTCGCAGTCCTCAGACGTCACTCGCCAACGCGTGATGACAAGCACGTTGTTAGTCAACCCTGCCTGATCCAGCAAGTGCAAAAGGTTATGGGTATGGCCTTTCACTTCTGGAAGCATCGGATCAGTCGCCCGATTAAACAGCTGAATTGGCGTGATGTGAGGCTGGAAGAAGCGATGCGAGACGAATCGTTCAAACGCCTCCTCATCAGGCATCAACGCTTGAGGCTTACGCTGATCGAAGTTACCGAACAGATGCCTTACGCAGTAGCTGCAATCCAACGGGCATCCTACGATGTGGTTCAGGCTTAAGCCGCTCTTGCGATACTCGACGGGATCTCTCAGGCTGGGGTTAACCAGTGGCAACTGCGTGGCATTGATGATCGCAACGTTCTTGTCCATTGACGCGCTCCTCGCAACTCGATTGGGTCGCGGCTATCCCTACGATGTATGTCCATTCGCCTATAGCGCGCCGTCGAAAGCAGCCTCTATCAGGTTCGCCAACTGTAAGGCTATCAATCTGCCACCAATCCAAGCAATGAATTGTGGTAGGTAAGCCGTTCTGGTGCGTGGGGGCGGTGGAGGGTCAGCGATCTTGCATAATGCGTCGTAGAGTCGCCCGCAAGACCTAACAAGAGAGCGTGCGAAATCAGCTAAGCAGACGGAAACATGAGCAGGTCGACAAAATTGCCGCCTGACCTATAGCATTGAGCCATCAAAGCTGCAACGCAGCTGCACTCCGCGAAGGAACGTCGATCGTGATCACCAAAATCCGAATCCGTGGTTATCGAATTTACAAGGATTTTCTTCTGAGGCCGAATCCCGGCGTAAATATCCTTATAGGAGACAATGACGCCGGCAAATCTACTCTGATGGAAGCAATTTCGCTGGCGCTCAACGGCCGGATTGGGGGGCGCGGCATTCTAGAGGAGCTAAACCCGCATTGGTTTAACACCGAGGTGGTGGCCGAGTTTCTTTCTCTCAGGCAAGCCGGGAAGAAGCCAGCCCTCCCGGAAATCCTCATCGAGCTATACCTACAAGACACAGACGAACTGCAGGGGCTTCTAGGCGCCGTGAATGCCGACGTCCCAACCAATGCCTGTCCCGGCGTATGCCTCTCCATCTTCCCCAGCGAGGAGTACCAAGACGAGCTAGATGAGTGGCTCAAGCATCCATCCGCACTGCTCCCCATCGAGTATTACACCTACGAATGGCGATCTTTCGCAGATAATGAACTCACACGGCGGCCCCGAGCTCTCTCGGTGGCCACTATAGACTCCCGGACGGTTAAATCAGCCGCCGGCGTTGACTATCACCTTCGCCAGATCCTAAGTGACCACTTGGAGTCATCCGAGAAGGCACAGATATCTCTGGACTACCGCAGCATCAAAGCATCCATGACGGATGGTGCGCTGGCGCCGGTGAACAAGCGACTCTCCGGTATTGATGCTGCGTTACAACAAGAGCCAATGGCTCTGGCGATGGATCAGACATCTCGTACATCATGGGAAAGTGTGGTCACTCCACATGTTGACGGCCTCCCATTTGCAATGGCAGGCCAAGGCCAACAGGCTGCTATCAAGATTTCACTCGCGATGAAGCGTCACTCTTCGAAGGCGAAGATCGTGATGATCGAGGAGCCGGAGAACCATCTCTCGCACACTAGTCTGACGACTTTGCTCGATCGTATCGAGGCTCTGAAGACGGAAGAGCAACAACTCTTCATTTCAACTCACAGTACCTACGTGCTCAACCGCCTAGGGTTGGATGCTTTGCTCTTACTGCATCGCAATAGCGCTGCCAAAATCACAGAGCTTGATCCAACCACAGTAAGCTATTTCCAGAGGCTGCCTGGCTACGACACTTTACGCCTGGTGCTCGCCAAAAAAGTCGTGCTGGTTGAAGGTCCATCGGACGAAATTATCTTTGAACGCGTCTATAAGGATTGTTTCAGTCAACGCCCAATGGGCCACGGTGTAGATGTCATCAGCATGCGAGGGTTGGCGCTGGCTCGATGCCTTGAGCTTTGTGCTGCGATCGATAAACCAGTAGCTGTAATGCGCGATAACGACGGCGTTGATCCTGAGGAGCTATCTAAACCGGTTGAAAAGTGGCTGGACCATAAACGGCGAGCACTTTTCATCGGAGCCGTCGCTAATGGCCGCACGCTTGAGCCGCAGCTCATAACCGCAAATGGCGAGCCTCACTTGCGCAAGATGCTCGGCATCACCGCCGCAGCAAACCTGGAAACGTGGATGGCTCGTGAGAAAACGGAAGGGGCCATTCGACTGGCGGAATCAGTCGAACGTCTTAGCCCGCCTGATTATATGAAGGCGGCAGCCGAGTTCATCCACAATGCCTAACCATCTAACTCTTGCGGTTGCTGGCGGTAGAAAAACTCAAGGACTGGTCGATCATTGCAAAGCATTGCCTACTGATCGGCACGTACTTCTCGTTACATTCACTCAAACCAATCAGCAAGAACTGATTCAACGGCTCAGCTCTCAGGTCGGTGACCGCCATAGCATGGAGGTTATGGGCTGGTACACCTTCTTGCTACGCCATTTCGCAAAGCCGTTCCTGCCATTCAAATTCCCAGGTGAGCGGGTAGGGGGCTTCAGTTTCGAAGGACGCCCCGGACAGTTTGCGAAAGGCAGGCACAGGTTTATGGACAGCAGTAATCATCTGTATGCCTGCGAGCTCGGCCGTCTCGCGAGTGAACTGATGGCAGCGACGCCGGCATTACTACGCAGACTGGAATGCCTTTACGACGAGATTCTGATCGACGAGGTCCAGGATCTCAGTGGCTATGACTGGGAGATTGTGCATGGGCTACTGCATTCACGAGTCGACATTCGCATGGTCGGCGATGTGCGCCAGGCGGTGCTCTCAACTAACCCGAGGGGGCAGAAAAACAAGCAGTACGGTTACGCAGGTGCACTTGAGTGGTTTTTAGAGCGCGAAGCAGATGGCCTGCTAAGTATCAGCTACGCGACTACAACCTACCGTTGCCGAGCCGAGATTGCGGCGTTCTCGGACACTATTTTTGATAAGTCATGGGGTTTCCCAGAGACCATCTCAGAGAACCACGTAGAGTCTGAGCACGATGGTGTGTTCCTAGTGCATTCGAAGCATGTCAGCCAGTACGTCGAGAGCTACCAGCCCCAGTGTCTGCGTAACACCGCATCTTCGGGCAAAGATTTCACTTTAGACTTCATGAATTCTAAGGTTTCGAAGGGAGCCACATTCGAGCGTGTGTTGATCGTGCCAACGGCGCCGATCAGGACATTTATACAGAAGCAGGAGTGCTTGGAGGCTACGCCCGCAGCGGCGTTCTACGTAGCAACAACAAGGGCAAGACAAAGCTTGGCAATCATCATCGATAATCCAGGCAAATCCAAGCTGCCAGTGTGGGTGCCATGAGAGTGGATGCGCATTTTTATTTAATGCATCAAGGAGCCAGGCTGGCTGCAATTTTCTCAGTAACCGTCTGATTTTCCTGCCGTTTCATTTTTATCTGTGTTTGCGCAGATTTATTTGATCTCGACAGTGACGGTGGTGAATTCTGGCAAGCCTGGGCTGCTGTGGTGATAACCCTTGCTTCGCATAATGTGCAGACTGAATCGCCCCGGATTCCCTAGACACTTTCCAGGCTCAGTAAATGTCGCTTCTCAAACTCTACCGGTGACAGCTGGTTGTTGAAACCATGCCGGCGTTTTGGGTTGTAGA
>Ga0247725_1000262_pt1 | contig 49962 bp, 51 predicted proteins | sample OKSTACKMCFT3sol_FD_183021 | JGI IMG/M metagenome (GOLD analysis project Ga0247725, IMG submission 183021) | Subsurface sediment microbial communities from gas well in Oklahoma, United States - OK STACK MC-FT3-sol | ecosystem: Environmental > Terrestrial > Deep subsurface > Rock core/Sediment...
TCTATATACAGACATATAAGAAATGCCACCAAGAGGCTTTACATAGCTTTCAATTTCATTTTTGAATTCTTGTCTTTGCTCTAAATCTTCTTTACTTCCCTTATGCTGATTTAAGTAAAGAACTCTGCTTTTAGACATATCTTCTTTATTTTCCAAAATCACATTTTTAAGAATTGAACGAAGTGAATAAAGGCCGTTATCAGTCATCAAAATAGTTAAATCAGCACGCTTTCTAATAAAGTCGTTTACTGGCGAATGCTCACCTTTCATATCAAATATCAAAAGCTGATAACCCTTGTTTTTATAGCCATCAATGTATTTTTCCATGACCCTAACCGCACTTGCTGAATTTGTCTCGCCTTTCAAAGCAACTTTATCAACGACAAGTTCTTTCATATTATTAAGTGCATTCATTTTATTCTCTTTTGAAACAAATTTGCTTTCCATAACTGCAATAGCATCTTTTCTTGCACGACCACAGAAATCTATTGAGGTGCCTTGGTTATCAGCGTCTATAATTGCTGTTTTTATACCGTTAAGGCTGAATACTGTTGAAATATTAATTGCAGTTGTCGTTTTCCCAACGCCACCTTTTGAACTTTCTATGACTATTATTTTCATTTTATCTCCTATTTTTACACTTTACTCTTTTAATATATCATTAAATAATACTTATGCAATAGGTATAACATAAATTTATCACTCATATGTTATTTGTGCGTTATTGGTTTGCTATATGTGTGCTATATGTGTGACATTGAATTGTTGAAATATCACCAATATTATTTATTAGGATAGAAATTTGAGTAGCATACATATGACGCTATCTTGCTACTCTTATGTCATATGAAGAATGGTTGACCTGCCGCCCTACTGCTGGCGTCTTGGCATAGACTGCACAGAATGGCCGCTTACTGATGGATTCGACCTTTCAAGAAAAATTCTATGAAAATCAATGCGTTAGGCGTTCTCAGATTGGTTGCTAAATCGCCCGTAGTGGGCTATGATTACTGGCAATTCAGCAACCATTTTTGATGGTAGCATTGCCGGTAATAAGAGCTTTGGAGAAGCACCCAATGGACGACACAACCACCCTACCCGCCCGAAAAATTCTCTATAAATACATTCGCTTTTCTTCTATCCAGCAAGCAAAAGGCTCTTCGTTTGCTCGCCAGAATGCACGCCTTGATAAATATGCAGAAGAAAACGGATTTGAAATTGATGACAGTTTTGATTTGCGAGATTTCGCAAAATCTGGTTTCCATGGCATTAACAAAGAAATTGACCAAGGCTTAGGCCGTTTTATCGCAGCAATTGATAAAGGTTTAATCCCTACTGATGGTTCAGCATATTTAGCTGTTGAACAATTCGACCGTATTAGCCGTGAAGACATTGATAAAGCACAAGACCTTTTCAAATCTATTCTGAGAAAAAACGTCAACATCATTACCCTGATGGATGGACGTATTTACACAAAGAAATCTCTCAGTAACTTTATGGAGGTTCTTTATTCTCTGTTTTTAATGGAACAAGCTCACCAAGAAAGCTTGAAGAAATCAGACCGCATTAAAGGTTCTTACGCAAACAAAATTAAAAAACTGAAAGAATTGGCAGAAGAGCAAAAAGCCAATCTGGAAGAATGGAGCAAAAGCAATTCTGGTAAAAAGCCAGAGCTTGAACCTTTGATAAATCAAATTCAGTTTAGTTCACAAGTGCCTTGCTGGATTGACCAAAAAATAGAAATTATTGGTGGTCGTAAATTTAGAAAATTCGTAATAAACGAAGAAAAAGCAAAAATCATTCGCTATGCCCTTTCACTTTTGAGTGACGAAAACGGATATATGAACGTTTCGTCAAAACTAAACGAAGAAGGTATAGCAAGGATTGATTTCAACAGTAACAGAAAAAGAAGCACCAGAAAAGATATTTGGACGAACAGAGCTATCAATGAATTTGTGAATAGTGACGCTATATTTGGTGATTTGTCGCTTCACGAAAATTTCTTTGCTGAAAAAGAGTTTGATTATGATGGCGTTACAGCTTCAAAAAAAGTCAGCAAAAGAACTCACATTGAAAATATTCCAAATTACTACCCAGCAGTAGTAGATAAAAAACTTATTATGGGATTGCGTGCAAGGGCAAATTCTAAAAAGAAAGGTCGTGTTGCTGGTAGGAGCACAACCAACAATCTTTTCCAGAATATGCTTTTTTGTGGTCGCTGCGGCGATTCCATGCACCTATTACAAAGCAAAAGAACAACCAACAAGGGAACATATCAAAGGTTTTACGTTGCGTGCTATGCAGCAAGACACAAAGCCTGCACGGCTAAAATGTTCCCATATGAACAGTTAGAAGAACAGCTTGTAAAATATCTAATCAATCCAGTGAATACCGCTGAATTGAATGATGAAGGCAAAGTTATTGAAGCAAAAAGACAAGAAAAATTGCTTGTCCTTAAAGGTGAAATTGAAGAAATTCAAAAACGTATTGATGAATTTAGGGCTGAACTAAAAAACAACAAACATATCAAGCTTTCTGTTGCGAGCAGTATCATTTCTGAATTTGAAAATGATAAAGCATTTAAGCAAAGCAAAATTGCAGAACTTGAAGAACAGACTGAAAAACTTCACGAAGCCTTGCAAGTTGGCGATATTAGTAATTTTGACTTAGAAAACGACAAAGGTAGAAATGGCTTTAAAGTAGCAATAAAACAAAGATATGCTGGATTTATCGTATTTACGAATGAACAAATTATTTTTGCACTTGAAAAAACTGGTGCAACGACAATCTTCAAGATTGAGAATAAAAGCCGCTGGGGAACGAAAATTAAACCTGAAAATGGCGATATTTTCACAAAACAAATGGAAGTAATAAAGTTTCTTCGTGAAAAAGCTGAAACATATAAAGAAGGTAAGCTATATGAAATGATACAAACCTTCAAAGCAACGAATATTGATATTTTTGAAGGTCAGTATATTGGTGATTAATGTGGCCGCATTTGTTGACACGCTTATATAATAAAAATAATTAAGCCCTCCGGGGCTTTTTTATTGGCTTATCATTTTACATTAGTTTAATTCGTGGTATAATGAGAACATAAACAAATATTAACGAAAGGAGAATTATGGGAAAAATAGCAAACGTATTTAAGTCATACCTTAAAAGACTTAAAGCAGAGGTTAATAGAGAAGTAATAGTTACAAAAAACTACAAGTCAGCAATATTTTTAACATGCTTAACACCAGCGTTAATAACATATGCAACTTTAAAATTTATGGAAGCCCCATTAAAGTATAACTTTTCGATTTGCGTATTGATTTTTGTGACATTATTAATCTCCATCTACACGGCATTCAAAAACAAAGAAACTAAAAAGCTCGATTAAGAGCTTTTTTTAATGCTTGTAAAAAATCAACTTAATATTATAATATATAAAAACAATAAGGAAAAATATGGAGAACAATAATAACGCTGAATTTATTGCTGATATGATTGCAGAAAGCAGATTTAAGTATGCAAGCAATATTGTTAATTCAAGAATTGAAAGCGGCTTTTACAGTACAGTAAGCCCATCAGATAAAATTCACACGATACCAGAAGCATTCTTTACAACATATAAAAATATAGCCAAACAAGAAATATTAGAAATTCTGGAAAACAACGATTTTGAAGCATTTGATAGTCATTTCACACATAGACCGACTGGAATAAAATCAAGCTATGAAGATGTTATGAGCATTGTGCTTAATGGAGAAAATATAGCTAATCAAACAGCAAAGTTCCTAAATGAATACATAGGAGAGGTTCAGGCCAAACAGTATCTTGGAAATCTAAAAAATCAAAAAATCATAGCCGAGCAAGTCATAAGTGAGTATTTTGCAAAAGTAGAATTCAATGGCGATATGCTTAATGAATTCAAGAAAATTGGATTACTTAATATGGCAAAAAAGTTGGAAATCAAATATCATGGAGACCACTTAATAAAGGTTCCAAAAGCCTATGACGATGTTAAAACAACTAATTTTGGAGTGCCTTACTTTACAATACTGAAAGAATTTAAAGTTGCTGATTTCTCCACATGCACAGAGATAAGACATATGCTAACAGATGAAAATGTTGTAAATAGAATTAAAAACACAGTTGATGAATGGAGAAAGCTTGAACAACCTAAAAGCATAAGGAAACATAGGCTTGAAATGTAAAAACACTCGAAAGAGTGTTTTATTTTTTTCCAAATTTATTTTCAAATAGCGATAACAATCTATACACAATAAATACTTCAACAAGTGGCAATAAGTCTACGTCAATCAAAATGATTACAGCAAAAGCGGAAATCAAAAGTGGTGCAAAAACAAATAAATAGGTTTTCCAGTTGCAAATAACAAAACCGAAAGCTGTTAGCAAAGAATAAAAGAACTTATTAGTCTTATACATAATCACTGATGTAGTCAACACAGCAAATAAAACATAAACCATTAGAATGACAGCTATGAAAATTGCAACAACTGAGTTTATTATATTAGCACCAGCCAAGGCTTCAAGGTGCAAATTCAAATCTTCGTTTACACCCCCTGCCGCGATACCAGAAAGGACTTTTTCACCCCATGGGACAAGCTCAGGAATAAATGCAGAACAAATACTTACAACTGACACGAAAAGAATTGCATAAACTATAAAAACAGGATAAAGCTTAAAATATCCTGCAATGTAACGACCAAATTTGTTTTTATCAACACCTTCATTCAGCATAGAAATCAAAAAATACTTGTGGCAAAAAATCATTGATGAAGCAAACAATGAAAACAATACAGAGCTTGCTTGACTGTAAGTATTGAAGCAACCAATCAAATAAACAAGCATGACTGACAGAACAAAACCAGACTTGTTAGCTTTAACCATAGAAATAAAATCCTTCATATCACCCCCTTAATATATAATGTTTATCTTTTGCCTTGTCTTTCAATAACGCGGCCTTCTTCAATTCTGCAATTCTTTTCTTTCTGTTTTCTTCGTTTTCAATTCTCTTTTTGAAAACATTGCAATCACCCTGTAACTTTTCAAGATACTTTACTGACTGAGCAACAAGCCTTGAAAGAATTTCGCCGCTATCTTTATATTCCACTGCATCTTCTATTCTTGATTTAACAAAAATCAAAACCGGAACATGAGCAAAATAAAAACTATTTTCTACATAAAAATCAAAAATTGATTGAAGGGTATCTTGCAAATCAACCAACTCCAATTTATTTGAAATCTCAAATACTGAATTTATTTCTTGCTGAATATTCATTACTGCTCCTTTATTTCTAACGTTAAATTATTTTCATTACATCTTGCTATAAGATGATAATACTTATCTCTATAATCAAAATAGACGCCCAAATCTTCGCCCTGATATATTGGAAAGCTTTTCTTATCTTTAACAAATTCATAAATAAATGACTTTGAAGAAAGGCATTCTGAACTTTCATCAAAATGATATAACCTGCTTATATAGGCATCACCATTATCAATCAAACTTGAAACGTCAATATTATTATAATTAGCATAGCAAACTGCAAAATATGCAGAAACAAAACAAAGTGTCAGACTTAAAAAAGCCCAAAATATCAATATCTTCCAAAATTTATTTTGCATTATAATAACATATATATTTATTTATGTTTTCATTATACTACGAATTAAATTAAAATCAACAATAAACAAATAAAAATAAATTATATTTTCTCTATTGCAATCTCATTCTTATGATATAGGATAATATATATGTGCGTCATTCCTATAGCACTGGTATAGCAAACAAACAGGAGATTAATATGATAATAGAAGCATTCAAAACAGATAAACAAAAGAAAAGAGCAAGGCTAATAAACTCATTAGAGACATCAATTGTTAATATTTTAAGCTCGTTCCCAATGAAGATATTATATTCGATTACTCTAATTGCATTGCTAACAGCAGTAGACAGCACAAAAGAAACAAACCAAACACAAACAAACCAGATAGAACAAAGACAATGAAAATTGTCTTTTTATTTTAAAGCCAGTAGCACACGAATAACATTTAAATATCAACTAAATAGCAGTGGTGTGATATACCAGTAGCACACTTATGCTATATTTTTTATTATTTTTGCTTGACAAATAAATATTGTGTATTACAATGAACATATAAACAAAATAATATAGGAGATTAAAATGAAAACATTAAAAATCACAATTAGAGAAAAAATTGCATTAGTATTGTTTTTAGCTGTAATTGGTTCAATCACAACTTCAACCGCTGCAAAGTCTCACCTTCCATTAGCATACGCAGCAATAAAAACAAGCAACTATCCAATGTCATTTACAACAGCATTAAAGGTTGACTTGGATATTATTTCAGTAGAAGAAATGAGAGAGTTAAATATTGCAAAATCAACGTTAAACATGAAGATGTAATGGAGGTATAAAAAATAAATAGTCAATCACAAATTAACTTTGAAACCAAAATAGCCCCGCAAGGGGTTTTTTATTCTGTCCAGCTTTTATTTATCTTAATTCGTGGTATAATATATATTAACCAACAAATACGCATAAGATGAATACAGAAAATAAGAATATCACGACTTCTGCAATATCACTCTACCTATCATTAACTCTTCTTTTTATAGAAGTAATAATGATTAAAGATAATCTATTAGCCATGTCGATTAATGATGTTTTGCTTCCAGCGAAAGGAACTATGGCAATAACAGCACTTACAACAATTGGCATTATTGGAACGTTCTTTTTCTTAAAGAACAAAAATCACAGAGCAGTAATAAATCTTTTTATTACGATAACATTTTCTACTGCAATATATTTTTCAATGGGGATACTTTCAAATGCCTTACCGACCAACTAAAAGCAGGAGAAAAATTAGACTAATGCAGGAATACGCAATAATAACAATCGCAGTAATAATTGCATACTATACGATAAAAAATATTTCTTAAACGATTACATAACCAACCATGAAATAATTAAAATCAATATACAAATAAAAACAACAAGGGAACGAAAATGAGCCTTATAGATAAAGAGTTAAATAAATATCAAGAGACAGCAAAGCGATTAATAACTGGAAATATAACAAAAATAAAGTTTTCCTTTGAAGAAATGGAGTATGCGTGCATAGCCTACGCAGAAGAAATAAAAAACAATAATTCATATATTTCGGTAGAAATACTCAATGCTTCTGATGAAAACCTTACAATCAAAGCTGGTGTAGATATATTTGAAATACCTACTCTTGAAATGTTCTTCACCATGAAGAACTTGAACAGAAAAGAATTAGAACTAATTCTAATGTCTAAAAATGAGGAAGCTTTCCTAACAAAGTTTTACTTCTTATAAAAGAAAAACACCTACTGGTGTTTTTTTAGTCATCAACCCATTCAGGTTCATTATCATCATAGAAGCTCTTTCTGTCGAAACCGCTTATGTCAGTTACTGGCTTATCAACTAAATCAGCATCATCAGCCGTGTTAGGTGTATCACCATTATTTGTTTCTTTTTTGTTCTCTTCGTTAGAAAAGTAAAAAACAATATCTGCAATATACTTTTTCCCGCTTGTATCTTTCTTTTCAAAAAATGAGTATGAAGCAAAAACCTTTTTATTCTGGATTGATTTTAGTGCATTTGTGAGGTTTGACTTTGACTTTTTGTCAAGCTTATTACCATTAAAAGCAAAACCTAATCCACGGCAAAAACCAGCGAAATCAACTCTTAACGCTTTGGTTTTAAACTTGCTGCCTTCAAAAAATAATTCAATCTTGTCTTCAAGCTGAACCTTTGATGATGGTTTGTTTAGCTCATATGGTATCACATACCCACCATCAGACTTGTAAATAGAAAAGAAATCTGGAACTAAATTAACTACAAATTCCATATTATCAATTCTACTTCTGTTGTAGCTTGAAATAAACCTTGAAGAAACATCAACGTCTTTTTGAGAATAAGACAAATCTATTGTGTTATGTCTTTCAAGACTTTTGTGAAGTTTTTCAGCTTCTACCCTATTTGAATTCTTTGTTGTCTTATCTTTAAAATACATAAAGTTTGAAACAGAGAATTTAACAGTCAAAGACTTTGTTGTTATAGCCAAATGCAACAAGAAACAGAAAACCAACAAATCATAATCAATACTCAAATCGCAAGCTGTAAACTTGATATTTGTGTAGCTCATGTAATCATATGGGCCAATAGTGTTAACTGATTTAGCAAGGTCTTCTTTGCTTTCAAAGCCGTTGAATGTTCTGCATGGCTTATAAAGGCCGATATTTGCTATCACGCGGGCTAAAGGAAAAACACTTTGAAGGTCTGGATAGAATTTTATCAATCTGTCGAATAAAGCATTTAGCTCTGATGATGTATTTGCTAAAAACTCCCCTTCCATAATTTTTAATTCATTCATTATAATATCTCTTGTTATACTGTCATTATACTACGCGGTAAACAATAAATCAAGAGATATAACATATTTATTTATAAATGTGTGGCCGCATTTGTTGCCACACATGGATATTTATAATATTTTTATGTTCATTTTTTTCATTAAATAAAGGATATTTTTTGAACTTGCATGATCGAACGGAACCTTTTGCATGATCGAACGGAACCTTTTGCATGATCGAACGGAACCTTTTGCATGATCGAACGGAACCTTTTTATAAAAATACCCCGATTTTTTGGCGTAAAATCAAGGTTTTTAGATGTTGAGTTTCCATTATATTTATTATATATATTATTCTGATTATATAAGGGAAGGAACAACCACCCCTACCCTATATATTTTGTCGAACAAATCCAGATTATTTTTTCAGATAGCTATTCCAAGCATTTTTTTCAACCCTACCATTCATATTGTAGTTCATTGAACTTCCAGAACCAAAAGCATAAACTGATTTTATATTTTCCATTTGCTGCTGAACAGACGTAATCGTTTTTGTTGCAACCCAAGCATTTAATATAATCGCAACACCGATTAACACCAAGGTGCTCAAAATTCCAGAAATTGAGTTATTATCCATTCCAAACATTGATATATTTTCCTGAATTATTTCAAGAATATCATCGAGTTGAATTGCAATAATATATATAACAACAAAAATAGTTATGAATTTGAAAATCATAAAGAACAAATCAAGGAACAGATAAACAAGAACAGATAATCTTTCTAAAACACTGTCTATCCAATTACCATCTTCGTTTTTCCACATATCAACAACAATCATTATAGGTATTGTCGTGTAGCATCTTAAAACCAATAATCCGAATGCCTTACAATCTAAAATGAATTTCTTTATAGGCTCAAAAAGAAGAACAAGACATACTGCAAAAACAACACAGAAAACTGCATATATTGCAGATACAATAATACCAAGATATTTTTCAGCGGTTATGATTTTTGTATTTGGTATCTCGCTATCAGATTTAGTGCCAAAAGGCTCAATCATTTTTTTAACAAATTTCAATCCAATAGTTGACGTTAGTGACTGATAAGCAAGTGTTTTAGCTGAATAAAACATTGATGATAGAACGTTGAAATCTCTATCTTTGCTTTTGTTAACGCCAATACTTGATAAATATCCACCACCTATATTTTCAGCGAGTGTGTATTTTATTGAATTTAGACTTCCAATCTTGTCTTTATTAGTGTATTCATCAATAACTTGAAATGCTCGTAACGACTGTTTTAGATTTTTTGCACCGCCTTTCTCAACAAGTTCTTCTTTCTTAAATTGCGTTTCAGCCTCACTAAATTGTATTGTTCCAACATAGTTAGCTTTGTAATTTAAAACACTCCCTGCCGCTTCTTTTAGCTTTGCAACAGTCTCATGCTCATTTATTAGGATTATTACTATATCAAAAAAGGTAACGTTCATTGGCTTTATTTCAACGTTAGCAGTAGCTTTTATTTCAGCAGCTTTATTACCATTTTCTATTACTTTTTCTATCTGCTGAATGGAATTAATCAATTCATCATAGCTAACTACTTTTCCAGTTACTATAGCCTTTCCATTTCCGTTAACGGAAAATTTCTTTGTGTAAGGGTTATAATCAGCACAATTTTTACCGTCAGCGAAATCTGTAAAATCCTTATTTATTCTTGCTGATTTGTTGCATGTATATGTGTCAAGCTTATAAGCAAAATCAAGCAGCAACGGGTTTAAATCGTCCATAACGTCAGCAATGTGAGAACTTTGTTCATCGAAGCTAACTACCCCGCTTGAAATGTCTTGTGTTCCTTCTAACTCTAACGCACAAAGTCTTAAAACTTGTAATTCTTTTGAATTCCAGTAGCCTTTTAGATTATCATCAAAAGCCATTTTTTCATTTAAGCACTTTGTAAAATCACCTTCTTTAAATACATTGTTACCATCAAAAGATTTAGAATAAACAAAATCTTTTTCAGTTCGATATTCAAAATATGCTATTTTAAGTATTCCATTAATGAATTCGCTATCTGGCTTTGAATATTCATCTATAAAAGAAGCAATGCTTTCAGCACTTTCACTAAAATTTTTGTAGGCAGATACAACCTTGTAAGAAAATGACTCAACCGACTGTGTTGCAGCCAAAATAACGATTGAGCATGTAATTAAATAAACAGAGACAACGCCTATAGTAGATAATAATTTAAAACCTAATTCCTTTGCCTTTACTTTAAGCTCACTCATTTTGTCTTTGTGACTAAATGCAACCTTTGCCAAAAAAACAATTACAACAAATGTGAATATATATAACAATGGCTGAACATTATATAAGAACTCAGCAACAGCATGAGTTACAATATCTGTAAATTTATCACCAGAATTAAGTAAGTATATACTTCCATTTTTCATTGCTTCCAATAGACTATAGATACTCCCTACTTTATCGCCTGTTAATGCGTTCTTTGTTTTATTTACGATTATATTTGTATTGCTTATGTTTTCTTGACACTGACTTGAAAGCTCTTCATTGTAATCAACGCTTCCAGTGTAAAACATACAGTCATCTGCAATAGCATTAGAAGACAAAATAAGCAGAATTACAGAAAGTGCAAATGATTTTAAAATATTCATTTTACACCATCCATAATAATTTTTATTGTGTTTGATGCCCAGTCAACAGTGTGCGGCAAGTCAACAATCAACGCAGCACATATTAACCTTATAATTGTTGCTGCGTATCCGCCGCTTTTTGTGCCTGAAACACAAATTGACCATAGGGTAAAAAGTTGATGACAAAAAATAAAGAATGATAAAAGCTGTATTAGTGAAATTACCTTCTTGAATTTTGCATAAAATGTATCCCACCCATTCTTATTTTCTGCATTCTTTGTAATTTTTTCTTTAAGCTCCCCGGTCAATCCAGAATTTTTATCGTCCCATGCGATACACTTACCTAATTCAGAGCTATTAACACTACAGTTAACATTGCTTACTAACCCTAATGTGTTTGGTATATTTATAAGGAGGCCAGCAAATAATAGGCTATATATTAGTTTTTTTGGTTCTGGCAATTGCGTATTAAGTGAACGAACGTAAGAAACTCCACCATACACAATCACCAACAATGCAAGCATTCCGCAAATGCCCACCCCGAGGGAAAAGCCGTTGCTAACTATTGTTTCAATATCATTGCTGCCTGAAATCTTAGCGTATGATATTCCGTGTTTGTTCGCCCAGCTTGTTACATCAATGGTCTTGTATGTTTTAGCAGAAGCTTTTGTAGCTGCTAATACTGGCTCTACAAAAACGAGAAGTAGAAAAAACAAACAAAATAATTTTTTAAATAATCTCATAGTAAATAATAAGTTTCGTATACTTATTATACCACGAATTAAATTAAATTGAAGGCATTAGATGCAAAATAATAAATAACCATTATTAAAAGAGCAAACAGGAAAATAAAAAACTTTGAATGTATAAGTCCTTTGTTTTTCTTTTCTTTGAAACTAAAATACTTGTAATCTTCAATCGCTGTTTTTGCGAGTTTTTTTGAACCAAGTTTAGCAAGCTTGTGTATGGATATTTCTTTTTCTTCTATTATTTTCAAAACAGTTCTTAATCTATCAAGCTCAAAATCCTTAAATTCACCTGAATACTTATCTCTTGTGCTATCGAAGAACTCAACCAAATTATCTAATTGCTCATTCAAATCAGCATCAACAATAAATTCATGAACCAAATCATGCGTTATTCTGTTTTGTATATAGTATTCGAACTTTTCATGGTATTTTCTACCAAGATTGAACATCACAATTGAATTATATTTTTCAGTTGGATTTTGCGGTCTTAAATAAGGTCTATAAGCAAAGAATGAAATATATTTTGCTATGTTAACAATCGGCCTTGCTTTACCGTCCAGCTTTTTATCGAAGTATTCATATATGAATGCCATAATTAAAATAAATGTTATTTGAAAATATTATATCACAAATAAAAAAAGTCGCAATTGCGACTTTATTTGTTCAGCTTGTTCTTTACAAAGAATTTATATGCTTTTTCAAAATCAGATAAACTATATATTAGTTTACCGTTATATGTAAAACCTTTAGGTTGAATACCTAACATTTTCAAGCCTTCATTAAGCCTGTAAAGTGTGGTCTGAACTGATATACCTTCTTTCTCAGCTTTATTCCTTGAAAAAAGCTTTTTATAAGACAGTGATGGATTTTTCTGAACAAGCTTTAACTCAGTGTATCTGTATGCTGTTCCGGTAAAGCCGCTTTCTTTGAGTTTATCAATGTAATCCTTTATGTGCTTATCTCTTATCAATATAAGCTCACACTTATTATAATAATTTAGCTTGCCAATTGTTTTTACTGGCTTTACGTCAAACTTGCAGATTAGGTTTGTTATGTCGTAATCAAATAAATTACGAAATTCACTCTTTGTAATCAGTAAATCACTTTCGCCAATCTCACTTTTTCTTTGTGTATGAACCATTCTTCACTCCTTTCTTGTATGGCATGCTTGAAAACTTTTTTGAATAATATATTGAAGCTGAAACGAATAAAGTAATCAAAACAACTTCAATCCTTAAATTAGACATTAATGTTGGTATTGTTGATTTATGGTGTATTCCGTCTATGTAAAAACTTAACCCGAGAACAGCAAATAGAACAAACACTCCAATATTTATTTTCAAGTAAAGCTTGATAAAACTTCTAACTGAATTATTGGTCAAAAACATGAATAATGATTTAACCCTTTCAGCTAAGTATATGAACGGGCCTACCAATATGAAAAAAATAGTATACGTTATTCTTCTAAATATCTCAGGCATAGAATTATAAACCCTGTAAAATAACTCCATACTTCTCCTTTATTTGTTTATATGAATTCATTATACCATGAATTAAGATAAATAATAGAGCAAGCATAAAATAAAGCACTCATAAGAGTGCATTTATTTAATTAGGTTTATCAGGTTGTTGGCCTTTTCCTAAATCTTTAAATTCAACTTCTGATTTAGTAACTTCATCCCTTGCTTTCTTTAAAGCATCAAGATTTTGTTTTTTCTCACCAAATTTTTCCTCATAAGCCTTTTGAATGGGCTTATAAAGTTTGTCAGCAGCTTCTTTTGTGCCAGTCTCAATAGATTTAACAACGGCTGTTGTTGCACCCATGGACGCTATTTGTTGATTAGTCTTATCAAATAAACCTTGGTCTTTAAATAGCTTATCGCTTCCAATTTCAAAAGCTCTTAAAAATTCAGGTAGAACGCGAGTGCCTACACTATAAAACTCTTTCACAATAAAGAATATTGCTATTGATATTCCAAATATGAAAACGAGCATGGAAATTCCCATTGTCATTTGCCCGCCGCCCATAATCACCAATGGAATAAGAATTGTCGAAGATGGAATGCTTAAAAAGCCAACTGTAATCTTAAACACAAATGTTAATACTGAGAAAGACAGTATCAATCCAACAAGTTTTTTGAAACCATCTTTTGTATTCCTAAATTTATCATCGAATATATCAAGCAAGAACATTAACTTCATTGTTATTGAAGTGAATAATGCAAATAAAACAACTATTGTTCCGATTACACCAAAAAATGAAATATCAACCAATGCAGGGACAACGTAACCTTGTGTTACTCCCATCGTAAACATACCCATACACGGCAAATAGAACATATCAGCAGCAATCTTGACAACCGCAATTGCACCTTTAACTATGAAGCCGCCAAAGCTTGCTAATGGAGATAGTTTTTTACCTATTCCACCAAATTTTTGAGCAAGCTTTTCAAAGTTAACAGTTTCAAATGCTGTATTTATTGTTGCGATAGTTGCCAAGCACATAAATCCTTTTGAAGCCATTTGCTTACCGCTAAAAATACTGTATTCATAGATTGTTGGAGTTTCATTAGCACAACCAAGATTTTTAAGACAGGCAACTGAACCTTCATAAATATCTTCATCTTTATTTAGTCCTATACCAAATCTAATTATATCGGGGAAACCACCATAAATCATATTATTAAATCTATTGGTGATTCTTGACATAATGCTTTCACTTTGAGAGTTAGCAGCAGCATTTATATTTGAAACAGATGACATATTTGACTTACCAAAGAACAAATCAATATTTGGTTTGCCCATGATTTTTCTTATATTGTTTCTGTAATCTTCTTCTTTTTCAGTCAAATCTTCACTGGCATCACCAAATACGGCATCTTCATCAAAAAGAGATAGGTAATCAATTGCTTTTGATGAAATATTGAAGTTATCACCAATTGAGCTTTCAATTATTTGTGCTGCACTATTCATATTTCCAGCTAAATATTTTGATGAAGCCGGAGCAGCGGCAGTTCCAATTGCAGCAATACGCAATTGTTTTACAGTGTTAGATGTTTCGTTAATCAAATTTAAACTATAAGCAGCATCAGCTTGTGCTTTATTTATGCTATTGAAAATTATATTTAATGCTATTTTAGATGAATTCATATCAGCAGCAGCATTTTTAATTTTTTCAGCTTCGCTTTGGTAGTATCCAAGACTTGTAAAACTTCCATTTCCTATAATTACGCATTCAGCATAAAAATCATCAGAAAAGTTCTTGAAGTTATTACTATATGAATTAAGTTTGGCAATTGTCTGTCTATTTAATTCAATGTATTTCTTTGATTTGTTAGAGCAAAGGAAATCTAATCCACCAATAGCGGATTTCTCAAAAGTGGAATTATTGAACAATGAAGTGATTTCACCAGCAGCACCCTTTTGTGAGCTTGCATTCATTGCCATCGCAGCGGATATTCCAGCAACATAATCTATATCGCTGTATTCTTCCTTAAACTTTGCTGAAATAGTTTTTAATGCTTCAAGCTGTTCAGTGGTTGCATTTTTAGCAATGTATGAAAAATCAATTTTCTTATAGTCTTCTGTTCCAGCTAAAACAGATGGTCTAACTTTTGAATACACATCTTGATAAAGTGCTAACAGTGTGCTTTTTGGAACGCTCGCAGCAGCTTCGGCAAGAATTCTTTTTGTCACATTACTATTAACGTCAGTCATATCATTTCCTATGTCGGAGTTAGGGTTAACGCCGAATGAATAACTTAATAAAACTGACTTATGATTTTCTTTATCAGAGCTAAACCAACCATCATTTGTTTTTGACACAAGTGAAGTTGATACAGGCATCCTACCAGAAGGCCAATTTTCTCTTAATTGTTGTGAGATTTTTGGAGAACTAATATATAAACTTTCTTCTTCTGTTTCTGTGTTGTATCTTGTGTATTCGTAAACATATTTCGCAGCATTAGAAGGAGTAGTATAAGCAATGCTGTCCTCATTTCTATTTACAAGCAATTTTGCTGGTGCTGTTCGCAACTGAGCAATCTTTGCTTTTATTAAAGTTTCAGCTTCAACAGTATCTTGAAAAATATCATTGTGAGCAGATACAGAATATTTCAAATTTGAATTATTTATACTGACAACAAAGTTAACGTTACTTGCCGTGCTATATGCTTCTGATTTTAATATACCCCAGTAAGCTAATGGTTTAATACCAAATTCAAATATTATTAAGATACCAGCAAGCAATATCATTCTGAAAAATAAATCGCTTGCGTGCCCCATCATTATTAATGCTATTCCGAACATTAGGGAAACGAGCATAATAAGCATTATTACTTCAAACATGAGACTTGATAAATCACCAATGTATTCACCTACGAAAACAGCAACAGGTGAAAACTTGCAGTCACTCAAATTGAAATAACTTAATACGTCTTTATATTGTGTCAAATCACTTGCAACAGCTAATGACTGTAAAACCTGATTTTGGCAAATCAAAAAAGGTTCAGCATCAGCAGCATAAGTTGCCTTGCTTTTCGTATTCAGTTCAAAGATTTTTTGTCTTGTATCACCTGCAAGTGACACACCAGAACTTTCAGCAGAATACGCACTTCCAATTACTGAAAATGCGAGTGTGAAAAACACGAAAAATGATAACCATATTTTTGTTATTTTTGCTTTCATTTTATTCCTCAATTATTTGATTATCTTTATCTTCATTTTCCTCATTATTTTTAATGTCATCTTTTTCAGAATTCGCCATAGCTATATTCTTGAAATAATAGACAGTAAAGTAAGTCAAAACAATTCCGGCCATGAACGCCATTAAAAAGCCAGAAACGTTTATTTTGAAAAACGGATACAAAGCCAAATATTCAACAAGGAATAACCAAGTTAAATATGTTTTGAATTGATATTTTTTGGTAGAGACTATTTCAGCAAATATTTGCTTCTTAAAATCGACCATAAGAATTACAGAAACATAGACAATCAACGTATAAAAAACAGTTGAGAATGTTTCCATTAATGCAGTTGAAAAACCAGAGAAGGCAAGCTTGAAAGCGAAGGTTATTGCAAAAACTAAACTTATGAATTTTGAAGCTTGATATTTTGCGTTTAACTCCAAGATTGTTTTTAATAAACTCATATATACCTTTTGTAATTATATGTAATCATTATACCACGAATTAAAATAATTAAAAGTCGCACGATGGAAATATTATAAATAATCAAAATATGTGTGGCCGCATTTGTTGACACGCTATTTTAACATGGTATTATTATAAGTAATAAAACAGCAAAGGTATTAAAATGATTAGAACAAGAAAACAACAAATTAGAGATGCACTTGATGAAGCTGCAATTATTCTAAGTACCAATTGCGAAAGGCAAAAAATATTCGCAAACAAAATGAAGACATTTGTAATAACACAAGATAAGCGTTCATTTAATGACGCATTAAATGTTATTAAAGAAAATAATGTTTATTCCGAAACACATATGATTGACCTTTCAGCATATGAATACGACAAGGCTTATATATCGTTTACAAAAAGAGAAGTATGGAAAGAAGTAAATAGACTTGGAAAATTACAATCCATAAGGGCAATTCTATTAACAGATACATACACAGTTATAAATGACGTTTTCTTTGATAGTTCAGTTTTAGAGGTTTACAAATTGGCGGATGGGCCTGAAAAGTTTTTTAGATTTTACGAAAAAAGAAATGAATACAGAATTGTTATCAGTATTGTAAGGAATGGGAAAGTTATGGAAGAAATACTAACAAATAATTCAAGCATAACAGCAATATACTCAAACAAACCATTTGAGTTTAGAGATAGGATAGGAAATGAGGTAAACAGCAATAGATTATCAGTAACAAACCCAATGATAAATTTTGAGAATTACAACTTCGTATGCCGCTTCAACGAGAAAAATGAAGAGAATAAATTATTGGTAGATATGTATACTGTATAAGAAAAAATACGCAATTTAGGTTGCGTTTTTTATTGCCAGAAAAATAACAAGCAAAACCATTCTCTAACAAAATCACCAGAAAAAAGATTTTCAAAAATCAGCTTTACCATTACACCACTCCCCTACCCTTCCAGCCTTGCCGTTCCTTGCCTTGTTTCCGTTGACCACTACCAAAGACACCCCATCTACGCCAAGCCTGCTATGCACGCTTTATGTGTGTCCCCTGCACTTCCTTTGGGGTTACTCCCCCCATTCCCCACATTTTTCAAAAGACCCCAAAACGACGCTTGAAATCAGTTACTCCCCTTTTCCTTAACGTCTTAGAAAACAAAACAAGCAAGATAGTGTTTTGGTGGAGTAACCCCACTAAAACGTTCCTAACGCCTTCCAGTTGTTTACTTAAAGTTTACTAAATTGAATTAAAAAATATATGTGATATAATAAATACAAGAACAAAATAAATTAAATATGTCAAAAAAAGAAGATAGTGACACTATAATAATTAAATCTTTGCTTGCAGCATCAATATTCATATGTTTTTCCATTGCGAATAAAGACCATAAAAATGAGTATCATCAGCAAAGAACTTACGAATTAATTGATACGAAGAAATTTAAAACCAAGAACCCTGATAGGGAAAATTCAATTGACTGGAATGATTTAGAAACAAGTGAAGAACTATTTAAACACATAATTGAAAAATCAAAGAAAGAACAAAAACAAAAGGAGAAACCATGAATGATATAAAAATAAATAATTTTCTATTTGGTGAAACATCATATCAGTATGATGCTTTATCATTATCGAAAATAAAAGACCATGTTGATAAATGTCAAAAACAAATATCAAACTACACAAAGGAGTTGAGCAAGCTTTTTGAAAAAGCAGGTAAAGCCGAATACATAGAAAAGGATTTGGAGAAGAAAGCAGCTATTCAAGAAAAAATTGATGAAATCGTTTCAAAAAATGAAACTCTAAAATCAAATGTCTTATCTCTATTGGTGGCAGAAAAAGACATTAAGAAATATCTTGAAAGTAGAGATAAAGAAGAAGAGAAAAAAGCGGCTCAACAAAAAATGATTATTAAGAAAACAACAATAAAAAATCAGTTGACGGAAAAGTTAGATGACTTAACAGATATTATTTTCCAGCTTCAAGAAAAAGATAAATCTTATACCGTGGCAAAGTTCATTAGAGAACTTAAAAGCAAATAAATATTTTGAAGGTTCCAAACCTTCAAAGCCAAATTTACAACAACAAAAGGACTTATGAAATACAATATCATTGGTAAAGCTGAACTATCAAATCAGTCAGTTAAAATTCTTCATTTCCTTAATGGTGAAAAGTTTACTTTCACTAACGCGAAAAATAAACCAACCAAAAGAAAAGAGAAAGATAGGTCAAGGCTTTACAGTGAAGAAGCTATATCTATTTTCAAGTCTATTTCAAGCCGTTATGGAATTAAACAACAAGAGCTTTTCAGAAAGGCTATTAAAGGTGAAGAGCTTGTAAGAGTTGACAAAACAGATAAGGAATTTAAGACAATTTCAAATGCTCTTGGTAAGAACATCAATCAAGTTCTCGACCTTCTGGAATGGGCCGAAAAGCACAAAGAAAAAAACAAAGAATTCTCACAAGTTTTCGCTTTGCAATCTGGCAAAATAAATGCCATTTCAGCTTGCCAAGAATTAGCAAAAACATTACAAGATTTAAGTAGAAAAATTAATAGCATTGAAAAGAAAAAGGTTGAAGATAATGACAACGAAATATTCAAACTTTTTGATAGTCTTTTGGTAATAGATACAAAACCAAAAACCAGTGATAAAGAGCGTGGTTCACGCTCAAAAAAGAGAGCAAAAATAATGCTCACAGATAGCCTTTACCAGCTATGGGAAAGCAAGTCTATACATCTATTTGAAAACCATCTTTACTATATAGATGAAGACAATTTAGGAAAGAAACATAATATGAGTTCAGCACTCATAAATTTAGTAAGAGACATTGAAAGGATAATAATAACACTTGGCATAAAACCAACAGCAATTATAAGCTTTAGAAAGGTTGCCAATTCATTCAATGAAACAGTGAAATCTTGCAACATAGAAAGAATTAAAAATAGCTCTTTTGACTTAAAGGAATTGTATAAGTCTATGCTTGAATTATACAGAGAATTTGATAAAATATTAAGTATGGGAGGAAACAAATTATGAATAAAGAAATATATGAAAAATTCATTGAAACTTGTGAAGAATTGATAAACGAAAACATAGTTGAAGCAACAAATGGTAATAGAAGAAATGGCAGGTTAAGAAGATTTAAAATAGCCTACAAGGATTTTTGCAACAACTATGGTAAAGCACCAGAAAATAGAAGCCCTTCAAATACAGGAAGAACACTTGAAGATAGACTATTAAACAGAAATAAAAACTCATTTGAAGACACATTAAATAGCTATAAAGCAGAAAATGGACTTGATTTAATAAAAGAAAATCCTGAACTTTTTTTGAAATGCTTTATGGGAAGAACAACACAACTTTATTATGAATTTTTGAAGAGTAAGAACGAAGAAAGTTTATATGTTGCTGAACTTCTAAACAGTGATTTTTCAGGAGATAAAGCAAGATATAATTTAGTTTCATTTGATAACAGTAAATCCGATAACTGTTTTAATTTTGGTGGTGCTGGCTGGATTGTAAAAGAAAATGCAATTTACTTATTTAACGCCGACAATGAAACAAAAATTCTAAGCCTAAATACAATTAATGGAAATGTTTTATCCTTGAACGAAATCACTAAAAATGAAGAACGTGATGAAAAAACATCAGCAACAAGACTTATTTATACAGACAAGAAAACAAATTCATTGAATGAAATAAGTATTTTTAACTCAATAAATTCTGCCGGTGAGCTTCCAAGAAAACCTGCAAAGTTCCACAAGAAATATGAAGAAGGCGAAAGTATAACTATTGATGGTATTTGGTTCCCTGTTGAAGATGGAATACAAGAAATTCTTGAAGCTCTTTATAGCGATAAGAACATAATAGAGAACAAGCCAGTTAAGAAAACACCAAAACCAAAATCAACATCTAAACCAAAAATATAAGGCACCTAAAGGGTGCTTTTTTATTGCAATTTAATTGTTAAAATTTATATACATGGTATAATTGAATAGAGAACAAAATTATTCAATCATGGCAATAGTTAAATTTAGAAGAACAAAGAACAAATCAAAAGAAGTCGAATATAGACAAGAAACAGAAAATACCGAATTTGGCAGAACTTCATTTAAATCCGCAAAGGATATTGCAAATTATTATTTCTACTTAAACAAAATGAAGGAATATATTTATTCATCAAAATCACCTTATGCCGATATTGTTGATGAATTCACAAGAATGAAACTCATAGTTCAAGATGTTATTCCAGAAGAGCTTTTGCCTTACAACTTCTTACACCTGCCAGAAACTGAATATAACAACAAATTAAGACAAGTTGCTGAACTATATGCTGAAAAAGTAGCAGCACATAATGAGTATTGGAGAAACATGAATGGCGAAAAATCAACAATTGAACAGAAAGAGTTAATATTCAGTTTTGCTTATAGTGAAATGCAAGGGTTGAATTTTGAACAGGTTAAAGAAAGAGTTCATCAATATGTTGATAAATTCACAAGCCTTTATGTAGGTAAAAACTGGAACACAAGAATTCCACACTTACAAATTCACGCAAAACCTAATGGAATTGTTGACGCTCATTTATTATTGGCTTATTACGATGATGAAGGGAAAAAGATAAGAGAGTTTGCCAGTAGCTCGGATTTAGAAAACAAGTCAAACATAATGTATGAATTGGAAAATAGCGGTCAATTCCCTTGGATTGAAAAGGTAATAACAAAATCTTGGATAGAACAAGGCAGGCTTACAAAGCATGATGAAGTGCAAGAAGAAGTGAAGAAAATAAAAGAAATTCTTGCAAAAAATCCTTTAAATCCAGAAAAGACACACAGAGATTTAATCACTGCTGGGATTAAAATAACAGGACATAGAAAAGGTGCAACAACCGGCTTTATTTCTGTTGACTTTAAAGGTAAGAAATTCATTGTAAATGGAGATTTTGATAGTGAACTTAATGTGAAGCTGAATAGTTATTTGGAAAGAAAAGAATTCAACGAAAAAAACAAAGGTGTTAAGGTTGATGAAGTCACTGAAAAGCTCATAACCATAATTCAAAACAATAAAGGAAATAGCCTTGAACAATTGAATAAAGAACTACTCAATGAAGGTATATGTATTAAATTAAATCCTAATAAGCAAAAGGAAATCAGGGGAATTAGCTTTGACTTTGGGAATGGCACAAAAATAAAATCAAGTAGAATTTCACAATTCAGCATTACTGATTTCAAAATCTCAAATACAACGTATCAAAATCTTATTGTCGAAAACGAAAAATTCAATCAAGTCATAACTGAGGTTAAATTTAATGGATTTTCAAATCACATAGGATACGCAGCTATTGGCGATGATGAAGAAAACAGCGATAAGAAAAAGAAAAGAAATGTCTATGCAGAATGGAAAATGAGAAAAGGTGAAAGTCTTTATTCTTTTCAGAAAAGAATGAGAGAAAGCAATAATAAACGTGCTTTATTTGCTCTTAGTCAATATGAAATCCCTTCACCATTTAGCAATCTTGTTTATCATAACTACAACGGCAGAAAAAAACTCATTGCTCAAATGATTAATGATAAGAGTGTAAAGGTTTTTAATGGAAATAAATCATCAATTAAAGCAGCTTTACAGATATTGCATGCTAACAACAGATTAGATGAAAATGAAATCAACCATGGATATAAACATTTTGTTGAGATTTCAAGCACAAATCTTGAAGCACTGAACCGTGCTTGGCTTGAAGCAAAGCTTTTGGGTTATGAACCAATAGTAAAAATCAAGGGAAGTAATCAAGAATTTAAACCTACTATCTCAACACTTGAAGAGTATGAAAAAGAGATTTCCACACGAAGAATTAAGCACAGAAAAGAAAATCTTGAAAACATAATGGAGTATTTCAACAATCAAATAGACACAATGAAAGTGAAGATTTCTTGCTTCTCAAACCTTGGTAATGAGATTGACCGTTCAGCAATCGCACTTGCTTACCTTGATGCACACAAGATTGGCTTTGCATCAGAGCTTCTTTTCAACCCACCTAACACACACAGGAAGAGCCGCAACAGGTTGCTACTCACTGACCTTGCCGAGAACTACAAGCTACTACTGGCAACGGCCAGAAACGAGATACCGGGTGATTTTGAAGGCTTCAAGGCAGCGTTAGATAAGCAGCTTGGCAAGGTGCCTGTAACGCTCAAAAATGAGGTTTCAGCACCAACCACACAACCAGTCGTGCCAATGGTTGACGTGCCGCAGACAGCAGCTAATGAGCCTACAAAGGAGGTTTCACCACCAGTCAAACCAAAGGTCAAATCCCCTACCCTTCCAGAAAAACCCAAGAAATAAAAAACTCCCGTCTGGGAGTTCTTTGTTTACATAGCAATCAGAAACTGAATTTTCTTGCATTTCTCTTCTTCTCTATATTTTCCTGTATTCTTCTTTCAACAGCAGAATATTCTTCCATAGTTATTTGTTTTTTATTACCACTTAATCTTTCAATTATTTTATTCATATCGCTTTGTGAAATCTTATCGCAACCAACAATCTCTTTAATCTGCTCACTAATTCTCGCACCACATTCTATACATTTTATAGCAAACTCATAATTCTTAAAGCTTATTATCATATCATCCATTGTTGAGTTGTATTTTCTTACGCTATCTAAAAACACCTTTGTTTCAGTCCTTAAACTTCTTTTATCATAAACATCACTAATTGTTTCATCAAGACAAGATATTATAGCCTTCAAGTCAATTAATGGCATATTTTTAATATAGTCAACGCTCATATTTTCAAAAAGTTCTTTTTTATCATTAACAACCAATGCGTATGATAAATCAAAGAAATAATCATTACCAAGTTTATCTAACATTGCCTTGGCAGGCTCATTTAAACCGTCAATACTTGCAAACTCAATAAATGTATCAAAAGCTTCACTCTTATCTGACTGACTATAAAGAATTTCAAGCTTTTTGCTTTCAAAAGGATTTAAAACATCAAGAACCTTTTCAAGCCTTGGATTATCTAAATACTTTTTATTCAAATCCTCAAAATCAATTTCACTATACTCATTGTCATATTCACTCAATGCAAACGCAATCGCCCCAACATTTTCTTCAAAATTATCGCTATTAATAAATTTTATGAATTTATTTTCAATTTGATTTGTTGTATTCATTTTATACCCTTAAATTATTATCTTATATGGTCATCTTAATATATTATAATATTTAGTCAATAGGCTTTTTAGTTTAATTCGTAGAAAAGTTAAAATGTCAAATCTGCAAATATTTTTATGCTGCACTTCAAATTATAATATTATATGGTAAAATAAGTATCATAGAACAATTTTAATTATACGGAGATATATATGAAAACAAAAATAACAATCGCTTTAATACTCTCAGTTTTAGCTTTTGCTGCAAACGCCCAGTATTCAATAAAAATGCAACTTCCAAAGGAAAATGTTGCCTTTAAACAATACTATGACAATATCGGTGCTAATCCCGATGATGACAACATGAATAGCAAAGACCCAGCATGCACAATTACACAAGCTGATTTAGACGTTTTTAACGGAAAATTATTAAGAGTCTTTGACGAAGAAGGCGGTTTATCTTGCGTTATTGATTACGCTGTTCCAGCAGCTACTTTTTCACCAGATTGTGTTGGAAATGAGCAAGCGACCGTTCAAGGGTTAGAACTATCAAATGCTGTTATTGCAAAGGGAGTTAAAGGTTTTGCTTCATTTGCTTACTTTGGCGAATGTAAATAACCATATAAAGTAAAAACAAAAAGCCGCTTATGCGGTTTTTTATTTGCCACTATAGAATTAAATAAATATTATGATATAATGTATATGAAAACATCATAAGGAAACTATGAAGCAAATTTTTATTCCAACATTATTATCTTTACTTACATGCACAGCTTTTGCTGGAACCTACTCAGTTAAAGTTCCATTAGAGATAGCACAAGGCGGAAGATTACCAAATAATTCAATCATTATTGGTGGTATCTCAACTGAACAGCCAACAAATCCGGGTGAAGAAGTTGAAGAAGAAACACCAGAAGATGAATTAGGATTAGAAAAAGCTTGCTTAACTGATGTGCGAGCTAATCTAAGCAATGATACATACGGTCCAACCCCATCCGTTTCATATTCAGTATCATATAAGTCAAAAGCTTGCAGCATCAACATAGTAAGCTTGGCAAAAGTCGTTCTTGTTGCAGAATATCAAAATATCTACAACAAAGTATTCTATGCGGGCTATATGGGAGAAGCTGAAAATGAAGGTTTATCAGTATATGCAAAGTTCAGTGATAATCCAACTACATTTTATTCAAGTGGGGGAATGACAACCACACACCTTTACAATGAATTAATGTGGCAAAAATGCTCAAACATATACAATTCAGCAAGAACTTATGCAGCAGGAAAAGACGTTACTTTATCAGTCGTTTATAATACAAACTATCTTGTAGATGACAATCAGATACCAAACTGTCAAATAACCGTTGAAGATAATGTTTATCCGACTGGAAGCTCTAACGAAGCAACACCAGAATATTTAGAAAACTGCGTAGTAAGAAATAACGTGCTGAATGATATTCACCATTACATACACGGAATTTCAAAACCATTAAATCTTTCATTCATTAAAGGTGATGTTAGATACAATCATGGTTGCTCAGGAAGTAACGTTTATCAAATGACACAACCTTCAAACTTTTGAAATAAATAAACCGCTTAGGCGGTTTTTATTTTATCATTGCACTTCAAATATGTTTAATTCGTGGAATAATGAGAATAACAACAACATATATAATCATGATTAAATACAACAGACAAGAAAATACAATTATATAAACATTCAAGTTTGAGCTTTTTAACACCATATTTTTAAATGTATCAATGGATAAAGAATGCAGGGATATTGTTTCAGATACAATGCAGAAGGCGTTCAATAATCAGCTTGGAGAATTCAAGGAAGACAATAGCAGAATAATAAGCATGAAGCTTATAAGCATTGGTATTGAAAAGAAATTTGTTTCCGGTCAGTTTATTGATATGGTGATTGCAAGATACAATGCGTTAACGTCAAAGAAATCTTATCCTAATTGGGAATTAGGATTTTTCATAGCAAAACTAAAATAACCGCTCAGGCGGTTTTTTTGTGCCCATAAAAAAACCCGGCTCAACTGGCCGGGCTTAACTTGCTGCACTCGCAGAACGAGCGGCAAGGATACTTGGAAGTTGGGAGGCTCAACGCCTTCTAACTGTTGCCAGTCTATCACACCCAGTAATCACGAACCAACGGAACTTCGCCACCAGCCGTAGGCCGTCTACCCTGCCCTATCAAGCAAGCGTGGCCGCTTTTGTGGACACACCAAGGCAACCAACGCCCAGTCATCGAGCACAGACAACCAGAAGGCCGACCGGCACCACTCCCGCAATCACGCCCGGTAGACCTTCACCATTTTCCATTACATAAGGCAAAAGGTCGTTAACTTGAAAATAAGTATTTATAGAGTATTATAATATATAAGCAACCAAAAGGAGATTTATGAAAATAACAAAATTACATGACATTGATATTGAAGACTTTGAAATTCAAGTAAGCAAAAGCAAAAAAGGAAGCAAGTGCATATTAATTGAATTTTCATCAAACGAATTTTGGGACGTTTTAATTGAGAAATATGGTTCTGCAATTTGTTGTTCTTACACCACCAAATCAAAGTCATACTCAAACTTAAAAGATGGTCAAGTTGATATTTCAACCTTAACTGATACTCAGGTTTTAAATCTAAAACAAAGTATATTCCAGAAATTAAGATATAACATCGCACAACAAAATAAAGAAAAAGAAAAGTCGATGCGTGAGAATATCAAAGCAAGTGCTGTTGAGAATGCAAAATATTCTTCCGTAAATAGTAAGCCTATATTCAATCTTGATGAACTTATTACAGAAGATAAAAAAGACACTGATTTTGGAGATTTTGATTTTGATGATGATGACTTTGATTTTACTGAGCTTGAAACAGTTAGCATGGAAGATAATGAGATTGATAATAAAATAAATGATTTAAGAAAGGAATTAACTTCTGCTGACAGGGAAATAAAAAACGATATAGAGAAGATAAAGGAGCTAACAGCAGAATGGCTAAAATTAGAAAAAAATCTTGTTGAGTTGAGAGGAACAATAGAAGACTTTAAGCGTATATTTAATGACGATGTTCTACACCATGCAGATTTACAAAGTAGAATTGTAGAATTAGAAACGAAGAGAAAGAAATGAAAACGCCCGCAAGGGCTTTTTTTGTGCCTGCAACTCAGAAACCTAACCAATATCTAAAGATAAAACTACCGTTCGTCGGTAAATTTAATGACCTATTAGAAAATCAAAAATCATATTTTCAGTTTACGCCACGATTTTATTATCCATAAATTCAAAAACAAAAATCAGATTTTCATTTCTAAGTTTTTCATAAAACAACGGCTATTGATTTAATTGTTTTAGATTGTATTATGGCGGGAAAATAAATGGAGATACCACAAGTGAGCATAAAGAAACTAACAGAAAAAATTAAAGACATTGTTACAAGCCAAGGATTATCAGAAGCTGAAATAATTAGGATTTCACTTTATACATTTATAGATTTCAGCCTTTTAATTTCGGCACAGGCTGTATGGTGTAACACTAAAAGCAATGAAGAATTAGCCATGCAAAAAATATTCGATGACTCCATTAATCAAAATATTGAAATTAGTATGAGTGTGCTTTTAGAAGCGTCACAGATGTATTTCAACCTTGTGAAACAGCACCCACCGTTCACAGACCTAATCTCTATGGTTTATGAAGAACTGGCGATTACAGACGGCCAAGCAAAGCAATTTGGACAGTATTTCACGCCAATTGACCTATCAAGGTGCATCGCTCAACTTGCAGCCATAGACACCATGGAGCGTGCCCGTATAGACCTTCCAGTGAGCATATGCGACCCCTGTTCAGGCTCGGGAAGTCTGGTAATGGCTCAACTTGAAATCATTCATAGTCAATCACCTGACCTTCTTCAATTCATATCAATTGTCATAAATGATATTGATGAAAAAGCATTAAGAGCAAACTGTTTACAGATTATGTCAAATTTGGGAGAGCACAGATTATATCTATATTCAGTTACAGCAACAATTTCAAATACGATAACTCAATACAAGAATAGTGGAAAACTATTTATGCTATATAAAGGTTTTGCAAAACTGACCGATGATAAATTGAAACTTGAAACGATATTATAATATGTTAAGATTTATATAAAGATTAATTATGGGTGGCTTGATATGTTCTATATAACAAAAGAAAGAGAGGAAAATAATTATAGGAAATACTTCGACGAACGTGGTAGAACATTATTTGAATATCTTGATGAAAATGAAAACTATGCAACAACAAGGGAAGCAATAAAAGCCCTTGTTATCAACCTTGATAATGAGGATTTTTTGAAAGAGTTCAAACTATCTATTAATTATGACAATCAAAGGCAAATAGCTAATAAACTTCAACAGTCAGTATTAAACACACATGCTTTCCTTGAAGATTTCATGCAGGCTTTCAATTACAACATTCAAGAAATTTACAGAACTAAAAATGGCTCGGCTGTAATGTCGCTGAACGGTCAATATTATTCCATTGAAAACTTTAATGACTTTACTAAATTTGAAAAATTGGAAGGAGTAAAAGAATTTCAGGGAATGGAATTTGATTTTTCTGACAGAGAAAGCGTAAAAATTCTTCTTGAAATAATGCTTGATGACAATACATCTTATCACAAAACAGAAAACATGGCGAAGCATCAAGCAATCAAATATGTTTCTAATCTGGTTAGAGACAACATTTATTACTTGCATAGTGGTGAAGTTTATGAATTTTTAAAAACATTTGATGTTAACGATAAGAGCTACACGAAAAGAGAATTTATAAACTTCTCAGCAGAAGCAAACGAATATGTTTCCTCAATAATAAGCAAGGTGATTCCTTATAATGGTCTAAGAATGGTTGCGGATTTGTGCGAACTTTCAAAAAAACAATTTCCAGAAAATCCAGCGACAACAGGTGAATTCTTAACTTCCATTGTAGATGAATATCAGATACATCATCGCCAGATTGATTTTTTAGAGCACGCAGCAGAAAAAATGGTAAGCAAAGGTCTTTGTGAAGCAAAAGACTTCGATATTAAAGAAATGAGAAAAAGAGCGGGTATATATAAATCGAAAGAAACTAAACAAAATAAAGCAAACTCAAAGAGAAATTGCATTTAATTAAATAACAATAACGGAGAAGACATGAAAAATCTAAATGAATTAAAATTTGATACCAATCAAAACACATCAATCACCATATTGAACTATCACTTCCAATATTCACTTGATGGCCATAGCGGCTTCTCAAACTTAATGAACACCAATGAGGTTGACTTATTAAGTGGCAGGAAAACAGGTAATGAGGTTTTTGTTAGCCATGGTGATGATAGTGATAGCAGAAAGTTCACAGTATTAAAGAATGAATATGAATTTCAAGACAGAGCGTCTATGAACGAAGTAATGCGAGATTTAAGGTCATGTAAAGAAGCTATTTATGCTGAAAACGAAGGTAAGAACTGCATTAAATATGCAATCATTGAACAGTTCTCTTTAACGAACGAATACTTGAAGCAGATACATGGCCAAAGAACAATGTATGTTAGCGACGAAATTAACAATATTTTCAAAGAAGTTGTTGGCCTCGACTTGCTAACACAAGAAGGTTTTAGCAATGACTTGAAAGTAAAAGATAAAATCACTTCGATAGCTGCTAATGAAATAAGAAATTCTATTGTATATGGAGAAGCATTAGCAACAGTCAAAATGCTTGACAGTAAAAGCGAAAATATCAATGAAATATTCTTGAATTCCTTCACTGAAAAACAAAGAGAAAAGTTACAAGGTGCTGACATTCAAGATTTAGCAAGGAAAATGAGATTAGACCGAAAGTCAGTTGATGACTTTATAAACGAACTTCCTATCACACATCACAACATCAAGACAGCGGTAAGGTTAAAAGAAAAGCAAAAAGTCAAAGAAATACAAAAACCGAAAATATAAACAAACCGGGTTAGCCCGGTATTTTTATGCGTCAATATTTAAAATATTAAATATTATGATATAATGTATTAAAACACTGGATATATTATGAAAAGAAAAATAGACATATACAGAGAATTCTTAAATCATTTAAGTCATGATTTTTTCAAGTATGGCTCAATAAACAAAAAAATAAAAGCATTGGAGATTGACGAAAGACTATGTGAGCACTTCGATAAATATTTCTATCTTTTGGATGACGGAATTGAAATTAGAATAGTTACTGACGAGCCTTCATCAATGGCTATTCAATATGTAGACGAAAGTGGCGAAAACATTTCTCACTTTACAATGCTTGGCTATTGGAACTCCAATAGCTATTCAACTGAATACATAAGCAAAGAAACGATATATTACGCCTTGGATAATAAAATTATTTCTAATAATGGCTCCATATTTAGAGAATATTGCTGGATTGTTGGCTTGTATGGTGATAATGACGACGCAATATACAATGAAACAAGAAAAAATCTATGGGGGGAAATAGCAACAGAAACTATATCGGAAAAAGACGATAACATATTCGTTTTAGATAAATCATCATTTAGGAAAATAGCAACTATTTTAACGTGCAGCAATGAAGATGTTATGTCAATATATCTTGGGAATACAAACAAATTTTCATTCAACACTGATACTTCACAGTATGACGGCCATATTGAAGTAATTTACATTAGTGATGCAAACTTCTTGATAAAACTTGAAGACAAGATAATTATCATAAGACAACAGGAAAATGATGACTTCCAATACCCTATATATGAGATAGTTGATACAACTAAAATCGACCTAAAATTTATTTTTAATGATGAAGAATATGGAGTTACAGAAGATGAATTCACAGTAATGACAATGCTATATACAGATGAACATTTCACAAATATAGACTACGAGACAAAAAAACCTATTTTTAATTTATATGAACTTCTTAATGAAAATCTTAAAATTAATGAAGAAATTATTGAGGAAGTTAGAATGCCAGATAAAATACTTAACAAACTATTATCGAGATTTGGAGTTAAACTATGATATTTAAAAAAATAGAAACCAAAATTGAAATGCCAGAAGACGAGATAATTAAATACGAAAGAATTTTAAACACTCTTTATTCTTCATATTCGAAGATTTATCTGAAACAAATAGAAAGCCACATAAACAAAATGAAGATTTCTACTAACGAAAAGTCTTCATTAATCAGTGAAGCTTGCGACCAGATGAACGCCTTCAAGTCTTCTATCCTTGCAATGAGCGTTCAGGAAAAGAGCGATTTGGCCGTTAAAAATAGTGCTTTTGAACTTAGCACCAACAATATAAAGCAGGCTGAAACCTACCTTTTAGAGCGTTACGCCACCTGCCCTATCAATCAGTTACAGAGTAGATTACTGGCTGATGAAAATTATAATCCTGCTCACAAGCTCGCAATATCATTGGTTGAAACGGCATCGAGATTTAAAAACAAATTTGATAAAGAATGCAATATATCAAGAAAGATAAAACCAAAATCTCTTAAAATAAATAATGAGATTAAACCAAAACTTAATATATAGAACCGTCAATTTAAGGCGGTTTTTTATTTTCTGGCCCATTGAAATTAGCAAATCTTAATATATAATATTATTTAAAGCATCATATTAACTACAACAAATGTAGACTAACTCCAAGCTCGCAACCATGCGTATACTAAAGGAGATTTTTAGATAAACAATAATATGAGGAAAATGAAATGAAAATATTGATTAACTTACACGATGACAATAGTGGGGAAAAAGAAGCTTTTGAGAAATTCATCAAGCAAATATTATCTAATGGCAACGTCAGCAACAATTTAGAATTTGACATACAAAATACAAATATATCTATTGAAAAACTCAAAGAAAGCAAAGAAAAGCAATTGGAACATATTGCAAATCTAAAACTTATGAAGAAACAAGTAGAAGAACTTAAAAGAGAAGTTAGTTCAACTATACTATCAAACTCAGAGCAAATAGCTAATTTGATGAATGAAACACTTTCAAATTTAGGGTTTAACAAGAAATTTGTTGAAAGCAAAATTGATGAAATTGAAAGCTTCACCAATTACAGAAAAAGTAACGGCTATTTCAAAAGTTCAGAACAAGAGCAGGTGTATTCAAAGCTTGGAGAAATAGAGAGCTACTTAAATAAATTCCCTGATTTAACTAATGAAGATTTAAAAGATTTCTGCAATCTTCACGCAAAGAAAATGTTCAGCATCCGATTTGATGAAGTTAGGGAAACGCTTAATAATTTTAAATTAAGCCAATCCGCTCTTAATGAATTACAATCAAAACCACCAAGCGTTACACAAGAGCTTGATAAAACCTCAAAACCAACTATTTAAAAATAACCGCTTATGCGGTTTTTTTATTATTGCTTATTTCAATTATTTTAATTCGTGGTATAATTAGATATAACCAACAATTATTTTATTAATATGAGGATACTAAAAAATCTTAATGCTAATGCCTTGAATGACATTACTATAATATCTGACAGCTTGATAAAAAACGCTGATGAATTAGATAAGTACGCAAAGAAAACGCCTGAAAATATTCACGCACTCAAAAAGCTTTCAAATATAGTTTCTATGCTCACAATGTTTAATGAGCATTATTTCTATGAAACAGAAAAAATAGAAATAGTTGTTAGAGATAAAATCCTTAAAAGCATTCAAGACTACAATAATGTAGAGCGTGCAGCTTTGCGAAAAACAAATATTGTTGGTGCAATAGTAAAACTTTGCAATGCTATCAATGAGCATCTTTATGGCGTCTTAACAGAAAGTAAAATAAAAGCCGGTAAAGTTCAGAAGTTAAAATTCTCAAAAGAACAAATTAAAACATTTAGAACTAAATTCTATGATGACTATAATAGGTATGTCAGGGACTGCAAAGAAAAGAACGATTATAAAAACTCAGTCTATTCTAAAAAAGCAGCAGCTATTTACAATATAGACATACAACATCAATCAAAAAGATTTAATGATAGCACTTCTAAATTTGAAACAACTAAGATTGGTAATTTAAAAGTTGACAAATTTGGAAATGATGAGCAATTGACAATTAGTTTAGGTCAATTGAACATAAATAAAGAATTTGAAAATTTAAACATAAGTATCTATAACGGTAAATTCTCAATTACTGGTGCTATTTTTGGACACGATGTAAATTTTGAGATTGGTAGAAATACAGTTGAACCTGTTCAGGTTACTACGAAAATTAGGCCAGCTATTGAGCCTAAACCAGCCGAACAGCTATCACAACCAAAGCCAAATGTTCCTGCATTTTCCGCGTCTTCAAGTGATACCACTGAAAAGAAACTTTTGGTGGACAAGCTAAATAAGATGGCAGAAGACGCAGCACAGGCACAAGCACAGGTTGAGCCTGAACCAATTCAGGAAGAAGAACAGGAAGCCCCTGAACACATCGAGAGCGACGACAGCGATAGCTACTCATATGAAGAAGCTGATGATGATGAACAGGATTTATTAGATGGTGTTGATGATGAAAAATAACAACAAGGAGAAAAATATGATAATCAAAAGAACAAACAGGAAAGAGTTATCGAAAATTGCGGATTTTCTTAAAAGTATTGACTGTTTAAAAAGCGATGAAGAGTATGTTACGGAAAAAGAAATTCAGAAAAATATAGAAAACTCTAAAAAAGCCAAGGGTAAGTAACCCTTGCTTTAACCAAATTAAACAACACAGGGGATTTATGGAAATAATTGAAAGAATTTTTGGAATAGTAACCGGCAAAAAGGATTTGAAGAATTCTAAAAGCGATATGACAAATAATAAAGAAGAATTGTCTTTTGATGAAATCAACAAAAATCATGATGAAGAAGAAAAACAAGACCAGATAGATTACTTTAGAAAAGAAGTAATAAAAGAGCTTGTGAAAATTTCATACCCCGAAACACATAGAATAATGGAAGATTGCTTTGGTGATATGCTTGACTTAAATAGAGATTTTATAATTGAAGGTCAAAGTAATTGGATTGATAAAAGAGATATAGCAAGAAAAAGCTTAACAGGTGAAGAATTAGACAAGGCAACCATAAGAGTTTATGAGTATGAAAAATCATACAAAGAAGAATTGTCGTCATATGTTGGGTTATACCAATCAGATAACATTGCTTGGGGATATTTAAAACTAAAAATGCAAAAAGAAAATGAGCGATTAATGGATTATTTTGTTCATACTGCTGATGTAGAAAAGAATTTTCCACATATTGAAACATTGCTCCAATTTTCCGACATTGTAAAACCAAGGTCAGCAGCAGCAATAAAAAATATACTTTCAAAAAAACCAGAATGTAAAAATCTAACGGTTACAGAATTTTTCAAAAACAAAGACAATGAACTAAAAGAAGCTGTATTTGATGAATTAAATTTGGAGTATTTTAAATATAAGAAAAAATTAGCTGAATATACAAGATGGCTATGTGCAAAAGTAAATAAGTACAAGGTAATTCTTGGCGAGAACATAAAACAAGACTTGATTTACAAAAGCCTTTATGAAACGTCGATTAGCGATTTGCCGACAGAAATAATAAAAAGCAGATTGCAACTTTATAACAGCCCAAAAAGCAAGATGTATCACAAGCATGGTAAAAACAATTCTTTGATGTTCTATGATGATTTTGAAGAAAGAAGATTGGAGATAATTGAAGAAAAAAGACAACAGGAAGAAGCAGAAGAAAATAAAGACTAATAAAAAAGACCATTAGGTCTTTTTTTATGCGGCTTTTTTTGCAAGCTCTACAAATTTACTAAGGAAGTTTAATAAGGATGGCTTATGGTCAAAATCTTTCAAAGCCTTTAATCTGTCCTTGAATTTTTGATTGTTAATTCTTGACTTCATATTTCCTATGACCATTTGATTTATTTTGAAAAACATGTCAGCCAAATCAGCCGCACAACCAACAAAAATCACTTGCGAACCTTTATTGACTGACTTTTCACTTTCAAAGAAAGTTGCTATGTCATTTTGAGTTTTATATTCATCAGCAAAAACTATAACATCAGGCTCTTCACCAGTATAGTGATACATCCTCATTACATCATCTTTATAGTATTCTGCATATGGAACTCTGGTAAATAAACCTTTTGAAAGCAGAGTATTATAAACACTTTTTTTTAGAAAATCCATAAACGTTGTTGCGTTTTTGAAATTTTCGTCATAACTCAAAGCAAAGCTCAATTTCAGTATTCTTTCAACTTCTTCTTTGTCTGCTGAAATAGATTTTGCTGTTTTCTCTATTGAAGCGATGAAGTTATCTCTTAAAATATCAAAAATATCTAAAACGATTTCAACAGGGTAAGGCTCAAATCCTGTAATCAAGATTTCACCTTGTCTATCTTTATACATTGTGAGCATGACATTTTCTAAAACGTCCTTTGGGTGACGCTGTTTAGCATCACCGCTTATAAACTGTTTAATGTTGATTACTTCACTCATATTTTCACCTTAGCTCTTTGTTTAACTTTTGTTTTTGATTTTTGTTTACCATCTTCAACAGCAACAGGCTCTTCAACTTCAACAGTTACTTCTTGCTCAATCTTCGGTTTAGGCATTGTTTCAGCTTTTAATTCTTGCAATGCTTGATAACCAGTTTTGAAACTACTTTCATATGTGGTATCTTTACTTGACTTTTCCTTAATATCTCTAATATCAAAATTAACTTCCGGTATAGTCCAAGCACCATTAATTTGATTTACCTTAATACCAAAATCGTCAGCAGCTTGCTTAATATCACCCTTCAAATCTTCCTTATTACCAAGATTATTGGTTGAGTAAACCAAATAACCGCGACTTGTCGGAACAATGAAAACGTCATTTACTGGCTCAATATCAGCTTTCCACTTAACTAAAGCATTATTCAAATCAAAATCTTCTGTTGGCTGGAAATCTAATTTCTTTATTTGTTTAACATCTGGATATTCAGCCTGAATATCTTCAATCACTGTCTTCTCATTTACTTCTTTTTTCAAATAGTAAGCAACACTATTTAAAACAGCTACACCATTTTTAAATGTAATATCAAAATCTTCTTCATTCGGTTTACTGCTTTGAATGCTGAATGTCTCCAATTTATCTTGCTTCACAGGTTCAGCAACAGCCTGAACAGGTTCAGGAGCGGCCTTGCTTTCGCTTACTGGTGCTACTTCTTCTGTCTTAGCCGTTGCCACAGGCTCAGCAGATGGACGTTCAACAGGTGTTACAGGAACTGCCGGTTGCTCAACCTTGACGCTCAAATCCAAATCAGGTTGTGACATAACCTTTTCTTTCAATTCAGCTATTTGCTTCATTGTAAAATTAGTCAATTCAGGTTTTGAGTATTTATTACCATTGCCTTTTACTTTGTAAACAGAACCATTCTTACCTTCGTAAAAATACAAATCAGCACTTTCACCCGCCAAACCAAATCTTGTTACTTTCTTGTCTGTTGGGAAAATGCCTTTCGCTGTTTTAACATTTTTATCTAAAACTTTATTCAAGGTGTATCCAGAAACAGTATCAACTCTATTGCTTATTTTATCTAAATCACCATTTTTCAAAGCATTATCTAATGCAGTAAACGCAGCTAATTTTTTCTTGAAAACATTTGTTGTCTTGTCATAACGAAGGCTGGAATAGTCTAAATCGTTATTTTTTCGTATTTGACTATCGAGAACTTCAAGAGACATAATCACTTTCTTCATAGTCAATGTTGCACTATCAGTAAGCATTAAACCAATTTTCTTGTTTTTGGAGTATGGGTTAAATCCTGTTTCTTGAAGCTTGTTTACTATATCTAATGTTCTTTCAATGTCAGCGGTCAAAGGCTCAACTTTAGACATTGCTTTTTTGTATTCTTCAATTTCTTTATGAAGATTTACAAAAGCTCCAATCACTGTATAATCTTCTTTTGAAAACATTTTGTGCTTTAATGGTCTGCCATTAACAACATCTGCAATAGCGTCAAGTGTTCCCCTTGCAACTTTATTATTACTGAATTTTGTTGTTGCTTTTGCTCTATTCAATGCACGTTCAACAGATTTTTCGAGATTGTAAGTAGCATCGAAAACATGCTTATCTACGCTTGATTTCTCGACTATTGGCTTATCAATATCACCAATACCATTATTTTGCTCATTTGAATTTCTTGATTTAATTTCAGAACCTAATGCAGCATTTTGAGTATATTTATTCTTATATTCATCAAGAATATATTCATAGTGCTTGTTTCCTATTTTAATGTCTTCAAGAGTAGTCTTGATTTTTCCATCAGCATGCAATTTAATTGCAGCTTCTATTACGGTTCTGTAATATTTTTCAGTCCCTTCATGACTATTTGGTTTTGGTTCATAAGCCCATACGGCCTTGCCTTCTTTTTGACCGACAGATAAAAGAGCTAATGAAACTGTTCTTTCATCAACATTACTTCTGCTGATTAAACATCTACCCGATTTCTTTTCAAGAACTGTTCTATTATTTACATTATCTACAAGCTTAAATCCAAACCCTGACAGACTTACATTGTAATTTGATTTTTTTCTCAAACCAGCCTCTTTAAGCAACTCTAAAAATGCGTCATCTGGTGATGGTGCTTTTGGATTATATTTTCTTTCTTTCGCCCATGCTTTCCATTTGTCGTATTCAGCCCTGTCTTTTCTACCAATATAATTCAGTTCATTTCTAATTCTTTGCCCTAAAACATCTTTATCAAATTCATTCTCTGTTTTATCAAACATTGACTTCAAGAGATTTGCTTTTGTTATATTCTTCCTTATGTCTTGATTAGCAAAAGCAATAAATGTATCTTCGTAACCTTGATTTACTGATTTTTCATCATTTTTATGAGTAAAGGAAAAGTCATTAGCAGCAGCAAGGTTTACATTTAATGATTTATCACCATTCACAAGCTCGCTTTCGTCGTCTAATATTGGGGTTTCCAAATCAGCGATTTGGTCAGCAACAGCAACAGCTTCTGCAAGTTGTTCAACTTCATCAGTTTCAGTCAAATCTTCATCAATAAAATCAGGTTCTGTATCTGCAAAACCTTCCTGCATCATTTCTTTTTGTTCTTGAATAAAATCTTCACTAACGTGTTCATTTGATATTTCTTGTTCATCATCAAAAGAAAAGGCTTCGTCAGCCGCTTCTTCAAAAGCTGATAAATCAATATTATTTACTGTTTCAGTTAATTCTTTTGCTGCATCTTCTATCTTTTCCATAATGAATAAATATGTTTAACTATAAATATTATAATATATAACAAAATATTTACAACAGGCAATTGACAATTAATTATTTGGATATATATTATTAGAGAAGGGAATGAGAAATATGAAGTTTTATCATCATATCGAAAAGGCAAGGATTGCTTCATTCAACTGTTGACAAGCTGATACTGGCTATTTAATATCATTTTATATCTTATACTACGGGGCTTCGGCCCCATTTTTACGCTACGGAGAAAGGTAAATGGACGTTCAAGAATTTGAAAAAATACTTACTGAAAGGAATAAAGCGTTTATTGAAAAATTTCCAGACACACCGCTTCTTCTAACAGCCACAGTTGCAAGGTTGCAAGAAACAAAACCAGAGCAATTTATTTCTATTCTTCGTAAAATTCCTTTAATTCCAAAAAAAAATTTCAACAGGGATTTTTCAAAGGCGAGCTTTGAACATTACAATCAGAAATATTTTATTTCAATAGTTCATTTCAGTAACGATACCTATGATGAAGCGAGCTATGAACAATTTAATAATGACAATGTGAAGAAGGTGCTTTTAATCGGATTTAAAGACGATGATTAAAAACATAAATCAAAAGCAAAAGCCCCTACCTTGGGGCTTTTTTCTTGGAAAAATCCTACTGGATTTTTAAAAGCGAGTAATCAGGTAGGAGGTTTGGGTAAAAAATGAGCAGTTCAAAATATGACATTTGCTTTACCTATACACATGATTAATGGTTTATGTCGTGGCGATTAATAAATACAGGTAAAAAACCTCAGAAATTATAAAAAAATGCTTGCGTGAATACCCAATATTTACTATTATTTGTTCAACGGAAAGGGAAACATAAGCCCCACCGGAAAACCTAAAAAATAGATACTTGGAGTTCACAAAATGACTACCGCTACCGCTGCTGTTGAAACCGTAGAAACCAACACCAACGCTGCTAACGTTGAAACCCCGGAAACCACCACCACTTCCGCCGTTCAACCAGAAGTAAATGACCTGACTTTCCTTGTGAATAAGGGTAAAGAAGGCACTATTGCTGAATACGCCGCATGTGCTGAAAAGAAACTGATTGATAGTGAATTGGTATTGATGGTTCGCAGCATTTACCGCGATATTGCTGCTGATATTGCACCGATGAACGTTGATGAAGAAATCAAAGTTCTGAACGCTGACCTGCTGAACGAAGCCAGCACTGAGAAACGTCTTGGTATTCTTCTCAAAATCCAAGACCTGCTGACCCAACAGCGTAACGAAGGTTCGGATATTCGCAGCCGCCTTAATGGTGTTCCTTTCGAGCAAATCGCAGTCGCATATGCCGAAGAATTTAAAGCCATGCTGGAAGCAACCTTGGTTGATAAACTGGCTTACTACCACAAAGCCAGCCTGAAAACCAAAGGCACTCGTTCTACCAGCACTGGCACAAAAGAACCGAAGAAAAAAGGTGCTTTGGTAGTGGTTGAATACAAAGGCGAAAAAATTGAAATCGCCAAAGGTAAAGGCCCACTGCCGAAAAAACTGGACGATGTAATTGCTGCCTACGCAAAAGAAACCAAGAAAGAAGTGAAAGGTATTAAAGGTGCTTTCATTGAAGCACTGGAAGCCAACAAGGTCAAAGGTGTTAAATACATCGAAAGCAAAGCTGCCGAGGTTTAATTTAAACCTTCAAAAAGCCCCCAGCTAATGGGGGTTTTTTTATGTCTACTACAAATGGATATACGTTATGACAAATAATGATACCATGGCTGAACTTTTTACATTCCGTGCTTATGATGGAAATGTATATGAAATAGCATCTGGTCGTGGAGCAACCCCACTTAAACTGCAAAGTATATTAAAATATTATGCAGAATTTCATAATAATCCTGATTTAATTCGCAAGTATTATTTTATTGAGCAGTTAAAAGAAGGCTGGCTAAAAGACACTGAATTGTTAAGTGTCGAAAAATTATCAAGACGGTTGTGATAAGAAGAAAGCCCCGCCAGATGGGGCTTTTTTGTGCCTGCTGGAAGCCAGAGCAGCCCCAGTAACACCACTCCCCTACCCTTCTATATGGGTGTGGCCGCTTTTGTTGACACGCCATTATGACCATTGAAAAACACGCTCAGGAAGGCACCTATAAGGCGATTACAGAGACGCAAAAAAACCCTATACATAGGGCTTCGTTAGCTTTTAAACCGTTCGTATATGGCCGTCAAATCGTCCAGATGATACAGATATGAAGCTGTCTTTTTGCTTTCACCTTTCAAGGTATCATCATTGATTGAACGAAGATTTAACCCAACCAACCTTGATTTAGAGCCGTCCTTAAATCCTTTCTTTATACACTTAATCCTTTCGTTCCAAGCATTAGTTCTGCCTTGCAGACCAACAGACGCAAGGAATTCTTTGAGTGATACATATTTTTTTCTTGAAATTAAATCATGCTCAAAACAATAATTGTAAGCTTCAACAAGATAATATTCATCGTAAATTCTAAATCTTGATGTTTTTCCAATTGTCAATTTATCCTTAGATATTTTAAAAGGTATTTTATTTCCAGTTTCGCTTGCATACTTGCTAACACAATTTTTAATATCCAAGGTGTGAAGCCCGTATTTCTCAACAAATTCCGTCAAACTGAATTTCTTTATCTCACTATAAATTGGCGATTGCACATAAACACTTCTACATAGCAAATCGAACTTATCACTTAAAATCATTTCAGCTATTTTATTCCCAATAAAATTTCTGTGTTGATATGTTTTATCTTCTAACATTTGAATTTCCATATATTGTTATTTTTAATATATCAATATTTGCAGTTATTTCAATCTCGTTTCTTTTAATTATTTTAATTCGTGGTATAATTGATATACCAACAAATAATAATTAAATGAAGATTTCAGCACTATTATTCTCTACCCTTCTTTTATTTTCATCTGTATCTTTCGCAGAATGTGGCCTTGATAATTCTGGAAAGGTTGACGCAGAAAGCAGCGAGCTTTGCAAAGAAAACCTAACTATAAATATACAAAAAGCAATAAGAATAAACGATATTAATGCAAGTTTTGTTTTAGAAGGAGACGAAGCACATGCTGTTGCCATTGAAGAATATACAAATGACACACACAAAGAAAACAATGCAATTATTTCAGCATCTAAGAAATCATTCAATTTTTTAATATGGCAAGCATTTGAGATATTATCTTTAATCGCAATGATACACTTTATATATAAGGTTATAAATTCCGAAGAAAAACAATTTAAGATGATTGCAACATACGCTTTCTTTTTCTTACTTTCACTCATTGCTAATTTAGAAAGTTACTCTGTCAATAAAGATGGGGAAAATTCAAAAATTGCAGAAACATTGATGACCGAGCTTGTAGTTAAAGCAGAAAAAATATCAATGCTTTCAATTAGAAAATTCCTGTCCATCGTAGATAGAAATAAAATAAATAAAGAAGAATATGAGAGCACAGTAAAAAAATCACTCGACACGCAAAGAATGAACACCTTCAAACTTGCTCAAAATTACAGAGCAATGCGTCAAACTGACAAAGTTTATGCCTATATTGAAGTATTAGATGGCAAGAGAAATCCACTTAATTTTTATAATGACGCGAATTCATTCATTAGAGCTAATCAGTTTAGTATTGATTTTTCAAGAACAAGTAACAGCAACAGTCTTCACCACTTATATACATTGAAGCCAATTCAACTTGATACAGTTGACTTTTCCAAATATGGAAATGTCATGCAGAAAATAAATATAAGCCAGTATATTACTGACGACTACACGCAAGCACCTGAAAAAATACAAGCATTAAGCGAGAAACTTCATAGCATATATGATAATAACACTGAAAACGATAACCAAAGAATAAACAACATATTAACTGACTTTGGAATGGTTTTAAGAAATGAGATTAGAAAAAAATACATACTTGAAACTTGGGCAAAGCTTGAAAAGATATATCAACTTCAAATTAAATACACATGCACACGCCAAGGTGATTTGGTTCAGACAAGCTTATTTATCAAAACAGGTGGAAAAGAAGGTGTTAGCGAATGTCTTTATATTGATGGCGGAACTGTTGTAAATCCAATCGCTGCTGTAACTGCTGATATGTATAAAGACAAAAAAGAAAGTGAAGAGCAAAAGAAAACCCTTTCTGAAATAAACAAGGCTATTGATGAACTATCAGTAAAAAATACAGAAATCGAAAATTCATTAATGGAGCTTTCATTAACATCACTGACATTCAATGACACATCTTATTATTTAGAGAAAATGGCAAAAGGTGGATTATTAGACACAGTAACTTACATAGAAACTTACATAACAAAAAGTCAATTTCAATCGTTGACTTCATCTGCAATAATGAATAATGACGTTTTCATACCTGTTAAGCAGGTCGGGAAATTTTCTGTTGATATGGAAACGTTGAGCAAAGAGAATTTAAATGTTGTTAGAAAGGAATTAGACTTTACAAAAACTGATAACGCAATCTTGGATACATTTAAATTAACTGATAGTTCAAATGGTTCTTCAAAAAGTATTCAGTCAATTACGCAGTCTTATTATGAGGCTAACGGAAATTCAAACTCTGTTGACCTATTTAAAGCACTCATGAGCAATCCAACACAATCTTTACTTGCAAAGCTCGGAATTAAGAAAGACTGTTATGCAGACTGTGAAATTTATACAGCCTTCCCTTCTTATGCAATCAAGCAAACAAGCTCTGAACTTCTCGTATCTTCTATAAGATTACAGACGTATGCTGCTGGATTGTTTGCAGTTCAAGGTGCTGTTAATAAAACAATAGTAGAAAAACAAAAGAACAAAAGCGATGCTGCTGAAATAAGAAACAAATCAAAATCAAGTAAAGGCTCTTCATTACAAAAAGCAACTGCTATTGCTGGACTTGTAGCAACAGCGATGACCGCACTTGCTATTATACCTGAAATTATAGGATTTTTAGGAAGCGTTGTATTACCTATACTTGATAAAGCACCTTACTATGTATCAGTCATAAATTATAATATTTTCGTTTCGCTTGCTCCAATATTGGTATTATTGATTACACTTTCATTAATATCAATGAAGCAATCAGGATATGAAGAATACAAACATACAGCTAAATCATTAATTGCCATAAGCATAATAATTCTATTTGAGCAAGTGAAAATATTCTTGGTTATGATATTTATAATTGGCTTTAGAGAAACAGCATATTGGTCACTTGCTTTTATTTATAATACAACAGGATTTGGAACTGGCGTTATAGAAGGCACAATTAGTTTTTGTGTTTTCATTGTCTTAATATTAACAATCGCTTCTGTTTTTGCAGTGATAGGCGTTAGAGCAAATCATTTCTCATATGAAGCTATTGGTATCACGCCAGTTCACAACACAAATGCGGGAAATGTTAATGACAAATGGAACAATATAATAGCAAAAACATTGCCAGCAATATTCTTGCTTTCAGAAACAATAAAATCATTTGCTAAAAACAAAAACACAAATAACGAGAATAAAGGTTAATGTATATATTGATAATTTTGATATAATATGGTATAATGATTTCATAAGAGGGAATTGATTGCTATTTCCTGCTGGAAATAAAAAGAATATTTTGTAATCAGTAGTGGAATGTGTTATTATAATTAGTTTATTTATCTACTTGACACTTTGGCAGCAATCGACTATCCTTCATTTAACAAATAGGAGATTTGCCATGTCAATTATCAGCAGTATCAAAAACTTCGTTGTATTAGCATTTGCAGCATTTATTGTTGCGGTTGTATTCGTTCAATCAGGGCCAAGCAATTCTGACTTGTTCTATTGGGTTGCTGGCATTTTTGGTTCCATTATTGTTTTAGCATTTATTCTCTCTCCAATTTTGGAAAGTGACATTATGTTGAAAATTGCATATTTCTCTAAACCTGTATTGGCAGGTGCTGCATTGATTGGGATTGCCTACGCAATGTTCTAATTAACGCAATCTCCTATTTTAAACCCCCTTCTTGGGGGTTTTTTATTGTCTGCTCATTTCAATTATTTTAATTTGTGGTATAATGTATGCAATAACAAAATATAATTAAATGAAGAAATTAGCGATATTACTTTTGTTTTTTGCTTTATCAGGTTGTGGTAACGACTCTGATACAAAAGAAAGACTTAATTTTCTAACACAAGAACAAGTAAACGACAGCGAAATAAGCAAATCTATTCAATCAGCATTCGGTTGTGAAGTTTCACAGATAGCTCAATCTGGCTCAAATCAAAATTTTGACGCAACTTCCCCTTCTCCTGATTGTGAAAGAAAAACCAAAGACAACGGTTCAGTTTTATTAGGTGTTACAGCAATACACATAACTCAAATAATAATGGCTATCTTAACTGGCTCAGCAGTTTTTGCCATAGTTTTAATTTTTACTGACACTCTTATTGACACTGAAAGAAAGAAAAAGCTTTATTACTCAACGTCAATATCAATATTGGTAACTCTAATCCTTAGTCTTCCTGTTTATCCTGTAAAAACACAGGGAATTGAATACAAGGTTTCTCTTTTCTTCATAATGTCGATAAAAGCAATTTCAGCAATATCAGACCAAAGTATTACTTCTGCTGAACAAATGCTTACCGCTACAACTATTTCTTTTCCGCCTGTAAAACTACCAATTGAAAATGGAAATACAGCCAGCTTTGAAACTCTATCTAATTACATAATCTTATCTGACAGCAGAGAAGACAAACCTTTAACTTTCAAATTCTACAAAGAAAATGGAAGAATTGTAGGTTACTCATATGCTAAAAACATGAAAGCAACAATATCAATGGCGTATGACGAAAAAGCAATAAGGACTGGTAAGGAAGGGAATTTTAAGGATATTGAAGCATTTCAAGTTGCAGAGATTAAAAACGCTCTTCAAAAGTCATTTGAGTATACAGCAAAAGCTTCAACAGTTGCAGTAGAGGGATTTACGAATACAACCATTTTTTCAAACAAAGCTTTTGATATTGAAAGTGTTTTCGGAACAGGTTTGAACTGTGATGAATATCTATCAATGAGCGATTTGGAAGACTATAGCAAGACCTCAATTAAAACTGCTTATAGAAAATTAACATCAGCTTGTGCTTCACAAATTCTATCAAAACAGATAACCGGAAACATTGAGAAATCTAAAGATTTAAGAAATAACTATGCTGAATATTGCAGTTCAAATATTGCAGGAAACAGAGCAAAACTTAACTTTAACCAAGCAAAAGAGAAAGCAAAATCTTGTGCTATCCAATCTTGTAACGAATCCGCATTCCTTTGCTCAGTCGGATTGTCTCTATATTCCGTCTTTAATGAAAAACTTGAAGAAGACATAAAGTCAAACAAAATATCAAAATCATTGTTGCTATTCTTTATGGAAAGCAGAATGACAAACATTCAGGAAACAGCTAATCAATATTTGAACTCATTCAATATTGATTATGAAGAAATCGAAGATGAAAATATAGTAGAGACTGATAAAGAGCCTTTATTTGTCATCAACTTAAAAGCGGATACAAATCTTCATTTCAGAAGCTATGATACTGAACAAGGATTTATTGAAAGAATTTATACTGAAATTGTTGGATTTGATGTTTCAATGCCTTCATTAGATGACCTATTAGGATTATTCAACTTTGGTGAAAGTGGCAGATTTGGCCTAACAGAATTATCAACTTGCTTAAAATACCAAAAACAAATAAAAGATGGCTATGTGTGCCAAAGCTGGCCGCAATCTGTTGGGAAATTCTTTTTGAGACTATTTTCAAACGGAATAGACGGTAAAGTGGTTAAGATTGCTGTTTCATCACAAAACAAAGCAGTAAAAAACAATCTTAATGCTGAAATAAAACAAGAAGCTACTAACCTTGGTAGTCATCTTGGAAGCGTAGCAAAAATTGGTCTTTATGTGTTAGGGGTTTCCGCTGATAAAAATCTTTATGGAGAATACACAAAAGATTTATCATTGAAATCTGACCAGAGTTTGATTTATTTCGCTATGCTTTTTTCTAACCAACAGGTTATAAATTTCGTTGACAAATACTTTAATATTGAAATCGTAACTGGTATGGCTGGTTACTTCATAATACCATCAATACTAATTGCTTACTTTTTATCACAGCAGATTTCAATGTGGGCAAACATAATCCCTACCCTGTTACTTCAAGGCTTGCATGCTGCTAAGGCTCTATTGAAGAAGCAACACAACGAATTGGGCTTGGCAGACCCGTTAAAAACGATATTTATATGCTTGGTCTATCTTTCGCTCATACCATTGTCAGTGGCTATGGCATACGTCTTTGTAGGTGCTTTGTTCAGTGCCATCGACCCGATAACAGACCTTGTTGCAGCAAACATTGCATTCCAGCCATCTGATATAGTTAGTCAATTCGTTTATGACTTAACAGTCCTTGGACTATCAATAGCCTTTATTTTTGTAATAATTGTGTCTGGAATGGCACCGATATACATAACAACTCAAATTGCAACATTCTTCTTATTTAGAACTGTTGGTTATTTCCATCAAGAAGAAGACATACATAAAGATTTAGAGGACTATTGGTCAAGAAAATAACAGACACTGCAAATAAAACCCACATAGAAATATGTGGTTTTTTACTGTCAAATCATTCCATTTGTTTTAATTCGTGGTATAATGAATACATTAACAATATTTACATTATGAAAAACAAATCAGAAATTTCACATTTTATAACAGCATTCTTTTCTTATGTTACCGGAATAGTTCTACCAATTTACATAATTTACAATGAGTATCTATTTAGTTTATTTGTTTACTTGTCTATTTTTGTTTTGTTGGCAGCAGCAATTACAAAGCAAACAACTTCTGGCTTGATAGTAAGAAACTTACTTGCTTGGCTAATTGTATTCTCAATGCCAATAATTACTTACGGATGGGAATATTATAATGAAGAAATACTTGGACTTGTAAAAGAAGACACATATTTTGGCGGGAGTGCGGAAGATATTTAAAAAGCCCTTATGGGCTTTTTTTATGGCTTGAATTTGCTTCTAACTTTTTCTTTCTGCTTTTCTTCTGGAAACTTCAACTTCTTGTCATCAAGTTCAGATGCTTTGTGGCAATCAACGTCAAAATGTTCAGCTATATTTGAGAACTCTACATCATCAAATAAATCGTCAATCTGTTTTCTCAACTCAATAAAATCATCAATAACTTCTTTTTTCTGAACAACTCTAAAGCTTCCATCATAGGTATCGTTTTTAACGCCATCATAATCTTTACCTGAAATAGTTAACTCAGCAGCAGTTTTAAAGTCATATCCAGAACTTTCAAAGTGCATCAGAAAAGCATTTCTATCAACAACACTTAACGCTGAGAAGTCGAGCCTATCATACAAAACTTCTTTAAATGAACTATATGGCAACTCACTTTCAAACTTAATCGCACTCAATCTATCTATGTCTTCATCAGTTTTGTTCCAAATATTTGCTTGAAGACTACTTGTTACATTGTGATTTTTATCATAGGCATGATATAGGCAATCTAACGCATCATAATAAAATGAGTTGGAAAAGTTATCATTGTCAGGTAACACAATTCTTTCCATCACGCTGATAGCTCCAAGTTCTTCTGCTGAAATCCATGCGTCACCTTTCGAACCTATGAATAACTTGACAGTAGGGTTTTGATTTACAACCATTTCAGCGTAACAAGATAAGTCATCAAGCAAATCTTTATTGAAAGTTTGATTTATTTCAAAACCGCTAATCAAAGGCTTGTGCTCGGTAGGATTACCAAAAACACTGTAAGAAGAAACAAATTCAATAGACCCAAAATCAAAATCATAATATTCATCTAATTTTTCTGGCGTATATTTCTTTATAGCCTCTTCTAAATCCATTGTGAGAAAGTCAACAAACATATTCTTTCTTTCATTAAATGCTTCTTGGCATTGCAATTTGTAGTCATCTGTATAGCTCATATTTCCTCATATTATAATGTTACCCATATATTAAATTTTATCAATTTAAGCTAACAAGTCAACCGTATTGATATTTAATCTTTATATACTATAATATTTGAAACAACATCTGGAAATATTATGGAAGGGGAAAATGATTTTTTAGAAAAAGTATCTCAATTTGGTAACAGCTTAAATGACATAGATTTAAAAAGAGAATTTGAAGAGTTAGGCATTGACCTTGTTATAAAAAGTGCTGGCGAACCTTATTCATATAGAATTTATGCAGCAAAAGATAAAGAATATATAACCTACTTTGAGACTGGAAAGCTAACTGTAAAAGATGAAGTAAGAGGCTGGAAAGGTATATCAAAAACATCACTGGAAGAAATGTATGAATACAACAAATCAACATTGCCTACTGATGTGAGATTTAAAACATTCAATATTCTGGAAGGTCTTAAACATTTAATGGATACGGGAAGCCCGATATTTCAAGAAATAGAAAGGAGGAAATACAATCTTGAAAAAATAAGGAATTTCAATCTTGAAGAAAAAGAGCAGTTGCAAGAAAATTACAGAGATGGCAGATTATTAACAGTAGTTGAAAATTTAGGCATGTATTCTAACTTTTATACTGGCGTAGAAATGAATGAAAAATACATGACAAAAATTTATGAAGAAAAAAAGAACTACATGACTTTGCCACTTTCAATCAAGAATAATACTCAATTGGTGATAACGCCTGACGCTGATACTACATCTGGATTTAATGGTAAAATAGTGTCAAGTCGAAAAGGTTATAGCTCATCAATACCGCTCCCTGAAATTGGCAAGCTTGATAAAGATAAAATGCGTGTGGTTGTTGATGAAATAAAGAAATTCAAAATAGACCAAATCAGGAGAATTAAACAATTAAGAGCCTACGAAGAAGAAAGAAGCAAAAATGAGAATAGTTCACCAAAAAACAAAGTAAAATCGAAAGCAAAAATAACGCCATAATAGCGTTAATTTATTTGTATATTTTGTATCTATTAATGAGCTTTTCTCTTTGTTTTTTTGTTGCTTCATCTTCGTCTAACAAGAGAGCACCGCCAAGACTGGCTAACAGGTGAAGAATTTTCGCAGTGTTAGGCTTACCCTTCCACATATATTCATCATCAGTTTTTGCTATTTCTTCGATAATTTTTGTTAGTCTTTGACTTACATTGCAATGTGTAGTTTCTTTTTTAGATGCTGATAATTCAAAAGCACTTACAGCAGGGCTTAATTCAATTTCAACAGTCTTTTCAACCTTCACATCTTTAAAGCTGTCAAATACGCTATTTCTTAAATCACTCATAATCACTCACCTTTTAATATATTGTTAATTTTAATTGCTAAATCGTTTATTTCGTTTTGTGCTTTCTTGGTTGCTGGTGAATTATCAAAACTCTCAACCACACCAAAACCTTTTTCAGCATTCTTTCTATATACAGACATATAAGAAATGCCACCAAGAGGCTTTACATAGCTTTCAATTTCATTTTTGAATTCTTGTCTTTGCTCTAAATCTTCTTTACTTCCCTTATGCTGATTTAAGTAAAGAACTCTG